>Ga0210044_10005820_pt1 | contig 16500 bp, 9 predicted proteins | sample CryGey13umfilter_2_FD_183959 | JGI IMG/M metagenome (GOLD analysis project Ga0210044, IMG submission 183959) | Groundwater microbial communities from aquifer in Utah, USA - Crystal Geyser 4/9/14 3 um filter (SPAdes) (version 2) | ecosystem: Environmental > Aquatic > Deep subsurface > Groundwater...
TTCATAATTATATAAAAAGTTATATAAACTGCTGATGCGCCTTTTTGAAAGATGATAATTGTATTCTGACGTATTCAAAGGGCTAGCGAAACCTTTCACTTTTATTTTAACATTCTTTCTTTCAGCAAGTTCAAGTTTCAGCATGGAAGCCAAAAGTTCAATATCGCGATATCCAGCACCAACAAAATCATTAAAAAAATTGTCGATGGTGTCCACAGCATTTTTTTTATCATCTCCCACCAATCCATTTGAGTAATTAATTTCATATTCTACTTTCTTATCAAAATAACTATTTAAAAGATCCTTATAATCTAAGGATGTAGAATCATCGATAGACTTTGGATTTGGCATATCATTATCAAAATATAAGTTCAGTGGCAAAAGCTCCTTTATATGTTCCTCAGTAGTGTTAACTAACAAGCTAACAGTATCTTGAGGAGGAATGCTTTCCAGTTTTTTTACAGAGGATATATAATAAATATCGCCGCAGCAATTGGAATTACCTTCAGCGTGATAGGAGCCAATTCTATTTGAACTGAAATATGCTTCAGAGCCATCATTAAATGAATAATAATACAAATCATTATTTTCAGAATTTATCGGAATTCCCATATTATTTGGCATTGACCAATCATTCAAACCGCCTTTTGAGGAGAATATATCGAAACCTCCAAACCCTTCATGCCAATCGGAACTAAAATATAAAGTGGAATTTTTGGAATCATAAGAAGGAGTAATTTCATTGCCTTTGGTGTTGATAATGCTTCCCAAATTTGATGGTGGACTGAATTTATTATCCTTAATTATTGAATACCAGATATCTAATTTTCCATAACCACCATCGCGATCCGAAGCAAAAAAAAGTAAATCGTATTCTTTTGCTGAGGCAACAAATGGCTGTGTTGACGACGAATTAGGAAAATTAATTTCGGTGGGGAGTTTATCAGGTTTCGACCATTTGCCATTTCTCTTTTGAGAGCTATAAATTGAACATTTTCCTACTTGTCCATCAGAATCATAACATCTTGTAAAATAAACTTTTGAATAGTTATTTGCAAAGCAGATATTTGCTGTAAACCATTTATTACTATTAATTTTTGATGAGAAATTCTCCGGCACTTTCCAGCCAGATTGTGTAAGTTCCGAATGCAAAATTTTGGAAGTATAAATTTGAGAAAATATACTCTCAAAAGTATCTTTAAAAATTGGGGAATAAGATGAATAAACCAGTCTATCACCAGAAATAATCACTGGATTAAACTCTGAATTTTCAGTATTGATAGGTGCTGGCAAATGTTCGATATGATAAAAAATTGAATCATTTTGATGATTGATGGCGAATGTCAAAGACTTGATTTCATGGTCAATATTTTCAATATATTCATTTATAAAAGAATATTTTTTTGATGAATTTTTTAAAAAAATAAGATGCTCCAAAGCAATAGAATAATCACCACAGTTTTTCTCCACCATGGCAAGATTATACAAGCATTGCTTGTTGTGGAATGTATCGGTTAGATGTATCACGTAGCTATACCATCTTTTTGCTTCACAAAAATTCAGACTTTGCTGCAAACTTATTGCATATTTATAGGCAATTTCAACATTCAAAGTATCAAACAAAAATGCTGTTTTGTATTCATCTTTTGCAGCATAATATTTCCCTTGAGTCATATATTTGTCGCCATCATCTACATGCTGTTTTATGGATTTTTGTCCATACAAACAGCTAATGGTCAGTAGAATAATGCTGATATTTATAGATAAAAATTTCATCATAACTCTTAAAAAATTGGACAAGGCAAATCTTTTTTCTTAGGCTTGTGGTCGGAAACCATTTTCCAAGCAAAACTAATTTCCAGACCTCCAAAATAATTACTTGCCACTTTCAATTTTGAAATATTAAAATCGTAAGAAATTGCAAAATTCATGTTAAGATAATCAAATCCAGTATAAACGGCAATAGCATCTTTGTTCCTGTAAAATATTCCAGTTGTAAATGCCGAGTAATTTTCCTGTTTAAAGTTCACAATATATTTGAATCTTGTACCCAACAGGATTTCAGAATATGTTCCTTGACTGGCTATAAATATCATTGGCAGAAGAGTATATGATTTAGCAAGCGATATTTCTGCCTCGGAGGAAAACAATATTTTTGTACTCAACTTAACATTATTATCGTTCATTAGACTCTGCATGGGCCTGTTGATATGCCAAACAGAAATGCCTGAACTAAGATTAATATCATAGTTAATATTTGTAAACCAATTTACTCCAGCGGAGATATCAAAAAAGGTATAATTATTTACGGCAAACTGTTCACCAGAGTTTAAGGCAGGATTAAAAAAAGTTCCATTGTATTGATTGTCAAAATATAAGCTTGTATAATCGAGCGAACGCTGAACAAATGCACCATTTACTCCAAAGCCCAAAATATTTCTATTAGCATTGCCCATTGCTTTAATGAAAGCTAAGGACATGCTAATCTGCTGTGTGCCAAATTTTGAATCGCCAGCTTTATCGCTAAAGGCATTGAAACCAATCCCAAGGACATCACCCTTTTGCTTTCGTCTAATTATTTGACCATCTAAGGCGGCATTGTATGTTTGAAAGGGGACAGAAACCGCAGCCCATTGATTTCTATGATTTAAAAATACTCTCAATCGCGAATTACTGAAGCCAGCCAAGGCAGGATTTATTGTTGCCGGACTATTAAAAATTTGTGTAAAATGGATATCTTGTGCCTTGCCATTAATCGAAGTAAATAAGCAAGTTATAAAAATAAAATTAATGATTTTTTGATAATTCATATTTGGCAAATTATCGAATTAAGGTGATATTTCCCTTCTTAAAAAATACTTCATGATTGAAACATCTCAGCTGAACATAATAATCGAATACTCCAGAATCGACTTTTTTACCTTTAAAAGTTCCATCCCAGCCGTGATTTAGACTTTGGGTCTCAAAAACCATTTCACCCCATCGATTAAATATTTTAAATTCAACATCATAACCCACGGAAGACCTGACATATAAAATATCATTTCTGCCATCGCCATCGGGTGTAAAAGCATTGGGAACATAAATATATGGTTCATCGCAAATAACATCTATCACATAAATTGCCACTGTGTCGTACCAAGAGCAGCCATTTGGGTCTGTAACACTCAGAAAGTAGGTTGTTGAAACTGATGGCGTGGCTTTCGGATTATAAATACTCGGATTGTTTAAACCATTAGTAGGTGTCCATGAGTAAGCATAAGTCTGCCCCAAATAATTTGAAATAATTTGAACCTCCTGCCCTTCATAAATGGTGTCATCAGAAACTGTTGCATTTAGTATTATATAAATACTTGAATCAATGATGTTTATAGTATCCAAAATTTGACAGTTATTGTAGTCGGTAACAGTTACAATATAATTTCCAGCACAAAGATTTGTTGCTGGATTTGTTGTTTGATTGCCAGCATCATTCCATTGCCAAGAGTAAGGCAAAGTACCGCCGCTGGGATTCGCCCAAGCTTTTCCAATACATGCCGTCTGGCAAGGAATATTCAAAGCTAAAGAATTAGTCGTAAGTGCCAATGGTTCAACAAGATTAAAAGTATCTATGGCAAAACATCCAACAATATCTGTTGCAGTAACGCTATAATTTCCACCAGCTAAAGAATTTATTGTTGGCAAACTTTGACCAGAACTCCAGTTATAGCTATATGGTCCAATACCTCCATTTGCCTGAACTTCAATATATCCGTTGGTATCGCCAAAGCATTTAGGATTATTTAACTGTAGAGTATTTAAAATTACTCTTGGAGTAACCAAAACACTATCAAAATCATAACAAGCTTGACCCCAAGAAATTTTTACAAAATAATAAGTTGCACCAATAATGCTTGTTGTTAATGTGCTATCCAGCAAAGAAGCATTTAAAGTATCTGTAAAATTACTGTTAGATGACCATTGATAATTGAGCGCTGGAAAATTTGATGAAGCACTTAGAGTTATTGTACTATAACACAAACTTGTGTCGGCACCTGCATCAGCAATAATATTGTAAACAACTACCTTTTGAACCAAAGTATCAGTACATAAACCATTAGAAAACAACAAAGTATAGTATGTTGTTGATATTGGTGAAGCAAAAGGATTTGAAATATTTGAAGCAGAAAGAGTTGAAACATTATTCCAACTATAAGTCAAACTTGGATTATTTATTGGCAAAATTCCGATTTGAATAAAATCTCCCAAACAAATTTCCTTTGTCGTCAAAGTATCCCGATGTCCTTCTATTACGGCAACTTGCTTGACAATAGTGTCGGAAATATTACAGCTACCAGAATCTGTAATAATTAAAGTTACATTATAAATTCCACCTTGAAGATAAGTATATGAAGTAGTGCAAGAGTTTGAAGTGTTGCCATTTCCAAAATCCCAATGGCAACTTGCGTTTGAAGTAGTAACATAAGATGTACTCACAAATTGAGCATTGTAAGGGACGCAACCAACAGCTGGTGTAGTAAAATCTGCAATTACTACTGGCACATCAAAATCGAATTTCATAACCGCCAAATTGCAATTAGTTGAATTGTTATAATGAGAATGAGTTAAGGTAGTTGTTGGAAAATCATCATGACCACCGCATCCTGCACATACTGCTTGATATAATTTCCCACGCTTGTCAAATCTACTTGTACCACCATCAACATGCTCATGCGATTGAGAACCTCCATAAAAAGTTGCATAATTCATCGCCGAAGCATTATCATTAATTACCAAAAAATAATAATCGCTACCATCGGTAGTGCTTTGAAAAGCATTGGTGGTAACTGGAAGTCCGTTGGTGGTTCCAAAATAATTCGATTGGCCTCCCCAAGCAGACATATAAACTTTATTGCACAAATCTACCATAAAAGCGGAGGGAGAAACATCAGCGCCAGCATGCAATGAAGTTCCCCAAAGAGTACTCCAAATAAATGCTGATAAATTACTTTTAAGCTTGCTAACAAATTGACCACCGTTTGGAAGATTCCATAAAGCATTATATATCAAGGTACTTGATGTATCATCTGTTTGACCATAAAGATAAATATGGTCTTTTCTATCCACATCCACAAAGAAGCATTGGTCATAAAAAGGGCTTCCAAAATAAGTCATCACTTGGATGGCATTTCCATTTTTATTTATTTTGGCCACGTAACCATCAGATGAACCACCATTGAAAGTAGGTTGAATACTTCCTGCAGTAGTAGGAAGATTTGTTGAAGTGGTACCACCTGCCACTACAATATCTTCATTTTTTGTTAGGGCTATTGCATAACAAGCATCCTGTTGATTGCCTCCTAAATAACTACACCAAATAAGATTAGAAAGATTGTTATCTAATTTTGCAACCAAACCATCTTGAAAAGAAGCTTTCACTGGTTGAAATACATTTGAAGAAGTAGGCAAATTGGTACTCAAGGTGCTTGACACAATATAACAGTTATTATTTTTATCCATCAAAATTTCGCCCCTTAGTTGATCTGCGTAATTTACATCAAGACCCATTGCGCTATTTAGGCCATCATTTGAAGTGCCTCCGAAATAAGTTGATGCTAAAAGTTGATTTCCCGCATTATTCAAACGGCTTATGAATAAATCTGAACCATTTGGAAATGAAATAATTGAAGTTATGGTAGTATTTGTTCCGCCGTTAAAACTATTGTCGTAAGCATTAGCAGTGATTGGAAAATTTGAAGATCCAGTAGTTCCAAGAATAAAAAGCTCATCTGCAGAATTTACAATAAGACTTGTAGGAACATCAGAGCCAGAGCCACCGAGGAATGTAGAATAAACAAGCTGCGAGCTGTTTGGATCAAATTTAGTGATTCCAATATCGCAAGCACCTCCCGAAAATGTGGTGTCAAAGGCTCCAGTAGTAATAGGATAATTAGCACCAAAAACACTACCGCCACCAAAGATATAACCGTTATAATCGTAAGTTGCAGTGTAGCCCCAATTATCTGAAACAGAGCCAGTATAGGATGCGTAAACCAAAATTGGGTCAATAATTAATGTTTTAGTGGAATCGTAATCTTTTGAAATAGAATAAGATATTACATTATGAGAAAGAACAAATTGGCAAGCTACATCTACTCTTTTTCCAGCTTCATCAAATTGGTAGGAATAGGGAGCCATCTCTACAATCTTGCCAGCATTAGTTTTCAAAACTAAATTTCCATTGCTAATATTTATATCGGAGATTCCTTCATATCTCATGTTGATATTCCTAATTTCAGCATTTGGATGAACAATAAAATCCCATTTTAAAAATCCTTCGCTACCGTAAACTTTAAAATCAATATTTTTATATAGCTGATTATAAACTACATATGTAAATTTTGGTACATTTGATGCCCAATGATTTTTGTCATTACCAACAAAATAATTCTCATAGTCTGGAAGTTTATCAAAACCTTCGGAAATGCTTTCTGTATTCATTCCATCGAAAAAAATCTTATAAACCTGATGTCTAACTTTGTCAGGAAATTTCTTTCCATTCTTAATATTTTGACCAATAGATTCTTTAAAATCAGCAATAGCATTCAAATCTTCTGAATTTTGAATATCGAAAGTCATGCAATTTTTCTCTAACCACAGATTACCATTTGAAATTTTTGCCTTAAACAGAATATTTTCATTCCATTGATTTTTGTTAATCGAAAAAGCTGGATTTTTAAATGTAATTGTATCTTTAATAGTTGCAAAGCAACTATTAGAAATTAAAAAAAATAATATACAGAAAATTAAGTATTTCAATGTGTTGTGTTGATATTTTGGTTCATTTAATTCAAACGATATCTTGAAATTATTAGACCGTAAATTTACAAATATAATTGATTTAAAGACAATCAAATATTGAGACAACAGTTAAAGCCAAAAAGGTGTGAAGTCGTGTAGCATTTTCATGGCTTAGCCGGCATATTTTGGAAATATCAATTAATTAAAATTGACTTTTAAAGTAACTGAACAAAAATCGACTCTTTTACAGAAATTTTTGAGTCAAAGAGGAGTAAATTTACTTGAAAAATTGTTGTTACAATTAACAAAATTGAATTTTTTATTCTAAATTTAAATTTTATATTACTGAATATTAAGTTATTAAAATAAAAATAAATTTTTTTTTGAAAATGCTTGCTAAATAGAAATAACTATTTACATTTGCAGCCGCTTTAAACAGGCCAAACAAGCCTGCAAAGTTCATAATTTCCTTCCAAATTGTTTGTTCTCATATATTTGTTTTGGTTACAATTTATATGAATTGCGATAGGTTATCCCGATTACTTAACCGTCGTGAAATAGTCGAGTATTTTATAATATTCGATACCTTTTTTATGTGTTTGTGTGGTTTATAATTACCCGGCGCCCGCCGGGTATTTTTTTTGTCGAAAATAAAATTTAGAAAGAAATAATAGCAGCCATAAATTTTATATATTTGAAAGCTTAAGAAATTTCTTTTAAAGCATTGAAAATGAAAATTAACAGCAATATATGCATCTTCAAAGAATTTGAAATAACATCAGCAGATGTTGATATGTATGGTAGACTTCGCCCTGGAACGCTTCTAAATTACTTGATTCAGTCGGCAATAATTTCGGCGGATCAGCTTGGTTTTGGATTCAAAAATATAAAGAGGCAACAACTTTTTTGGGTATTAAGCAGAATAAGCATAGAATTATATAAACCTATGAAATGGTATGATAAAATAACTGTGGAAACGTGGCCTAAAGATTCGGAAAAAATTCTCTATTATCGCGATTACATTTTGCGCGATGATGAAAATAATATAATTGCAAAAGCTACTTCTGCTTGGCTTGCGATTGATTTTATTAGCAAAAAACCAAAAATTTTGAATGGCATTAACTCAGAATATTTTGCAAGTTTAAAAGATAAAAAATCACTCGACTACAGACCTGAAAAAATAGACGATTTCGATGGAAAAATTATTGCAGAGAAAATGGTAAATTTTTGCGATGTTGACTTAAACCAGCATCTAACTTCAACCCGATATTTAGATTGGATTTTCGATAGTTTTGATGTCGAATTTCAAAAAAATAATTATCCTAAAAAGATAACTATCAATTACATCAAGGAAACAAAATTAGATGAAAGCCTTGAAATAATCGGAAACAAATTTGGTGGAAATATGTATCTCTTTAAAGGTGAAAATACCCAAAACCATAAAACGACTTTCAAATCAAAGATTGAATTTTAATCGACTATCATAGCACCTATTAAATCATTCACATCTGTAATTTTATTTCTTTGCATATAATCTTCAATACCCTCAATAACTTTTATGCTGACTGTTGGGTCGATAAAATTTGCAGTTCCAATTTGCACAGCAGTAGAGCCAGCAAGCATAAATTCTATGGCATCAGCTGCATTCATAATTCCACCCATGCCAAAAATAGGAATTTTCACAGCCTGCGATACTTGCCAAACCATTCGAAGAGCTATGGGTTTTACAGCAGGACCACTAAGACCTCCAGTTATTGTTGACAATTTTGGTCGACGAGTTTCAGCATTTATTGCCATGGCCAAAAAAGTATTTATCAATGAAACTGAATCGGCACCTGAAGCTTCAACAGCTTTTGCTATTTCTGCTATATCGGTAACGTTGGGTGAAAGTTTTACTATCAATGTTTTATTATAAACCTCTCTAACAGCACGAGTTATAGTTTCGGCAGAGCTACAAGATGTGCCAAAAGCCATTCCGCCTTCTTTTACATTTGGGCAGGAAATATTTAGTTCAATGGCAGGAATATGTTCAAGTTCATTAATTCGTTCAGCAGTTTTTATATAATCATCAATAGCAGAACCTGAGACATTTACAATAATATTTGTGTTGTATTTTTTAATATTTTCATATATTTTGGTACAGAAAATATCTACACCTTTATTCTGCAAGCCAACAGCATTAAGCATTCCTGAAGGCGTTTCTGCCATACGCGGATATGGATTTCCTTCGCGGTGGTACAAAGTCGTACCTTTTACAAAGATACCTCCTAATCTGTCAATATCAATATAAGGTTCAAATTCAGAGCCATAACCGAAAGTCCCAGAAGCTGTTGCAACTGGATTCTTAAAAGATAAATCCCCAATTTTAACTTCTAAATTCATCGGATTAATTCCATTTTAACTCATTAATATTAAAAACTGGGCCATCGGTACAAGCACAACGATTTCCAGTAGTTGTATCCTCAATACAACAAAGACAAGCTCCAATTCCGCATGCCATAAGGTTCTCTAAAGAAACCTCACATTCAATAGCATTGCTTTTGGCAATTCTTGCTACGGATTTCATCATTGGATCTGGTCCACAAACATATATTTTATCAAATCTCTTAATTTCACTTATGACAGAGTTTAAAGTCAGAAATCCTTTTTCGCCCAAGCTTCCATCTTCAGTGCTTATATGAACTTTGCCATACTTTTGAAACTTTTCGACCTCTATAATATTTTTTTGAGACCTCCCACCAAAAAGTGTTTCCACATTTATTGCATTATCTTTGAGCACTTTAGCAAGAAACAAAAGTGGGGCAATGCCAACGCCACCGCCAATTAATAATGCTGATTTTACTTCTGAATTAAAATTATAAGCCTGTCCTAATGGATAAATCAAATTTACAATATCTCCTTTTTTCTTTTCTGAAAGTTTTTTTGTTCCTGCTCCCACTATCTGAATTAGCAAATCCAAAGTGTTTGAAGCAATATCAACTTGATAAATCGAAATTGGACGTCTCAGAAAAGTTGATGAAGATTCTTCTACTAAAACATTAACAAAATTGCCAGGATTAATTTCGGGCAGGCCTTGTGGCGAAAATAGTTTTAAAACATAATAAAAATCGTTTATTATTCTATTTTCGTACACAATCAAATCTTCGACTCTTTGATTATATGAATGACATAGATTATTTTCAGTCATCAATCTTCCTTTTCTCAGCCTTTGGTTTTTCTTGAGCTTCTACTGAAGTCTCTGTCTCTGTTTTAGCATTGTTTTCTATTTCTGCCGCCAGTTCAGCATCAAATTTCAATAAGTCATTGCTTAGCAAAATATTATACCACTGTGTAACTTTCTTAATATCAGAAACATAAACCCTCTCATTATCATAATCAGGAAGAACTTCGGTAAAGAATTTTTCCAAATCCATTTTCGATGATTTATGAGAAATTGCGGGTTTTCCTTCATTTAAATTATAAATTTTATGCAAAACTTCTGCAAGAGGGATATCATCTGTTGAAGTGTAAATACTAATTTCTTCGAGGGCACTTATTTGATGAGCGCCATAAACAGGAAAGCGTTTTTTATCTTCAAGACCTTCGACAATAATGCTATTCTTACTTTGTGAAAGCATTTTATAAAGTCCAGGCTTGCCTGATAGGGCCAAAATTCCTTTTAAATCCATTTGTGTTTTCTTATTAAATTATTGGGCAAAAGTATAAAAATTTGTTTCATTTTAGAATATGAAAACATTTCTGTTAGTTCGATGCATTTCATAAACAATTTTTCATTTTTTAAAAATAGAATATTTCAGAATTTAATAATCATCAGAATATTCATCAAAATCTTCAATATTTTCAAAGTTTTCAAATTCTCCGTAGTCTTCCTCTTCTGAAATAATTACATCAAGAAGTTGAATGTCAAAAATAACATCTTTTCCCGCCATCTCAGGATTTCCATCGAGTTTTACTTCATTATCGTTTATATCAATCACTGTCAAAATCATTATTGAATCTTCAACATCTATCTGTACTTCATCACCAACTTTGATTTTTCTTTCTTTAAAAGTTTCGTCCTTTTTCACTACATATATTAAGGATGGGTCGAACTCCCCATAAGCATCTTTGGCAGCCAATTTAACTGTAATTTGCTCACCAATAGTCATTTTCTTGACTGCTTCTTCAAAACCAGGAATCATCATTTCATCGCCAATAGTAAAGGAAATTGGCTCGTTGGCAATGGTGGAATCAAAAACTTCACCGTCATCGTATTTGCCTGTATAATGTACCTTTACTTTATCACCTCTTTTTAACATCTCAACAAATATTACTTATTACTAATGACAAAAGTATATAATTTGCTAATAAGATTTAAACTTAAAAGGGTAATTTTTAAATAAATTTAAAATTTAATTTTACTCAATTGATCTCATTAAAATATCAGAATTTGGGTCATTTTAAAAATCTTTAGAAAAATTTACAAAGGCTCTTAATACAGAGGAAATAGAATAAATTAAATTTTATCTTTGCCAAATGAATAATGCAATTTTAATTTTAGACTTCGGTTCACAATATACACAGCTGATAGCAAGGAGAGTACGAGAGTTGAATGTGTATTGCGAGATACATCCATACAATAATTTTCCAGAAGATTTAAGTGGTTTTAAGGGTGTAATTCTCTCAGGCAGTCCATTTTCTGTTCGCGACACAAATGCACCAGCACCCAATCTTGAAAACCTTAGAAACAAAAAACCACTCTTAGGGGTTTGTTATGGAGCTCAATATTTGGCGCAGATTTCAGGCGGCAATGTGATGCCATCAAAGACCAGAGAATATGGACGTGCTAATCTTGGGTTCATTAATAAGGAAGATAAGTTATTGAATTCCATTCATATTGGAAGTCAAGTATGGATGTCGCATGGAGATACAATCACAAATCTACCAGAAAATTTTCAAATTATTGCTTCAACATCGGATGTGGCAGTGGCAGGTTTTAAAATTGACAAAGAGGAAACTTATGGAATTCAATTTCATCCAGAAGTTTATCATAGTGAAGAAGGTAAATTACTCTTAAAAAACTATGTTATAGATATTTGCAAATGTAATGCAGATTGGACATCGGCTTCTTTTGTGGATACAACCATTGCCAGTTTAAAATCGCAACTCAAAGAAGATAAGGTTGTTTTGGGACTTTCTGGAGGTGTCGATTCTTCAGTGGCAGCAGTACTTTTGCACAAAGCAATCGGCAAAAATCTTTACTGCATTTTTGTTGACAATGGTTTACTTCGCAAAAATGAATTTCACGATGTCTTGGAATCTTATAAAAATATGGGGCTCAATGTAATAGGTGTAAATTCTGCCGAACTTTTTTATGAGGCTTTAAAAGGAATTTTAGACCCTGAGAAGAAACGTAAAGCTATCGGCAAGACTTTTATTGATGTTTTTAACTCCGAAGCTTTGAAAATTGAAGATGTGAAATGGCTGGCTCAAGGCACTATTTATCCAGATGTTATTGAATCGGTTTCGGTAAAAGGCCCATCTGCCACAATCAAATCGCATCATAATGTTGGCGGACTTCCTGAACTTATGCACCTTAAAATTGTGGAACCTTTGAAAACACTTTTTAAAGATGAAGTAAGACGCGTCGGCGCCGAATTAAAAATTAAACCAGAAATTTTGAACCGTCATCCTTTTCCTGGACCAGGATTGGGAATTCGTATTCTTGGTAACATCACAAAGGAAAAAGTTTCGATACTGCAAGAAGTCGATTATATTTATATTAATGGCCTCAAGGAAAACGGATTATATGATGATGTTTGGCAGGCAGGCGCAATACTTCTTCCTATTCAATCTGTTGGAGTTATGGGCGACGAACGAACATACGAAAGTGTGGTGGCTCTCAGAGCAGTAGGCTCAACGGATGGAATGACGGCAGATTGGAGTCATTTGCCTTATGAATTTCTGGCTAAAATTTCTAACGATATTATCAACAAAGTTAAAGGTGTCAACAGAGTTGTTTATGATATAAGTTCCAAACCTCCTGCAACTATCGAATGGGAATAATTGCCTATTTTTGCTTAAGATTTAATTTTGCTTTATCAGTTTTACTACACATTCTAAATTTAAATGATTTTAAATTATGTTAAGGAAAATGAATTATTTTATAAAAATACCACTATTCATTTTATTGATGTTTAGTCTTCAAGAGTCTTATTCTCAAGATATTGAAACAAATAAATCAAAAATTACTGAAGTTGTAAATGGATTTACTTTTTACATACACACAGTTGAAAAAGGCCAAACAATCTACAGCATTAAGAATGTTTATGGTCTTACCGAAAATCAAATTTATGAGTATAATCCTGAAGCAAAAGATGGCATAAAGGTAGGGCAGAAATTAAAACTTATAAAAATTGAAACTTTTGTTGATATGTCAGCATCTCCAAAGAGCAAAACTCCTTCTCCTGATAAAGAATTTATAAATCATAAGATTGCAACAGGCGAGACTATTTTCGGAATTGCCAAACAATACAATATTAGTATTGATGAATTGAAAATATACAATGCAGAATTGACTGAAAATTTAAAGATTGGGCAATCAATTAAAATTCCGAAAAATGAGATTGCTGAGACAAAAAATGAAGAAATTCTTCCTACCAATGGACGTATCGAAATTAAAACTAAAGATGAGGTTGAAACGCCAAATAGAATTTCGAAGACTTATAAAATCGCGCTGATGATGCCATTCTACTCAGATGCCGAGGGAGAAATAAATGCTGAAAACAAATATTATATGAAGGAGGCTTCGAGCTATCAATCATTTAAATTTATTCAATATTATGAAGGTTTTTTGATGGCAGTAGATTCTCTTGAAAAACAAGGATTTAAGGCCGAAATTTACGTTTACGACACTAAGGCCGATTCGACAGTTACCAGCGAAATAATTAAAATGCCAGAATTCAAATCTCTTGATATAATTTTTGGTCCTTTTTATAAAAGAAACTTAAGTATTGTGGTTGCTGAAGCTGCAAAATATAAAATCAAAGTCATTAGCCCATTTTCTAAAAGCTCTGATGTAGAAAGGTTTACAAATCTATTTGTTGTTGTCCCCAGCCATGAAATTGAATTGACACAAAGCATACAATTTTTAATAGATAGCTTGCCAAAATCAAATATTTCTATTTTGTATGGACACAATCCACAGCAGATGGAAGAATTGTTTCTACTGAAATCCATTATAAAAGAATATGCTAAAGCTGGAAAAATTGACACCAACAAAATTCATACTTATGATACTAAGTCCGGTGGACTTGGCAGCATTATTTCGAAACTTAATTCTAATGGCACCAATGTCATAATTAGTCTTGTTACTAACGAGGCATACGTTTCGAGTTTTATAAGCCAATTGAATAATCTTAGCAAAAAATATAACATTATGTTGCTTGGCACCGAAATTCAATATAATTCATTCAAAACCCTTGAGGATGAATATCTTGTAAATCTTCATCTAACATTGAGCAGCGCAAGTTTTGTTAATTATAATCAAGCTTATGTTCAAGATTTTGCTCACAAATTTTATGCTGAATATAATACTGACCCCGAAAAAATTGCTTATCAAGGATTCGATCAAGGATATTATTTCATGTCGCAATTGCTCAACAATGGCAATAATTTTACCAACAAAATAAATGATTTGGCTTTTGAAGGCTTACAAAGCAATTTCAATTTTAGCAAATCAGCTGCTGGAGCTTGGGTTAATAATTATATAAATATTTACCAATACAATAATTATCAGCTTGTTGACAAGAAAAAAATCTTGATACCATACATTCCATTGAAAACCAATACTAACGAGCCATTGTTGGAAAATAATGAAAATGTAATTGAACAAAAATGATTTTAATTATCACTCTCAGCACTTAAATTTTAATTATTGCTTCAATTCCTGGTTGAACAGCTTAATAATTATAATCTATAAGGTTAAGTAAACTAAATATTTACAAAAATAAAACCTTAGCATTTAATAGCGCTTTTAGGAACACAAGAAAAAGCATGATGGAGGCAAAGAACTTTGGAATAGTTTCTGAGCGCCTAAAAATGCCATTCGTGCATTCGTGGCATTTCTTTCTTAATCCTTGTTGTAGTGGATTCCGATAGCTATCGGAATAGTTTCTGAGCTTGATGCAACGCATGAGGAAGAAAACGAGTTCGAAGGTCTTAATCCTTGTTGTAGTGGATTCCGATAGCTATCGGAATAGTTTCTGAGCCGGTTTATCCTTTTCAGGAAAAACTTTGGATAAAAAGTCTTAATCCTTGTTGTAGTGGATTCCGATAGCTATCGGAATAGTTTCTGAGCGCTATACTTTATTTTAAAAACAATTTAAAATTAAGTCTTAATCCTTGTTGTAGTGGATTCCGATAGCTATCGGAATAGTTTCTGAGTTCAATAAAAGGAATGACAATTTCGGAGTTGGAGTTGTCTTAATCCTTGTTGTAGTGGATTCCGATAGCTATCGGAATAGTTTCTGAGTTAAATTCCTTTCCATGAATGCTGATTTGAGCGTCAACGTCTTAATCCTTGTTGTAGTGGAAGATAGTTTCTGAGATCAAAATACAATGAATAAAAAATTAGAAATCTGGAAGTCTTAATCCTTGTTGTAGTGGAAGATAGTTTCTGAGTCAGCTTGTTTTTGTTCAAAGACTACATTATTACTAATGTCTTAATCCTTGTTGTAGTGGAAGATAGTTTCTGAGGATAAATGAAGAAATAGAAATATATAAAATATTTGTTGTCTTAATCCTTGTTGTAGTGGAAGATAGTTTCTGAGGATTCTACTTACTGGAATTACTCAAGCGCAGTAACAGTCTTAATCCTTGTTGTAGTGGAAGATAGTTTCTGAGAGTAAGAACAATAAAAGGAATTAGAACAATTAGCCCCATCTTAATCCTTGTTGTAGTGGAAGATAGTTTCTGAGGATTCTACTTACTGGAATTACTCAAGCGCAGTAACAGTCTTAATCCTTGTTGTAGTGGAAGATAGTTTCTGAGATATAGCCACAGTAAGCAGCTCAAAAGGGGTGTATAAGTCTTAATCCTTGTTGTAGTGGAAGATAGTTTCTGAGTTTTTTAGGCGAAACAACAAGAGAAACACAGAAAAAAATGTCTTAATCCTTGTTGTAGTGGAAGATAGTTTCTGAGAGACCTCAAAACGAATTGGACCCCAATGAGCAAAAAAGGTCTTAATCCTTGTTGTAGTGGAAGATAGTTTCTGAGCTGTTGAATAATACAGCACTATTAAACACTGATGCAGTCTTAATCCTTGTTGTAGTGGAAGATAGTTTCTGAGGATACTGATTTCGCTCAAACCAAAATAACTTCAAGCGTCTTAATCCTTGTTGTAGTGGAAGATAGTTTCTGAGACATTTTTACTTAACAATAACCTATTAATTGGGTTTGAGTCTTAATCCTTGTTCTAATGGAAGATAGTTTCTGAGCCAAGTTTACGACCTCTTTATGACTTGCGCTGAAATCGTCTTAATCCTTGTTCTAATGGAAGATAGTTTCTGAGTATAATTGTAGAAGTAGATGAAACAACCACACTATTGTCTTAATCCTTGTTCTAATGGAAGATAGTTTCTGAGTTATTTTCTGTTAACCTTTCTGGGGCTGATTTTTCGGGGTCTTAATCCTTGTTCTAATGGAAGATAGTTTCTGAGTATAACATGAAGACAAAAATAA
>Ga0210044_10005827_pt1 | contig 16486 bp, 16 predicted proteins | sample CryGey13umfilter_2_FD_183959 | JGI IMG/M metagenome (GOLD analysis project Ga0210044, IMG submission 183959) | Groundwater microbial communities from aquifer in Utah, USA - Crystal Geyser 4/9/14 3 um filter (SPAdes) (version 2) | ecosystem: Environmental > Aquatic > Deep subsurface >...
TAGTTTCAATAATTTCCTCTTCCGTAGTTCCTCGATAGTTAAATTGTTCTTGAGCATGTTTAGTAATTCGGATAGGTTTCATTTACCAAGAATATATTGTATTCTAAAAAGAAGAGGAAAGCAAATTTGTACTGGATAGGGTTAGGAGCAAGCAGGACAGGTATCGATGTCTCTGGAACAATTCATTGACTCTTTACTAAAATGACGGGTAATTGCCTTTTCTGGAAAGAGAGTTTAGCCCTTAAGAAAATTTTAGGATTAGTCTTAATCTTCTATTCCATTGGATTTCCCTACTCTTTCCTTCTCTGTTTGAAGAATAGAATTATTCCTGTCAAAAAGGGTGTTCTTATCGGTGCAGGAGCTGGAATAAGCAGTTTCTTCGGTTCCCTATTTTTACTCTCAGCCTTAAAGAGAATGGCTGGTCCAATCGTTTTTCCTATTGCCATCGGGGGAAATCTCGCTACCGTAAGCCTCTTAGCTGCTTTCATCTTTAAAGAAAGATTAAGAATAAAAGGAATTTTGGGAATAATCAGTGGAATCGCGGGTATTATTTTACTCAGCCTATAATGGAAATTAACCTGTTAGTAATTCTGGATAGTTCCGATAAGGAAAATTATAGAATTGCTAAAGGTACAGTTTCTCTTTTTCTTAAACATTTTGGCATTCCTTATCAAGAGCTTGATTTAGTGAAGGAAGAATCAATAAATTTTAATGCCAGCGGAATCTTAATTGCTCAGGAAGGATTAGGCAAAAGAATGGACCAACGAACAAAAAAATCTCTTTATCGGGCAGTTAAGCAAGGAACTGGATTGATTAATCTTGATTATCATCTTGATTCCTATAAGGAACTTCATCAACCGCTAAAGATAGAGAGAATAGAGAAAGAGGACAAAACCTCTCTGATTAAAATAGGAGAAAAGCATTATATCAACGAGTTACACCCCCACCTACTTCCTCCCCCCTTGAGGGGGAGGATTGAGGAGAGGGGGATGGAAAAGCAATTACTTCAGCCCTTAAAATTCCTCAAAGTAAAAACTAAAAATAAGCCCCTTTTATTAGCCGAAGATAATTCACCCTTACTTCTTTGTTCTTCTCCAAAATTAATCCAGTTTCTTATTTCTCCCAGATTATGGTTACCGGAATATTTTGGGCACTGCGCTGGGTTGGATGATATTCTTTTCCGGGCTATCATCTGGGCAGTGAAAAAGCCATTTGTCACCAAAACAATTCCTCCATTTGTCACATCAAGAATAGATGATGCCAATGGTTCCGCTAACATCTTTGGTAAAAGGAAGGATTCGGCCAATAAAAACTTTGCCTATCTGGATATGCTTAATAAATTTGGTCTTATCCCCAATATCGGACTTTTTATTGATGATATTACCGAAGAAGATAGCAAAATCATCAAAGAGAAGTATGATAAGAAATTAGCCGACTTCTCCCCCCATGCCTTCTCCGACCCAAAAAACATCAACGAATTCCCGGTCTATATGCATCATAACGGAAAAGAGTTTAGCAAGGAAGAACTAAAGGAGAACTTTGCCCGGGTGGATAAGAAATTTCAGGATTGGGGAATAAAACCTTCAAAAACGGTTAACGCTCATTTTGACGAAATAGGTCTAAATTCTCTACCTTTCTTAAAGGAAAGAGGCCAAATTTATACGATGAATCCAATTAGATTTGGAAAAACATGGATTGATGAGAAAGCCAGGGATTGGAAACCCAAACCATATGGCGATACGGGATTTAATTTTGACTATATGCTTGATGACCCTGATTTCTTTAATGTCTGCACTGGAACGAAGTCTGGTCCAAAGGATTACCTTACTCCTTCTTTCGATTTTCTCTACGGTTGCACTTCTTTTTGGAAAGAGAATTCAAAGAATGATGTTCAGAAAGCAGCTCTCAGGGGAGCGGAACAGATTAAGTTAGGTCTTGATAGCGGTTTCTTTGGCTGTTTGATGGCCCATGAACAAAGAATTGCTATCCTCTCTATCAAGGAATTTGAGGAAATATTAGAGAGAATTGATGATTCGCTTTCCGATTATGAAAAGATTTTTGCCTCCTATGATGAGATTGCCGAATATCTTTATCATCATCAGCAAACAAAGTTAAAGGAAATAAAAATAGAAGGGAACAAAATTTCCTGTCAATTAGCCGGGAAAAGCACTATTCCTCTTAAATTATCTATCTTCAGAGAGATGAGAGGCAAAATTAAAAAGGAACTTTGCAATCTTCCTCCCTTTTCCGTGGAGGTTGAAGTTGTTTTGTAGAAATATATTGAGAAAATAAAAGGAGAAAATGGAAGAGAAAAAGAAGGAAAAGTCGGATTTTAGATATAGCACCGGGGAGGCAAAGGTTCCCTGGGCCGCAATCGGGGAGAATGTGAATGCGGATGACATTTCAGAGATAATTAAGTTTCTGATTCCTGGCGGGGATGACAAAGTTGCTTATGATGAGCAACTGCTGAAAGTAGAAGAAGAAATTAAGAAACTAAAGGAAAAAGGTAGTTACGCAACTAAATTGTCCTTGGGAAATAAGGTGAAGGAATTGGAAGAAGAAGTAAAAAAACTCCTCAAGGTTAAGTATGCCTGTTTTGTCACCAATGCTACGGCTGGTTTTGAGATTGGACTTAAGTTTTGTGGTTTAAAACCAGGGGATGAGGTGATTGCTCCCGCGATTACTTTTTTATCCACAATCCAATATCCTCTGGAAATCGGGGCAAAGGTGGTTCTCGCCGACGTTGACCCGGGAACAATAAATATTGACCCTGAGGATGTAGCAAAAAAGATTACGAAAAACACAAAGGTAATTATACCGGTCTATATCGGAGGATATCCCCCGGAGATGAACTCCATAATGAAGTTGGCAAAAGAGAATAATATCAGCGTAGTTGAAGACGCCGCCCATGCTTTTGGTGGTTGGTATCAAGGCAAAGCAAGCGGAGCAATTGGGGACTTTGGCAGTTATAGTTTTCACGAGGTAAAGAATGTAAACTCTCTTGGAGAAGGCGGGATTGTAGTGACCAACAGCGATTTTGGTGAGGATTTTCCCAAGAGCCGTTTTGGCGGCTTTGACATCGCTCATCCGATTGAGAAGTGGCTCTATGATGTGGTGGCATTAAAGGGAAAAGGAGAGCATTATTCGGTTGCTGGCAACCATTCCTCTACCGAGGTTCAGGCGCTGGTTTTGCTTAACCAGATAAAAAGGATAAAGCAAATTATTGAGGTCAGGAGGAAGAATGCCGAATACTTAAACCGCAGGTTTGAAGGAGTAAAGGGTATTATCCCTTCTCCTCTGGATACGGATGAAATCAAGGGCACCTATCATCTCTATCTCTTTCAACTAAATCCAGATAAACTGAATGGAGATATTCAGGATTTCAAGAAGAGATTGACCGAGAAAGGGGTAACCCAGATTCCTCACTTTGCCCCTTTGTACCGTTTTTCCTATATGAAGCAACTTGGCTACGACACCGAAGCGATGAAAAAAACCTGCCCCAATGCCGAGGAGGTTTTCCTGCACAGATTTACCCATCTGCCCCTTTATCCGCTGACCGAAGAGCAGTTAAAGTATATGGCCGATGCTGTAGTTGAAACAGTTGAAAAAATGAGGAGGTGATATGGAAAAGGTGAAAGTTGGAATAGTGGGAATGGGTGGAGGGAAAGGATTTATAGATATTTTCCGAGAGAGTAAAAGGGCAGAAGTTATTGCTGTTTGCGATATTATCGAGGAGCGAGCCAAAGAGGCGGCTGAAGAGAAAAATATCCCTTATTGGTTTAAGGATTACGAAAAGATGCTTAAACTAAAAGAACTTGATTTAGTCGTTGTCAGGACCGATGATAAGAACCACGCTTCAATCTCTTTGTCTGCGCTGGACGTCGGGAAAGATGTTTTTGTAGAAAAACCGATGGCAGTCAAAATGGAAGAATTGGAAGCAATGGTTAAAAAGGTAGAGAAAACTAAAAGAATATTAATGGTCAATTATATTTTAAGGTATAACCCTATATATCGATTGGTAAAACAGCATGCTGATAAGGGGATGTTTGGCAAAATATTCTATATTCAACGGGAGTATCTGCATAATTTAGACAGAGAAGGCATTTTAACCGGAACCTGGCGAGCAGAAGAAAATGAATTCCACACCCCTATCACTGGAGGTGGTTGCCATGCCATTGATACTTTCCGCTGGATTTTAGAGGATGAGGCCGAAGAGGTCTTTGCCTATAGTAGTAAGATGGCTTATTCCAAAAAAGATTATTCTTTTCCTGACAGTATCATTGCTTTAATTAAATTTAAAAAAGGGACAATAGGTAAAATCCATGCATCCTTTGGCTGTATTCTTAAGTACTATGCTGACCTGCAGGTAATGGGGACGGAAGGAAGTTTTGTCGGCAATAAATTCTACTATTCTACCAAAGAGGAGGAAGCCCTTAGCGTTAATCTTGATTATCCAGGTCATCCCTTTCAACCTTTAATTAAAGACCTGCTTGATTCGGTGATAGAAAGAAAATCTCCGCCGATAGATGTCTATGATGGTGCCAATGCTTCTTCTATCGCTTTTGCCATTATGGAATCTTTAAAAATCGGAAAGCCGGTAAAACCAAAGGTCTTTTTGCGAAAAATATAGGAGGATAGGATAGAGGAGATGAAAAAATGATTATTGGGGTGCCGAAAGAGATTAAGGAGGAGGAGTATCGGGTAGCTCTTTTGCCTTCCACCGCAAAGGAATTGGTTAAGAAAGGTCATCAGGTCTTAATAGAAAAGAATGCCGGGGTCGGCAGTGGCATTTCTGATGAAGGTTACCAGAGTGCCGGAGCGGAAATTCTCACCACCCCTGAAGAAATTTTCAAGAAAGCGGAATTGATTGTAAAGGTGAAGGAGCCGCAGAAAGAAGAATATCCTCTTCTTTGGGAAGGACAAATTATTTTTACCTTCTTTCATTTTGCCGCCGCGCGCAAATTGACCGAGGCAATGATTAAAAGGAAAATTGTTGCTCTGGCTTATGAGACGGTACAAAAAGATGATGGTTCTTTGCCTCTTTTATCTCCGATGAGTGAGATTGCCGGCAAACTTGCTTCCCAGGAGGGAGCGAAATATCTGGAGAAACCTTTCGGAGGAAAAGGAGTTCTTCTGGGAGGGGTTTCCGGGGTTGCTCCGGGGAAAGTGCTGATTATTGGGGCTGGAACGGTTGGAGAAAATGCTGCTACTGTTGCTGCGGGAATGGGAGCAGATGTGATTCTCCTGGACATCAACCTTGAGCGGTTGCGTCATCTAAAAGGTATTTTACCGGCAAACGTAAAACTCATTTATTCCAACCCGGCTACTCTGAAGAAGTATTTAAAAAAAGCCGATTTAGTGATTGGTGCGGTCCTGATTCCCGGAGCGAAGGCTCCGCAACTAATTAACAAAGAAATGTTAAAATTGATGGAGCCGGGAACCGTTCTGGTGGATGTTGCCATTGACCAAGGGGGCTGTTTTGAAACCAGCAGACCAACTACCCATCAAGAACCTACCTATGTAGTTGATGGAATTGTTCATTACTGCGTAGCCAATATTCCGGGTGCGGTAGCCAGAACTTCTACCTTTGCTTTATGCAACAGCACATCCCCTTATCTTCTTCTTCTTGCCGAGAAAGGTGTTAAAAAAGCAATCCAGGAGAATACTGCTCTGCGCAGAGGACTTTCCCTGTTTAAGGGAGAGGTTGTTTCCAGGGAACTAATAGACAAAGATTGCGCATAAGGTTATAATGCTCTTATGCTTTTTACTTTTTTGGCATTAATTTTCTTTACTCTCTTCGGGCTTTGCTATAAGGTGAGCGCTTCTCAGAAAAATAATCCGGTAGTGGTGAATACCAGTATGCTTTTTTGCGCAGGATTGATATCTTTATTCTCTCTTCTCTTGAATAAGCCTTCCCAATATAATTTTACTACCGGAGCGCTTGGATTTTTGGGAGGAAGTTTTTTCTTTACGGCTACTCTTTTAGTTCTTTACGCTTTGAAAAATGGCGGGAAAATTTCTATCTGCTGGACCATATTAAATTTAGGAATGGTTATCCCGGTCCTTTTTTCCATATTTTTCTGGAAAGAGAGTTTAGAACTTAAGAAAATTTTAGGATTAGTTTTAATTTTCTCCTCTATTATCCTGATTGGACAGAGTAAAGAATAAATGTGGAAAAAATTTGCTGGTTTATCTTTCGTCGCTAACGGTTTTTGTCTTTTAGCCGGAAAGATACTCACTGAGTCCGGATTGGGCAATTTTATCCTCCTTTATCTTTTAATCTTTTATGCAATAGGATTTCTCTGGTCTTTTTCTCTTGGTTTGAAGAAAAAAATTGTCCCGACCAAGAAAGGTGTTCTTATCGGCGCAGGAGCCGGAATAAGCAGTTTTTTCGGTTCCCTGTTTTTGCTTTTAGCTTTAAAACAAGTTCCCGGTTCAATCGTTTTTCCTATTGCTATCGGCGGAAATCTGGTCACGGTAAGTCTCTTAGCCGCTTTCTTCTTTAAGGAGAGATTAGCGGTAAGAGGAACCCTGGGAATAATCAGCGGAATTGCCGGACTTATTTTACTCAGTATATAATGAAAATTAATTTATTGTCCGGAATTTCAATAAAGATTGTCCTATAAGAGTCAAGTTGTCAAAGAACAGTAGCAATTGATCTTTGAAAAATTAATTAAAGATAAGCAGGGATTTATTTACCGGAAGATTATTCCAGAAAATAGAGGATTTAGGGCTTTTGGAAAATACCGCAGTAATCTTTACTACCGACCATGGCTTCTACCATGGGGAGCATGGTCTGATGGGAAAGAGCATCATTACGGAAAAGTATCAGGGGCTGGCTCCATTATACGAAGAGGTAACCCATATTCCCTTGATGATTCATTTACCGAAAATCAAACCGCAAAGAATCTCCGGTTTTGTTCAGCCACCGGACTTAACCACCACAATAGTAGAACTGGCAAAAGCAAAAGACCCGGGAACAATGGAAGGAAAATCCCTTTTGCCATTAATTAAGGAAAAGGAAAAAATTCGTAATTTTGTTGTCAGTTCCCCCTCTATTATTCACGGCTCTGCCGGTGGTCAGCGGGTTACCGTCACCATAAAAGATTGGGTGTTTATTTATGGTCTTAAGGAAAAAGAAGAAAGAGCGTATGAGACCAGAATTGTTGACGGGAAGGTTAGAACCCAGAAAAGCTTAGGTAAAAAGGTTGAGCCGGAACTCTATCATCTTTCCTTTGACCCTGGTCAAAAAAAGAACATCTTTTCCAAACATAAAGATATTGCCAGGAAACTTCATTCCCAATTGATTAAATTTAATTGCATAGGAATTTTCTTTTTAACTTTCATCCACGAATTAACACGAATGAACACCAAGAAAACAATTATTTAAGAATTAACTAAAATATCGTAAGAGTTAAGTTATCCTGAAATACCATATGATTACAGTGATTATAAAGGAGATTACAGTGATTTTTATCTTTAATCACCGTAATCAAGAAGTTTAATCTCTGTAATCAGTAATAGTTTTAAAGAAACTAACCTATTACAAAATATCTATAGTTCTTATTCGTGTGTATTCGTGGCTAATTTATTGTATGGAATTTCAAAGTTTCCCCTCACCTACGTTTCCTCTCCCCAAGGGGAGAGGATGGAGGTGAGGGGGCTAATTTATTGGAAAGCGTCAAAACAGAAGAAAGAATACTTAAACCCTGGCAACTATTTGAATAGAATAATATGTCTTTATTGGAGGTTAGGGATTTGAGAGTTAGTTTTGCCGGAGAAAATGGGAAAATCCCTATTTTGCGCGGGGTAAACCTGAAGGTAAATAAGGGTGAAGTGCTGGGATTGGCTGGGGAATCCGGCTGCGGTAAAAGCCTCACCGCTCTCTCAATCCTGAAACTCTTGCCGGAGAAAGCATATTTTGATGGAGGGGAAATCTTATTTGAAGACGAAAATCTCTTAGAGATGGATGCAAATCAATTGATGAAAATCCGCGGCAGAAAAATTGCGATGATTTTTCAGGAGCCGGGGGCTTCTTTAGACCCTCTTTTTACCATTGGCAACCAGATTGGAGAAGCGATAGAAAAAAAGTTAAACGACCCATGTAGTGTATGGCTACCCCGAAGTTCAAAGTTGAAAGTAATGTCAGAAGTGGAAAGATTATTGGGATTGGTAAAGATGCCCAAGCCAAAGAAAGTATTGCATCAGTATCCTCATCAATTAAGCGGCGGAATGGCTCAGCGGGCTATGATTGCGATGGCGCTTGCCGGCAATCCTTCCCTGCTTATTGCCGATGAGCCTACTACCTCTCTGGACGTTACCACCGGAAGTAAAATTATTGCTCTCTTAAAGGAACTCCGGGAAAGCTTCAAGATGTCCATTCTCTTTATCAGCCACAATCTGGCTCTTCTTTCCCAGATCAGTAAGAGAATCGGGATTATGTATTTAGGAAGAATTGTTGAGGAGGGTCCGACTGATGAAATCCTTAACCAGCCCTGCCATCCTTACACCAGGTTATTGCTCCTCTGCCTGCCTGACCCGGAAAGAAGGGATAGACCGCTTTCCTCAATTCCCGGTTCTGTCCCGGAGCCGGCTGCGCTTGGAGCCGGCTGTGCTTTTGCTTCAAGGTGCCCGAAAAAAATAGAGATTTGCCGGATAAAAGAGCCGGAGATGAAAAAGGTGGGAGAGAACCACTTGGTTGCCTGCCACAATCTGTAGTGGCAAAGCTTGCTTTGCCCATGAATTGCCGAGTAAACTCGGCCGCTACAACCACTCCCTATCTTATACCCAGCTGTTGCTTTTGGCGATAAGGTTGATGAGCCGGTAGCAGAGTTTTGCCGCCAGGAAATCCGGAGCCCTATTGGCTCGGTTAGGGGAAAGCTCTACAATATCAAACCCGATGATTTGATGGCTTTGGGCTAAATTAGAAAGTAAACTGGTGAGATAATACCAGGAAAAACCTCCCGGTTCGGGAGTTCCAACTGATGGCATAATTCCCGGGTCAAAGCAATCAAGGTCAATGGAGAGATAAACCTTTTTGTCAGGTAAGGAAGATATTATCTCTTCTTGCCATTTATTTTTTTTAAAAATTTCCCGGGCCGGGAAAACCTTAAGGTTATTTTCCCTGATAAATTCCGCCTCTTCTTTGCAAAGACTTCTGGTCCCTGCCAGAACCAGAGAAATTTTTTCCTCATAGATGCGCCGCATCACGCTGGCGTGATTAAATTTTGTCCCCTCATAAGAATTCCTGAGGTCGGAATGGGCATCCAGGGAGAGAAGAGAAAAATTCGGATAAAATTTTTTGAAACTTCTTACCAGCCCCAGAGTAATGCTGTGCTCCCCGCCGAGAGTAATCAAGAACTTCTTATCAGAAAGGGTTTTGGTAGCAATTTTTTCTATCTCTTTGGCCATCTTCTCCGGGCTTTCAAGGTTTGGCCTCATTTCTTCCTGGGTATGAATTCCAAGTTTATAAGTTTCTGTTTTTAACTCCTCATCGTAGAGTTCCAGAAATCTGGAGGAAGAGATAATTGCTTCCGGCCCAAACCTGGTCCCCGGCTGATAGGAAGTAGTGGCGTCGTAAGCGACAGGAAGGATAATAAATTTTGCTTTTTTGTAATCGGAGTATTTAGTCTCTAAGCCTAAAAAATTAAAAGGAAGTTTTTCAAGCATTATAAAAATCTATTTTTCATTCTGCTTTGGGCCTAAGGGTAAGGTTGGAGTATCTATTATTGCCTGGTTGGAAGGCTTATCTTCAATAACAAACATAGCTGCCGCCACTACGGTGGTCCAGAGCCCGTTTTTATCCCCGATGGCTGACTGCGTGCTATTGGTTGTCTTTACAATCTGGCTACTCATCTTCCAGAGTTCTTTTTTTTCGTCGTAACTGGAATTAGGGTCAAACTCTATTCCCAGGATGGTCGCCAGCATCTGCGCGGCTAAGTCTTCGGCGTAGTCACCTGCTTTTTCCTCGGTTTCCCCGAAACTCTCATGTTCGGAGAGATAGCCGTATTGGCCGCTATCTGCCGGGATGGCAACGCCTACGGAAGCAGTGAGGAGCCGATGGGGTTCATTGGTTGAATTTTGGCTGAGCACGCAATAAACAATCTCCCCGGGTAAGAGCAAAGAAAATCCCTCCTGCCTGGAAACCATCTTGCAACCAGGAGGAAAAATACTGGAGACGTGCACCAGATTATACTTGGCAATTCCGGCATCCCTTAAAGCCTGCTCAAAACTGGTTAATTTTTCCCGATCTCTTCCGACTCCTTTAACCAAAAAAATTTTTTTTGGTAGAATCATTCTCTCATCTCCTTTTCAATCTTTAAAGCAATTTGCAATACCCTCTTTCCTTCCTCCCCCGGGATTAACGGGGATTTTTTCTTTCTTACGCTTTCAAGGAAGGAAAAAATTTCACTTTTTAATGGTTCTTCCTTCTTTACCTTGACCGGATGTTTTTTGATGGAGCCGGCACCTCCCTTTTCGTAGTAAATTAATTCCTGGGCCGAGTAATCCAATGACCAGTAGCGATTCGGCTCAAAAACCCTGATTTTGCGCAGGAACTTATCGGTAATCCGGCTTGCCGTCAGATTAGCCACCGATTTATTCTTAAAACTCAATCTGACGTTGGCGATGTCTTCCTTGGATGAAATCACCGGGATGCCTATCGCCGAAATTTTATCCAGAGGAGAGTCAATGATATTTAAGATAATATCTAAGTCGTGAATCATCAGGTCCAGGACCACGCTAACCTCAATTCCCCTTTCCGGATAGGGACCCAGGCGATGAATCTCCACGAAACGAACCTCTCTGAGCAATTGTTTTAATTTTCGTATCGCGGGATTGAACCTTTCAATATGGCCGATTTGGAGAACTGTTTTCTTATCTTGAGCAATCCTGATAAGTTCCCCGGCTTGTTTTATGGTTTCGGTCATCGGCTTTTCTAAAAGGACGGGGACCCCTTTTTTTAAAAAATCTTTGGCAATCTGGTAATGCAAAGGCGTGGGAACAACAATGCTGGCCGCATCCACCTTCCCCATTATTTGACGGTAGTCCGAATACCAGAAAGTTTTGTATTTTTCAGCCAGATTTTTTTTATTTGAAGGATCGCAAAGAGCAATCAGTTCTACCCCGGGAGTTTCTGCGTAGATGCGCGCGTATTGGGTTCCCAGGTGCCCTATTCCAATTACCGCAACTTTCAGCCTGCTCATTATTTAATTTCTATCTTACACTTTTTTTTATGAATGTCAAATATTTTTTCAAAGTATAGTAAAGCATAAACCACAAGATTCGCAGATAAGAACTTAACCGCAAAGACACCAAGACTCAGAGAGTACCAAGTAGGGAGTAGATATTAGGGAGTGGGGAGTGGATGATGTTTAGGGAGTAGATGTTAGGGAGTGGGGAGTGGATAAAGATATCCCGGTGCTCTTTCTACTCCCTGCTCCCCAGAGAGCGAAGCGAACGAATTCCCTACTCCCGGTACTTGTTCTCTGTGTCTTTGTGGTGAATATTGTTTTTTGTTGACAAATATGTAGGCGATATGATATATTTAATTGTAGCTAAAATAGGAGGTAATTGATATGGAAAGTACCACAATTAGAATTAATTCTAAAGCGCATATTGTGTTGCATCGCATCGCAAAGGAGGCGGAAGAATCTATGCAAGCCAGTCTTATTAAAGCTATAGAACTCTATCGCCGGCAAATCTTTCTTCAAAAAGCTAATACAGCATTTGAGGCTCTACACAAAGATTCCAAGGCATGGAAAGAGGAGTTAAAAGAACGAGAAGCGTGGAACTCCGCGCTATTAGATGATATAAAGGATTCTTAATTTATGAATATTCCTTCGCGAGGCGAAGTTTGGACTGTCAATCTTAATCCTGTGCGAGGACACGAGCAAGCCGGGTATCGCCCAGGACTTGTTGTGTCGGCAGATACTTTTAATCACGGACTAGCAGGCTTACTCGTTATTATCCCCATTACCACTAAAGAAAAGGGCATTCCTTTCCATGTTATAATAAATCCCCCAGAAGGCGGGGTGTCCAAAAAGAGTTTTATCAAATGTGAAGATATAAGGGCTGTTTCTACTGAACGACTATCTAAATGTCTTGGAATGGTATCAACTGAGACATTGAAGGCTGTCGAAGACCGACTTAAGATACTTCTTAATCTATCCTAAAACAAAATAAATCTATTGCCTAGGAATTTCCTTCGTAAGTGCTAAGATTGGTAAGATAAGAAAAATGAAGAAGATTGTTGGACTTGATTTGGGAGGAACCTTTATTAAGGTCGGTTTGGTGGGTAAGACGGGAAAAATCTTGAAGAAAAAACAATTGCCAACTTTAGGAAAAAAAGGAAGGGGTAGCGTCCTTTCCCAAATGGAGAAGGGAATTAAATTTGCGCTCAACGGAGAAAAGGATGTTATGGGTATCGGTATCGGCACCCCGGGGTTGGTGGATAGGCAAGGGAAAGTATTCTCTGCGCCCAATTTGCCGGATTGGGATAATCTGCCTTTAAAGAAAATCTTTGAAGATAAATTTAATCTCCCGGTTATCGTGGAGAATGACGTCAATACCATTACCTTTGGTGAATATGTTTATGGCGCGGGGAAAGGCTATAAAAATATTATCTGTATTACTCTGGGGACAGGGCTCGGCGGAGGGATAATTTTGAACGGAAAACTTTTTCGGGGCAGCAACCTTTCCGCCGCCGAAATTGGGCATATCCCCATTTGCTATGAGGGACCGAAATGCAATTGCGGAAATAGCGGTTGTATTGAGCGTTATGTCGGCGCGGCTTATATTTCCCGGATGGCAAGAGATGCAATCAAAAAAGGAAGAAAGAGCAAAATTAAAGATTTAGTTAAAGGAGACCTTAGCCTGATTACCCCTAAGATTATCAGCCAGGCTTATAAAAAAGGAGATTGGCTGGCCCGGGAAATCTGGGAGAAGGTCGGTCTTTATCTGGGAACAATGTTTTCCGGTCTAATTAATCTGCTTAATCCGGAAATAATCATTATTGGCGGAGGTATTGCCCAGGCCGGAAAGCCGCTTTTTGAGGCAGTAAGAAAAGAGATTAAAAAAAGAGCCTTTCCGCTTTTATCCAGGGAGGTAAAGGTGGTACCGGCAAAATTGGGCATTGACTCCGGGATTATCTCCGCCGCCTCCTTAATTAAAATGCATTAAATTTATTGCATAGGAATTTCCTTTTAAAACATTTACCACGAAAGCACGAAGTTAAAGAAGACACGAAGAAATAATAGCAACCACGAATTTATCGAATTTCACGAATTAAAAGAACAATATTTTAAAGTTCTTAATTAGAATAATTCGCGTAATTCGTGGTTAGAGTATCTATGTTTATTTCGTGCTTTCAAGTTTTCTGTCTTCGTGGTAATCTTTGTAATTTAAATGCATTAAATTTTTGTTGTTGTAGCGGTGCGAGTTGCTGTCAGAATATCAGGAAGTCAAATCCTCCCGCATATTGCTACTGAAGATAGCGTAGACTGTAGTAGCGCAATTCCATCACACCAATAAATACGTGGCATGAATGCCACCGCTACCAATGAACACGAATAAAATGAAAGCGGTTTTTTTGTTGAAGAAGAAGGAATTTGAGGTTCGCGATATACCCAGGCCCCGGCCAAAAGAAAAGGAAGTTTTAATCAGAGTAAAAGTAGTAGGAGTCTGCGGCTCGGATGTCCATTACTATTTAGAAGGGAAAATCGGCTCGCAACAGATTATCAAAGAACCGCTTATTCTCGGGCATGAACTTTCTGGAGAGGTGGCTGAATTGGGAAAAGGAGCCGGGAACTTCAAAGTTGGCCAAAGAGTGGTGGTAGAACCGGCAATTTCTTGCGGGAAGTGTGAGGTCTGCCGAAAGGGCTGGACAAACATCTGCCCTTTAGTCAAGTTTTTGGGGACTCCTCCGGTAAACGGAGCTTTCTGCGAGTATCTGGTGATGCCGGGAGAAAATCTCTTTCCTCTGCCGGATAAATTAAGTGATGAAGAAGGGGTGATGTTTGAGCCGTTAGCCATTGGGCTTTATGCGGTGAGGCTTTCCCGTTTTCTTCCCGGGGAAACGGTGGCTATCCTCGGCAGTGGACCGATTGGGCTGGTAACTCTTTTGTCGGCAAGGGCCGCCGGGGCGAGCCTGATTTTTGCTACGGATATCATTCCGGAACGGCTCAAGGCGGCAAAAAAAATCGGCGCGCGCGAGGTCTTTAATCCCGAGAAAGAGGATGTGGCAGAAAAAATTATGGAATTGACTAAAGGAAGGGGAGTGGACGTTACCTTTGAGGCCGCGGGCAAAGAGGAAACCATCAATCAGGCTTTTGCGATTACAGCCCTGGGAGGAAGAGTGATGATTATCGGGATTCCCGAGGTTGATGCCATTACCTATGAGCCGCATCAAATGCGGCGAAAGGAACTTTTAATCCAGAATGTCCGTCGCAGCCTGGATACTACAGGAGCCTCTATTCGGCTCGTTGAAGAAGGTTTGATTAATCTTAAACCTCTGATTACTCATCGCTATCCTTTTGATAAAATCACGGAAGCATTTGAATTGGTTTCCCATTACCAGGACGGAGTCATTAAAGCCGTAATTAAAATGTAGGAGCAATATGGATTCCCAGGGGCTAAAGAAGGAATTAGGACTGCTTGAACTTTTTTGCATCGCTGCCGGAGCGATGATTTCTTCGGGCCTGTTTATTTTACCGGGAATCGCCTATGCCCGGACCGGTTCCTCGGTCATCCTTTCCTATCTCTTAGCCGGGATTCTGTTTATCCCGGCGATACTTTCTAACGCTGAACTTATCACTGCAATGACCAAGAGCGGAGGAGACTATTTTTTTATTGAGCGGAGTATGGGAGCCGGTTTCGGCACTCTGGGAGGGTTTGCGTCATGGTTCTCTTTATCTTTTAAAAGTGCCTTTGCTTTAGTGGGAATAGGAGCCATCCTTACTCTGATTTATCCTGATATTTCCTATGCGCAGATCCGAATGATTGCGGTAGGAGCGTGTCTCTTTTTTATAGTAATCAATCTGCTGGGGGTGAAATCTGCCGGGAAAGCCCAGGTCCTTTTAGTTCTTTTTCTGATTGCCTTGTTGGTCTTTTATGTTTCCTTTGGTTTTCCCTCAATCCAGGAGGAAAGAATAATTCCTTTTATGCCCCGGGGAGGAAGAGCTGTTTTTGCCACCGCCGGGCTGGTTTTTATTTCCTACGCCGGAATAACCAAGATTGCCGCGGTTGCCGAAGAGGTAAAAAATCCGGGGAAAAATATCCCTTTGGCGATGTTTCTGGCTTTTTCCCTAGTAATGATTCTCTACCTATCGGTGATTTTTATCACCATTGGCCTGGTTGATTCGGCAAAACTTTCCCGCTCCCTGGCTCCGATTTCGCTTGGCGCCGGCTCCTTTATGGGAAGACCCGGAACTATCCTGATGGCGATTGCGGCGCTTTTGGCGTTTTTTTCTACTGCCAATGCGGGAATTTTGTCGGCTTCCCGGTATCCGATGGCAATGAGCCGGGACCAACTTTTGCCTAAAGTTTTTCAAAAAATAAGCCCTAAATTTGGCACTCCTTTTATTTCCATACTTTCTACTGGCATCTTTATGCTCATAGTTATCCTGTTTTTAAATCTGGAAAATTTAGTTAAGACTGCCTCCACCCTTTATATTCTATTATTCATCCTGGTAAATTTTTCGCTAATCATTATGCGGGAAAGCAAAATTCAGAACTATCGGCCGAAATTTCATTCTCCCCTTTATCCCTGGATCCAGATTGCCGGGATTATCGGATGCGGATTTCTCATTTACGAAATGGGCGCGATCCCTTTATTGGTAACCGCGGCTTTTATTGCCGCCGGATTCCTCTGGTATTTGCTTTATGCCCGGGGAATAACCAGAAAATCAGCAATTATCCATATTGTTGAACGGCTTAGCGACCGGGAGTTGAGGTCTGGCTCTTTAGGAAAAGAATTAAAGGGAATTTTGAAAGAACGGGATAATATCGTTGAGGATAGATTTGACCAGACGGTAAAGCGAGCTGAGATTCTTGACCTCAAAAGTTCCCTGTTCCTGGAGGAGTTTCTTGAAATTGCCGCCGAAAGACTCTCTCCGCGGCTGAACCTGAAAACGGAAGAATTATTTAAGTTGTTTGTAGAGCGGGAGAGGGAATCGGCTACTGTTCTTCGGCCCGAGCTCGCCGCTCCCCACATCATTGTTCCGGGAAACAACAAGTTTGAAATTCTCTTAGCCCGATGTAAAAATGGGATTTTCTTTTCCGACGAATTTTCCCGGGTCTATGTCGTTTTTGTTCTGGCAAGTTCTCGCGATGAGCGCAACTTTTATCTCCGCGGGCTGATGTCCATTGCCCATATCACTCAGGAAAAGGATTTTGACCAGCGGTGGTTGAACGCTAAAGGACCGGAAGAATTGCGTGACCTCATCCTATTATCCGGCCGAAAACGGCATATTTAATTGCATAGGAATTT
>Ga0210044_10005829_pt1 | contig 16485 bp, 15 predicted proteins | sample CryGey13umfilter_2_FD_183959 | JGI IMG/M metagenome (GOLD analysis project Ga0210044, IMG submission 183959) | Groundwater microbial communities from aquifer in Utah, USA - Crystal Geyser 4/9/14 3 um filter (SPAdes) (version 2) | ecosystem: Environmental > Aquatic > Deep subsurface >...
CATAGACGCGCTGCGGCTTCAGCGGCACCTCGTCGAAATGGGTCTTGCGCAGCATCACGCTCTTGCGGTGCTGGCAGGACTGCACCCACGCGCCGTAGTCGCGGAGTTTTCCGGCGGCCCTGCGCTCCTTCGCGATCACCACGAACTGCTCAAGCGCCGCGCCCGCGTCGGAGACGATGCCGAAATCGGGCGGGAACACCCGGCCGATCTGGGTCGGCTCGATGTCCACATGCACGAAGGTGCGCCCGGCCATGTATTTCTCCACCGAGCCGGTGTGGCGGTTGGCCCAGCGGTTGCCGATCCCCAGCACGAAATCCGACAGCGAGAACGTGGCGTTGCCGTAGCGGTGCGAGGTCTGCAGGCCCACCATGCCCGCCATCAGCGGGTGGTCGTCGGGGATTGTCCCCCAGCCCATCAGCGTCGGGATCACCGGCACGCCCAGCGTCTCGGCCAGCTCCACCAGCAGCGCGGAGGCGTCGGCGTTGATGATGCCGCCGCCCGCCACGATCAGCGGAAAATCGCTGGCCAGCAGCATGTCGAGCGCCTTCTCGCACTGCGCGCGGGTCGCGCGGGGCTTCCAGGGCTCCAGCGGCGCATAGGTGTCGGGGTCGAACTCGATCTCGGTGTTCTGCACGTCGATCGGCAGGTCGATGTGCACCGGGCCGGGGCGGCCGGAGCGCATCAGGTGAAACGCCTTCTGGAACACATAGGGCGCCAGCGCCGCCTCCTTCACCGTCACCGCCCATTTGGTGACCGGCGCGGCGATGGTGGCGATGTCCACCGCCTGAAAGTCCTCCTTGTCCAGCTTGGCGCGCGGCGCCTGGCCGGTGACGCACAGGATCGGCACGCTGTCGGCCTGCGCCGTGTAATGCCCTGTGATCATGTCGGTGCCCGCCGGGCCGGAGGTGCCCAGGCACACGCCGATATTGCCGGGCGCGGCGCGGGTGTAGCCGTCGGCCATGTGGGAGGCGCCCTCGACATGGCGCGCGAGGATGTGGCGGATCGTGCCGCGCTTTTTCAACGCCGCATAGAGCGGGTTGATCGCCGCGCCGGGAACGCCGAAGGCGCAGGTGACGCCCTCCTTCTCCATCACGATCACAATGGCTTCAGTGGCTTTCATCCGCGCCATGGCGCTTCCCTCCGGTTTTTTGCTGACTGGAAATTAATTCCATTTTGGGGCGGAGTGCAACTTGAATGCAAAATATTTCCACCATATGAAAATGCACCGCAGGGAGGTTCGCCATGCTCGATGACCGTCGCCAGAGCGCGCAGGAGAAACGCCCGCGGGGCCGCCCGCGCGGCCCCGATCACGCGCCCGCGCCCTCGGTGCAGGCGCTAGACCGCGCGCTCGACATGCTCGACGTGATCGCGGCGCGCGACGGCCTGACGCTGGGCGAGATCGCCGCCGCCGCCGCCCTGCCCGCCTCCACCGCGCACCGCATCCTCGCCACGCTGGAGCGGCGCGGCTATGCGCGCGCCGACGCCGAAAGCGGTCTCTGGAGCATCGGCGTCGGCGCCTACACCGTCGGCCAGGCTTTTGTGCGCAGCCGCCGCGTCGAGGCGCTGGCCCGGCCCGCCATGCGCGCGCTGATGGCGGCGTCGGGCGAGACGGTGAACCTGGGCGTGCTGGAGGGGCGCGAGGTGGTGTTTCTGGCGCAGGTGGAATGCGCCCAGCCGCTGCGCGCCTATTTCCGCCCCGGGCGGCGCGGCCCGGCGCACGCCTCGGGCATCGGCAAGGCGCTGCTCGCCTGGGCCGATCCGGACGCGGCGGCGCGGCTTTTCTCAGGCGCGGCGCCGGAGCGCTTCACCCCGGCGACGCTGACCAGCCTCCCGGCGCTGGCGCAGGCGCTGGCCGATGCGCGGGCGCGCGGCTGGGCGCTGGACGATGAGGAGCACGCGGCGGGAATGCGCTGCGTCGCGGCGGCGGTGTTCGACGAGCGCGCCGAGGCGGTGGCGGGGGTGTCGCTCTCCGGCCCCACGGTGCGGGTGGACGACGCCGCCCTGCCCCGGCTCGCGGCGCTGACGGTCGGGGCGGCGGACGCCGTGACCCGCGCCATCGGCGGGCGCAAGCCATGAGCGGCGCCGTCATCGCCGCGCGCGGCGCCGCGCCGGGGCAGGTGCAGTCGCTGGTGCGCGCGCTGCATGTGCTGCGCGCGGTCGCCGCCGCGCCCGACGGGCTGATCCTGCGCGACGTGGCGCGCGGCGTCGGCCTGCCGGTCTCGACCGCGCACCGCCTGCTGACCACGCTGGAGAGCGAACGCTTCGTGCGCGCCAACCCCGACACCGGCGCCTGGACCGTGGGGCCGGAGGCCTTCGCCGTGGGGCAGGGTTTTGTGCGCGCGCGCGACATCGCGGCGCTGGCGCGGCCCCGGCTGCGGGCGCTGATGCAGCGCTGGTCCGAGACGGCGAGCCTTTATGTGGAGGCCGAGGGCGGGCTGGTCTGCGTCGCGCAGGTCGAATCGCGCCAGATGATGCGCGCGGTGGCGCGGATCGGCGCCGTGGTGGGGCTGCACTGCACCGCCGCAGGCAAGGCGCTGCTGGCGGCGCTGCCCGCGCCCGAGCGTGCGGCGGCGCTGGCGACGCTCGACTATCCCGCGCACACCGCCCGCACCCTGCAAGACCGCGCCGCGCTGGCGCAGGCGCTGGCCGAGACGCGGGCGCGCGGCTGGGCGCTGGACGACGAGGAGCTTGTGGAGGGCGTGCGCTGCGCCGCCGCCGCGATTCTGGACCACGAGGGCCGCCCGCTGGCCGCGCTCTCGGTCTCCGGCCCGGTCGGGCGCGTCACCCCGGCGACGCTGGAGACGCTGGGCGCCGCCGTGGCCGCGACGGCGGCGGAGCTGTCGCGCGAGATGGGCTGGCGCGGCGCGGCGGGCTGACGCTGCGCCGGCGGTCCCTCTCGCCATAGCCGCGCTATGGGTGCATGGTCGCACTCCGCAAGATGGCGGATCGCCAAAGGAACGCGTCATGAACAAAAAAGAACCACCGCCGCAAGCCAAACCGCCCGCAGAGCCGGAACAGCAGGAGAGCACGCTTATCCCGATGCTGATCGGCGGTCTGGTGTCGGTCGTTATCGGGCTGCTGGTGGTCGTGATCTTCATCTGACGCGGCGGCTTGCAGCCGCCACGCCGCTATGACGCGTGGGCGCGACGCGTCACAGCGCGCCGTGGCAGTGCTTGAACTTCCTGCCCGAGCCGCAGGGGCAGGCCTCGTTGCGCCCGACGGCGCCCCAGGTCGCTGGGTTCGCCGGATCCACGCCCTGCGGCAGCGGGCGGTCGCTGTTGGCCATGCCAGCCGCCATGCCCGCGCCCGCCATCGCCAGTTCGCGCGGGTCGGGCTGAGCCGGCTGGGGCGGCGGCGGCGCGGCGAGGCGGACGTGGCTGAGCTGTCCGGTCACCTCCACCCGCAGCCGCGCCAGCAGCGCCTCGAACAGCGAGAACGCCTCCGACTTGTATTCGTTGAGCGGGTCGCGCTGGCCATAGCCGCGCAGGCCGACGACGCTGCGCAGGTGGTCGAGCGTCACCAGATGCTCACGCCACTCCTTGTCCACGGTCTGCAGCAGCACCGCCTTCTCGATCTGGCGGGCGATGTCGGGCCCCATCTCGGCGACCTTCTGCGCGGCGGCCTTGTCGGTCTCGGCCTGAAGCCGCTCGCGGATCGCCTCGTCGTCCACGCCTTCCTCCGCCGCCCAGTCCTCGACCGGCAGATCGCGGGCGAAATAGCGCGACACCTCCTCGCGCAGGCCCTTCACGTCCCACTGGTCGGCGTAAGCGCGCGGCGGGATGTGCTTGTGGACCAGATCGGCGATCACGTCGTGGCGCATGTCGCGAATGGTCTCCGACAGGTCGTCGGCCTCCATGATCTCGCGACGCTGGCCGAAGATCGCCTTGCGCTGGTCGTTCATCACGTCGTCGAACTTCAGCAGGTTCTTGCGGATGTCGAAGTTGCGCGCCTCGACCTTGCCTTGCGCCTTTTCGATCGCCTTGTTCACCCAGCGGTGGACGATGGCCTCGCCCTCCTCCAGCCCGAGCCGCTGGAGCATCGAATCCATCCGCCCGCCGCCAAAAATGCGCATCAGGTCGTCTTCGAGGCTGAGGAAGAACGTCGAGCGGCCGGGGTCGCCCTGACGGCCCGACCGGCCGCGCAACTGGTTGTCGATGCGGCGGCTCTCGTGGCGCTCGGTGCCGATCACCCAAAGGCCGCCGGCGGCCAGCGCCTGCTGGCGCAACGCCTCGACCTCGGCTTCGGTGCGCGCGGTGATCTCGGCGACCTTCTCCGGGTCGGCCTCGGCGCCGACCATCTCGGCCACCCGCATCTCGACGTTGCCGCCCAGCTTGATGTCGGTGCCGCGCCCGGCCATGTTGGTGGCGATGGTCACCGCGCCGGGGCGGCCCGCCTGCGCGATGATGAACGCCTCCTGCTCGTGATAGCGGGCGTTCAGCACCTGATGCGGGATGCCCTTCTCCTTGAGCGCGGCGGCCAGCGTCTCGGATTTCTCGATGGATGTGGTGCCGACCAGGATCGGCTGGCCGCGCTCGCGCCCGTCGCGGATCGCCTCGATGATCGCGGCGATCTTTTCGCGCCCGGTGCGATACACCTGGTCGTCGTCGTCCTTGCGCGCCACGGCGACGTTGGTGGGGATCTCCACCACGTCGAGGTTGTAGATCGACTGGAATTCGTCGGCCTCGGTCAGCGCGGTGCCGGTCATGCCGCCGAGTTTTTCATACAGGCGGAAATAGTTCTGGAAAGTGATCGACGCCATGGTGACGTTCTCGGGCTGGATCGAGACGCCTTCCTTGGCCTCCACCGCCTGATGCAGCCCGTCGCCCCAGCGGCGCCCGTCCATCATGCGGCCGGTGAACTCATCGATGATGATCACCTTGTCGTTCTTGACGATGTAATCCTTGTCGCGGGTGAACAGCTTGTGCGCGCGCAGCGCCTGATTGACGTGGTGCACCAGCGTCACGTTCTCGGGGTCGTAGAGCGTCGCCTCGCCGGTCAGCATCTCCAAGCCGCGCAACTGCTGCTCGACGAAGTCGTTGCCGTCCTCCGACAGGATGCAGGTGCGCTGCTTCTCGTCCAGCTCGTAATGCTCGGGCTTCAGCCCCGGCGCGATCCTGTCGATGGCGATGTAGAGTTCGGACTGGTCCTGCGTGGGCCCCGAGATGATCAGCGGCGTGCGCGCCTCGTCGATCAGGATCGAGTCGACCTCGTCCACGATGGCGTAGGCGTGGCCGCGCTGGACCATGTCCTCCAGCCGGTATTTCATGTTGTCGCGCAGATAGTCGAAGCCCAGTTCGTTGTTGGTGGCGTAGGTCACGTCCGCCGCATAGGCGCGGCGGCGCTCGGCGTCGTCCACGCCGGGCACCACGACGCCGGTGGTCAGGCCGAGGAAGCCGTAAACCTTGCCCATCCACTCCGCGTCGCGCCGCGCCAGATAGTCGTTGACGGTGACGACATGCACGCCGCGCCCGGTCAGCGCGTTGAGATAGACCGGCAGGGTGGCGACCAGCGTCTTGCCCTCGCCGGTCTTCATCTCCGAGATGCTGCCCTCATGCAGCATGACGCCGCCGACCATCTGCACGTCGAACGGCCGCAGCCCCAGCGCGCGCTTCGCCGCCTCGCGCACGGTGGCGAAGGCCTCGGGCAGCAGCGCGTCGAGCGTCTCGCCCGCCTTCAGCCGGTCGCGATAGGCTTGGGTCTTGCCGCGCAGCGCGTCGTCGGAGAGCGCCGCCATCTGCGGCTCCAGCGCGTTGATCGCGGCGACGGTCTTGCGCGTCCCCTTGATCCTGCGGTCGTTGGCGGTGCCGAGCACCTTGCGCGCGATGAGGCCGAACATGCCGATCAAGTCCCTTCCGCCCTGCGGCGATCAGTGGACGCTTGCCGCCCCGGAGCGGGCGGCTTATGTCCAGACGCGCCGCGCCGGGCCTGAAGGCTTTCGCGCGCCGTATCGGGCGGAGACGTAAGCGCCGCCCCTTGTGCTGTCAACGCCGCAGCCCTTTCGCAGGGGCTACGGCCCATCGCGTTCGCCGGGCGAGAGCGCCGGGCCTGGGAGGTTCCATGACGTTTTCTTCGGTCAAATCCGCCGCCGCGCTCGCCCTGTGGCTCACCGCCGCGCCGCTGATGGCGCAGGAGGCGACAGACGCCGCGACCGCAAACGCCGATACGGTGATCGCCACCGTCAACGGCGCAGCCGTGACGCTGGGCGACCTGATCGCGGTGCGCGGCGATCTGCCGGCGCAGTATCAGCAGCTTCCCGACCAGGCGCTTTATGACGGCATCCGCCAGCAACTGACCGACCAGACCCTGCTGAAACAGGCGGCGGAGGCGGCGGGGCTGGACGCCGACCCGCAGGTGGCGCGCGCCGTGGCGATCCAGCGGCAGGGCCTGCTGGCAGAGTTCTACATGCGCCGCGAAGTCGAGGCGCGGATCACCGATGACGCGCTGCGCGCCACCTATGACGCCCGCGTGACCGCCGCCGCGCCAATCCCCGAGGTGCGCGCCAGCCATATCCTCGTCGCCGAGGAGGAGAAGGCCAGGGATCTCCGCGCCCAGATCGACGCGGGCGCCGATTTCGCGGATCTGGCGATCGAGCACGGCACCGACGGCACCAAGACCCAAGGCGGCGACCTTGGCTATTTCACCCGCGAGATGATGGTGCCGGAGTTCTCCGACGCCGCCTTTGCGATGGAGGTCGGCGCGGTGTCGCAGCCGGTCAAGAGCCAGTTCGGCTGGCACCTCATCAAGCTGACCGACAAGCGCGACCAGCCCAGGCCGACTTTCGAGGACAGCCGCGCCGAGCTTGAGCAGGCGCTGGGATCGGAGATCGTGCAGCAGGTGATGACCGAACTGCGCGACGGCGCGACGGTCGAGACGCCGGAGGACCGCCCCGGCCTTGGCGCGATCCGCAACGACGCCCTGATCGGCCGCTGAACCCGCGACACCCGGAGACCATCATGGCCAAGATCGACGCCGTCTCTCCCTTTGCGCCCGCCGCCTATCCCGCCTTGCCGCTGGTGCGCGGCGTGCGGCTGGCCGGAGGCGCGGCGGGTGTGCGCTACAAGGGCCGCGACGACGTGATGCTGGCCGAGATCGCGCCGGGATCGGCCATCGCGGGCGTGTTCACCCGCTCGCGCACCCGCGCCGCGCCGGTGCTGTGGTGCGAGGAGCGCATCGCGGCGCGGCGCGAACCCGCAAGCCCCACAGGGCCGATCGTGTTCATCGCCAACTCCGGCAACGCCAACGCCTTCACCGGCGCGAACGGCGCGGCGGGCGCGCGGCGCATGGCCGAGGCGGCGGCGAAGGCGGTGGGCGCCGACCCGGCCAACGCCTTTGTCGCCTCGACCGGCGTGATCGGCGAGCCGCTGCCGGCCGAGCGCATCGAGGCGGCGGTGGGCGCCATCGCCGCGACGCTGGCGCCGGGCGCGTGGGAGAAGGCCACCCGCGCGATCATGACCACCGACACCTTCCCCAAGGCCGCCGGGCGCACGCTGACGCTGGACGGCGTGGAGATGCGCATCGCCGGTTTCGCCAAAGGCTCCGGCATGATCGCGCCGGACATGGCGACCATGCTCGCCTTCGTGTTCACCGACGCGGCGGTGGCGCAGCCGCTGTTGCAGCGGCTGCTCAGCGCGGCGACCGAGCGCAGCTTCAACGCGATCACCGTGGACAGCGACACCTCGACCTCCGACACGCTGCTGCTCGCCGCCACCGGCGCCAGCGGATCGGCGCCGATCGCCGACGAGGCCGACCCGCGCCTGCCCGCCTTCCGCGACGCGCTCGAGGCGGTGCTGCTGGAGCTGGCGCATCTGGTGGTCAAGGACGGAGAAGGCGCCACCAAATTCGTCGCCGTGACCGTGACCGGCGCCGAAAGCGACGCGGCGGCCAGGCGCATCGGGCTCAGCATCGCCAATTCGCCGCTGGTCAAGACCGCGTTCGCGGGCGAAGACCCCAACTGGGGCCGCATCGTCGCCGCCGTCGGCAAGGCCGGCGAAGCGGCGGACCGCGACCGGCTTTCGATCCGGTTCGGCGACATTCTGGTGGCCGAGAACGGCTGGGTGGCGCCGGGATACCGCGAGGCCGACGGCGCCGCCTACATGAAGAACGCCGAGCTGGCGGTCGGCGTCGATGTCGGCGTCGGTTCCGGCGCGGCGACGGTGTGGACCTGCGATCTGACCCACGCCTATATCGCGATCAACGCCGATTACCGCTCATGAGGGGGCGCGCATGACGCGCCTGCTGCTGGTCGCGGCCTGCGCGCTGATCGACGCCGACGGGCGCGTGCTGCTGGCGCAGCGCCCCGAGGGCAAGAGCCTTGCGGGGCTGTGGGAATTCCCCGGCGGCAAGGTGGAGGCGGGCGAGACGCCGGAAGCCTGTCTGATTCGCGAATTGCGCGAGGAGCTGGGCGTCGAGACGTGGAAAAGCTGCCTTGCGCCGCTCAGCTTCGCCAGCCACGCCTACCCGGATTTTCACCTGCTGATGCCGCTCTACGCCTGTCGCCGGTGGGAGGGCGTCGCGCGCGGGTTGGAGGGGCAGGCGCTGACATGGGCGCGTCCGCAGGCGCTGCGCGACTATCCCATGCCGCCCGCCGACGCGCCGCTGGTCGCGGCGCTGCGCGACTGGCTCTAGCGGCGGTCGATTCCCGAGACCCGCACGCCGACAATCACCACGCCCAGCAGCGCGCCCTGCCCGGCCATGAAGGCGCCCAGCGGCAGGTCCAGAAAGCGCGTCGCGTCTCCGGCCATGAAGCAGAGCGCCGTCGCCAGCGCCCAGCCGCCCAGCAGCAGCAGCGCCATCGCGCGGTTCACGCCAAAAGCCTGACGCGCCTTGCTCATCTGCGCCGCGTGCGCCGTCAACGATTTGTCAACCATAGGCGTATTATCTCCCCATAATGGTTTCTTGGGGCTCTTTGCGGCCTCGCGGGCGGCGCGCCTTGCGGCGTGCTGTCGCGCGACTCGATAAACCTCTTGAAATTATCTTACCCTAATTTTTGGCGCGCGCCATGGCGCCAAGGTGGTAGCAAGCAACCATTTTTACGTGATGCTTTTTGTAAAGTTGCGCATTGCGCCGCGCGGCATTCCGGTTAATGCTATTTTTAGTAAAACCCGGCAGGTTAGCGCCTGACCAAGGGAACGACAAAAAGGGGAAACGCCAATGTATGCAACAATCCAGCTCTCGCCCTACGTCCACATCCAGGGAGAGGTGACGCGCCGCCTCGCCAACGGCGCGGTTGCGATCCGCCTGGGTGAGCGCGAATATGTCGGCGCGCCGCTGTCGCCGCTCAACACCGCGCTGACGGCGGTCTCCTGAACCGAGTGCGGGAACCGGGTCTCGATGCTTGAGAAGCGGGCGTTCGCGATCGACGACATCTATGTGCCCGTCAAGCGCCGCCGCGCGCTTGACGAGGCCAAGGTCGCGGCCCTCGCCGAAAGCATCCTTGAGCAAGGCCAGCAGATCCCGATACGGGTCCGCCGCGATGGTGATCGCTTTGTGCTGGTCGAAGGGCTGCACAGGCTTGAGGCCTGCCGAAGCCTGGGCGAGGCCACCATCAACGGGCTGCTCGTGAACGCCGCCCTGCGTTAGTCGGCGAACGGGTCCGTCACCAGAATGGTGTCGTCGCGCTGCGGGCTGGTGGACAGGATCGCCACCGGCGTCTCGATCAGCTCCTCCACCCGCTTGACGTATTTGATCGCCTCGGCGGGCAGGTCGAGCCAGCGGCGCGCGCCCTCGGTGCTTTGCGACCAGCCCGGCATCGTCTCGTAGATCGGCTCGACGCGCGCCTGCAGCGCCGCCGCCATCGGCAGGTGGTCGATCTCGGCGCCGTCGAGGCGATAGCCGGTGCAGATGCGCAATTCCTCGAAGCCGTCGAGCACGTCAAGCTTTGTCAGCGCGATGCCGGTCACGCCCGCCACCTGGCAGGTCTGGCGCACCAGCGCCGCGTCGAACCAGCCGCAGCGCCGCTTGCGCCCGGTTACGGTGCCGAACTCATGGCCGCGCTCGCCCAGCCGCTGGCCGGTGGCGTCGGTCAGCTCGGTCGGGAACGGCCCCTCGCCCACGCGCGTCGTGTAGGCCTTGACGATGCCCAGCACGAAGTCGATGGCGTCCGGCCCGATCCCGGCGCCCACCGCCGCCATGCCCGCCAGCGTGTTCGACGAGGTGACGAAGGGATAGGTGCCGAAATCCACGTCGAGCAGCGCGCCCTGCGCGCCCTCGAACAGGATGCGCGCGCCCGCGCGGCGGCGGTCCTTCAGCGTGCGCCAGACCGGCCCCGCGAACGGCGCAAGTTTTGGCGCGATCTCCATCAGCGCGGCGCGCAAGGCGGCGCGGTCGATCTCCGGCTCGCCCAGGCCCCGGCGCAGCGCGTCGTGGTGCGCCAGCAGCCGGTCGAGCCGCCCGTCCAGCGTGGGCTCGTCGAACAGGTCCGAGACCCGCACCGCGCGCCGGCCCACCTTGTCCTCATAAGCGGGGCCGATGCCGCGCCCGGTGGTGCCGATCTTGCCCGCGCCGGCCGCCGCCTCGCGCAACTGGTCGAGATCGCGGTGCACCGGCAGGATCAGCGGCGCGTTCTCGGCGATCTGGAGGTTCTCGGGGCTGACCGCCACGCCCTGCCCCGCCAGCTTGTCGATCTCGGCGAACAGCGCCCAGGGGTCGAGCACCACGCCGTTGCCGATCACGCTGAGCTTGCCCGGTCGCACGATGCCCGAAGGCAGCAGCGACAGCTTGAACACCTTGTCGCCGATCACCAGCGTGTGCCCGGCGTTGTGGCCGCCCTGAAAGCGCACGATCACGTCGGCGCGCTCGCTCAGCCAGTCCACCAGCTTGCCCTTGCCCTCGTCGCCCCACTGGGCGCCGATCACCGCGACGTTGGCCATGTGCGCTGTTCCCCGCTCGTCCTGCTTCGGTGACATTCGCTTAGCGCACCGGCGCGATGGGGGAAAGGCGCAGGCGCGGGCGGCGGCTGGGGCGCGGGCGCAAACACGTTGCGGAAGCAGCCCCGCTCAACCATGATGCACAGCGGAGCCGGGATGCAACCCGCCCCTCTCAGGATGAAAGGAAACGCCCGATGTTTTTCCGCTCGACCATGCTGGCCTTTGCGCTGGCCGCAGCGCTGCCAGCCACCGCTCAGGAGGCGCCGCTCGCGCCCTCGACGGCGCTGTTCGTTGGCAACAGCTATAACTACTACAACAACAGTCTGCACAATCAGGTGCGGCGGCTGGCGCAAGAGGCGATGGGCGAGGGGTCAGAGGGCTATGTCTTTCGCTCGATCACCATCTCGGGCGGGTCGCTCGCGCACCATCCGGTCGCGTTCTACCTCGAACCGGCGAACATCGGCATGAAGAGCGTCGAGCTGCTCATCCTGCAAGGTCACAGCGGCGCGGCGCTGGAACCCGCGCGCACCGAATCGTTCCGCGCCGCCGTGGCGGCCGCAGTCGACGCGGCCGAGGCGAAGGGCACGCGCGTGGCGCTCTACATGACCCATGCGCGGGGCCGCGAGCATCCAGACTATTCGCCCGACCACGCCGCCATGATCGCGGCGCTCTACCGCGAGACCGCAGAGGCGGAAGGCGCGATCCTTCTGCCGGTGGGCGACGCGTTCGAGGAGGCGCGGCGGCGCCGACCCGACGCGCGTTTCGTGGTTGACTACGACCACCACCACCCCAACCCCGCCGGCACCTACCTCGCCGCCGTAACCATCATGGCGACGCTCTACGGCAAGTCGCCCGTGGGCCTGAAATACGACGCGAACGGCGCCGTGGACGCAGAGACGAAGGCGTTCCTGCAGCAGGTCGCTCACGACGTCGTGCTGGGCGCCTCGGGCGGCTGAGCCTGGCGCGCCGCTTACAGCGTGTTGTGCGTCCCGTCGCACAGCGGCGCCGTTCCGGTGGCCTTGCAGCCGCAGAAATACAGTGCGCCGTCCTTCTCCGCCTTGTGGGCGACCGGCGTGAAGCCGGTCTCTTTATGCGAGCCGTCGCAGAACGGCTGTTTTGCGGACCGTCCGCAGGCGCACCAGAAATAGGTCTTTCCTGCGGTCACCTCGACGCGATACGGGGTCTTTTGTGCTATCCTGGGCGTCTCGGTCATGGCGCGCTGGTCCTTTTGCTGCTGCGCCACACGCTATCAGGGGTGCGGCGGCGGCGGCAAGCCGCCGCCGCGCCCGCTCAGAACACCAGCGCCTTGGCCTGCCGGACCTGCGCCAGCGCGGCGATCTCGGCCACCGCGCCGGCGGACACCGGCGCGTCCACACCCAGCAGCGCGATCGCCTCGCCGCCCTTCTCCGCCCGGCCCATCGAGAAGGTGGCGATGTTGATGCCCAGCGCCCCCAGCTTGGAGCCCAGCGCGCCGACATAGCCGGGCGTGTCCTCGTTGGTGGTGTAGAGCATGAACTTCTGCGGCTCGGCGTCGAGGTCGATGCCCTTGATCTGGATGAAGCGCGGCCGCCCGTTCGAGAACACCGTCGCCGCCACGGCGCGGGTCTGTTTCTCGGTCACCACCGACAGCTTGACGTAGGAGCCGAAGGCGCCCTGCGCGTCGCGCCGCGTCTCGGAGATCGCGATGCCGCGCTCCTTGGCCACCAGCGGCGCGGAGACCATGTTGACCGCGCCCTCGCCCATCAGGGGTTTGAGCAGCGCCGAGACCAGCGTCGCGGTCAGCGGCTTGAGGTTGAGCTGCGCCACGTCGCCGACATAGTCGATCTCGATCTCCTTGATCGCGTTCTCGGTGACCTGGCCCGCGAAGGCGCCCACCGCCTCGCACACCGCGACCCAGGGTTTCAGCAGCGGCGCCTCCTCCGCCGTGATCGACGGCGCGTTCAGCGCGTTCTGGATGGCGCCGTCGATCAGGTAGTCGCTGATCTGCTCGGCGACCTGAAGCGCCACGTTCTCCTGCGCCTCCACCGTGGCGGCGCCCAGATGCGGCGTGCAGACCACGTTGGGCGCGTCGAACAGCGGGTTCGCCTTCGCCGGTTCCTCGGCGAACACATCGAACGCCGCGCCCGCCAGACGCCCTTCGCGCAGCGCGTCGGCTGCGGCCTGCTCGTCCACCAGCCCGCCGCGCGCGCAGTTGATCAGCCGCGCGGTGGGCTTCATCAGCGCGATGCGCTCGGCGCTCAGCATGTTAGCGGTGGCGGCGGTCTTGGGGACGTGCAGCGAGACGAAATCGGCGCGCTTCAGCAGCTCCTCCACCGTCTCGACCTTCTCGACGCCCAGCTGCATGGCGCGGTCGGCGGACAGGAACGGATCGTAGGCGATGACCTTCATCTTCAGGCCCAGCGCGCGCGAGGCCACCACCGAGCCGATGTTGCCGCAGCCGATCAGCCCCAGCTTCTTGCCCGAGATCTCGGCGCCCATGAACTTCGACTTCTCCCACTTGCCGGCGCGGGTCGAGGCGTCGGCGGCGGGGATCTGGCGGGCGCAGGCGAACATCATCGCGATGGCGTGCTCGGCGGTGGTGATCGAGTTGCCGAACGGCGTGTTCATCACCACGATGCCGCGCGCCGAGGCGGCGGGGATGTCCACGTTGTCCACGCCGATCCCGGCGCGGCCGATCACGCGCAGGTTTGTCGCCTTCTCGATGATCGCGGCGGTGACCTTGGTGGCGGAGCGGATGGCGAGGCCGTCATAGCCGCCGATGATCTCGGCCAGCTTGGCGGGGTCCTTGCCAAGCTGCGGCATGAAATCCACCTCGACGCCGCGATCACGAAAAATCTGGACGGCGGCGTCCGACAGCTCGTCGGAAATCAGAACCTTGGGCATGTTTGCTAACCTTGCATGAGAGGGCGCTGTCCCGGCCTTGCGCCGGGACCCCTATGGGCGGAGAGGCCCCGGCGCGGGGGCCGGGGCTGCGTGTGGCGAAGGGAGACCCCGGCTTGAGAGCCGGGGCTGCGCATGGCGGAAAGGGTCAGGCGGCGGCGGCCTGCGCGGCGGCGGCGGCGAAGGCCCAGTCGAGCCACGCGGTCAGCGCCTGCACGTCCGCCGTATCGACCGTGGCGCCGCACCACACCCGCAATCCCGGCGGCGCGTCGCGATAGCCCGCGATGTCGAAGGCGGCGCCTTCCTTCTCCAGCAGCGTCGTGAGCTTTTTCACGAAGGCGCGCTGGCCCGCGTCGTCCAGCGCCGCGACGCCCGGATCGGTGATCTTCAGGCAGACCGAGGTGTTGGAGCGATGCGCGGGTTCGGCGACCAGGTTCTCCACCCACGCGGTGCGCGCCACCCACGCCTGCAACGCGCCCGCGTTGGCGTCGGCGCGCGCGCGCAGGGCGGCGCCGCCGCCGATCTCGATGCCCCAGTCGAGCGCATCGACATAATCCGCGACGCACAGCATCGACGGCGTGTTGATGGTCTCGCCCTTGAAAATCCCCTCGATCAGCTTGCCGCCCTTGGTGAGGCGGAAAATCTTTGGCAGCGGGCGGTCGGGCGCGAAGCTCTCCAGGCGCTCGACGGCGCGGGGGCTGAGGATCAGCACGCCATGCGCGCCCTCGCCGCCCATCACCTTCTGCCAGGAGAAGGTGGTCACATCCAGCTTGGCCCAATCGAGTTTCTGCGCAAACGCGGCGGAGGTGGCGTCGCAGATCGTCAGCCCCGCGCGGTCGGCGGCGATCCAGTCGGCGTCGGCGACGCGCGCGCCGGAGGTGGTGCCGTTCCAGGTGAACACCACGTCGGCGTCAGGCCGCACCGCGGTCAGGTCGGGCAGCGCGCCGTACGGCGCTTCGATCACGCGGCAGTCCTTCAGCTTGAGCTGCTTGACCGCGTCGGTCACCCAGCCGGCGCCAAAGCTCTCCCACGCCAGCACATCGACGGGCCGGGCGCCGAGCATGGTCCACATCGCGATCTCGACCGCGCCGGTGTCCGACGCCGGCACGACGCCAATGCGATAGTCGGCGGGCACGCCGAGCAGGGCGCGGGTTTTTTCCGTCGCCTCGATCAGCTGCGCCTTGGGCGCGGCGGCGCGGTGCGAGCGGCCCAGATAGGCGCGCGCCATCACCGCTTCGGCGGACCAGCCGGGGCGCTTCGCGCAGGGACCAGAGGAGAAAAACGGGCGCGCAGGCTTGGCCTGCGGCTTGGGGGGGAGCGTCATCAACGCACTCCGTCGTCAGGGCGATTTCGCTGAGCCCGCCGCCACTCGCCCTCGTACGGCTGCGCGCCCGGCGCTGCGATACGCCCGGCGCGGGCGCGGCGTCAACGCCGAAATTGCGCACTGCGGCGCCAGCGCGCAGGCCGCCCGCGCCGATCGGAAACCCGGTTTCCCGCGCGCGGCGCCGCGCCATGACCGGCGCCGCGAATCACCGCGCCGCGCACCGCAACGGGTGCGACACAATCTTGCGCGACGCTGCGCGGATCATGGCCGCCGCCCCGTGCGCACGCACACGAAGGCATGATTCGACCAACGGTTGCGCCCCTTGCGCAGCCATACGATGTGATCCGCAGGGAGAAACGCCAAAAGGAGCGTCCGATGTCTTTCAGTCTGTTCTCACACCCCGATTTCGACGACCACGCGCAGGTGAGCTTCGTCGCCGACGCCGCGACCGGCCTGCGCGCCATCATCGCCGTGCACGACGATACACTGGGGCCGGCGCTTGGCGGCTGCCGCATCTGGCCCTACGGCACCGAGGCCGAGGCGCTGACCGATGCGCTGCGGCTGTCGCGGGGCATGACCTACAAGGCCGCGCTGGCGGGTCTGCGCCTTGGTGGCGGCAAGTCGGTGATCCTCGCCGACTCGAAAACGCAGAAGACCCCCGCGATGATGCGCGCCATGGGCCGCGCGGTGCAGGCGCTGGCCGGGCGCTACATCATCGCCGAGGACGTGGGCGCCACGGTCGCCGACATGGATCAGATCGCGCAGGAGACGGCCCATGTCTCCGGCGTCTCGGCAGGCGTGGGCGATCCGTCGCCGTGGACGGCTGAGGGGGTTTTCCTGTGCCTTCAGGCGGCGGCGCGGCGTCAGTTCGGCAGCGATCTCAAGGGCGTGCGGGTCTGCGTGAAGGGCCTCGGCTCGGTCGGCTGGAAGCTGGCGGAGCGGCTGCATGCGGCGGGCGCCGCGCTGCTGGTCGCCGACATCCGCCCCGAGACGGTCGCCCGGGCGGTCGCGGCGTTCGGGGCCGAGGCGGTGGCGGTCGAGGATGCGCTGGCCGCCGACGCCGACGTGTTCGCGCCCTGCGCGCTGGGCGCGGAGTTGTCGGCCGAGACCATCCCCAGCCTGCGCGCCACCGTGGTTTGCGGCGCCGCCAACAACCAGCTTGCGACGGCGGCCGACGGCGCGCGGCTGGCGGCGGGCGGCGTGCTGTATTGCCCCGATTACCTCGTCAACGCGGGCGGTCTGATCCGCGTGGCGCAGACGACGCTGGGCTTCGACGACGCCGCCGCGCGCGCGCGGCTGGAGGCGCTGCCGCGCACGCTGGAGGCGGTGCTGGCGGGCGCGCAGGCGCAGGGGCTGCCCCCGGCGGCGGTCGCCGACGCCATGGCGCGGGCGCAGTTTCGCGCCGAGGCGGCGCCG
>Ga0210044_10005830_pt1 | contig 16479 bp, 18 predicted proteins | sample CryGey13umfilter_2_FD_183959 | JGI IMG/M metagenome (GOLD analysis project Ga0210044, IMG submission 183959) | Groundwater microbial communities from aquifer in Utah, USA - Crystal Geyser 4/9/14 3 um filter (SPAdes) (version 2) | ecosystem: Environmental > Aquatic > Deep subsurface >...
TCTCCAATTCTGTGACCACTTTCAATTTGAAAGCTTCACTGTACCTGATCACTGTTTCCTGCATAGCTTGTCCTCCTTGACCGCTTTCAGCGGTTCTATAGGTGTCAACCTATATCAGGACAAGACATGCTTTCCGGTCAGAACACTGAACACAGAAAACAGAACACTTCTTTATTTTACTTGATTTTACTTGGCTTCAAAAAAATGGTGTGCCCAGAGGGACTCGAACCCCCAACCTTTTGGTTCGTAGCCAAACGCTCTATCCGGTTGAGCTATGGGCACATCCGCGGTACAGTGTACCCAGCACATCTCACCTTGTCAAGCGGGAAGATTCTTTTTTTGAAAAAGACCAGTAGCTACTTGAAGAACCCGTGCTTCTGGGATAGTATGACGAATAGCTTCAAGGCAGCATTTCCTTCCTGGAAGCAATATCAATAACGTGAGCGTACACAACATGGAAAAAGTTTTGAAAAGAATCCTGATCATCGCTGCTGGAGGCGGACTGGGCGCCGTATTTCGTTATTTGTTGTCCGAAGTCATCTATCGGTTCACAAACCCGACCTTTCCCTGGTGAACGCTCGCCGTTAACCTGATAGGCTGCTATGCCATCGGACTTGCCTGGCAATATTCTGAAATGTATCTGGTCAGCACTGGAACCCGGATTTTTGTACTAACCGGTATTCTTAGCGCTTTCACAACGTTCTCCACCTTTTCTCTGGAAACTCTCACGCTGCTTCGGGATGGAGAAATAAAACTGGCTGTTTTGAATCAGGTCGTCAGTGTATCCTTCGGCCTCATTCTTGTCATCGCCGGCACACTGACTGTCCGGTCTTTGCACAAAATGCTGCACTGAGGAGGTTGTTATGTTTCTTCCCGAAGAAGGGCTGTTACTGAGGATTTTTGTCGGAGATGATGACTCAGTGGATAACATGGCCCTTTATGAGGCCATTGTAATGAAGGCAAGAGAATTGAACATTGCCGGGGCTACGGTCCTCAGAGGCGGCATGGGGTTTGGGGCATCCAGCCGGATCCATACCTCAAAAATCCTCCGCCTTTCAGAGGATTTACCGATTGTAATTGAAATAGTGGATACCGAGGAAAAGATCAATTCTATTCTCCCTTACCTGGATACAGTCATTGATGGCGGCATGGTAACTTTGGAAAAAGTGAAGATATTGAAATATCTTCCCAACAGATCGCAGTAAAGAGCTTGAAGAATTAACTTCCTTTGTTATAATGAAATTGGTTTTTGGTAATTCTGAGTTCCGGGCCCATAGCTCAGTTGGCAGAGCCCCCGGCTCATAACCGGATGGTCCCAGGTTCGACCCCTGGTGGGCCCACCATAAAGGTGGCTAAGCTTGATTGAAAAGAAATTTATTAAAATTATTTAGAGATTTAAAGGTGTTCCAATAACTGGAGCACCTTTTTTCATTAGAGGAGGTGGCTTTGAATACTGTGTTAGAAAACCTGAAACGGTATCAGGATTTACTTCTGAGAATCCGTCAATTGGAACGCGAACTGACGACCTATCCGGAATCCGTGGAAAGACGGGGTCGAGAGTTGAAACAACATCAGATAGCTGTTGCGCGTGCCGAAGAGCAGCTTGCAGAAAACAGCGGACAAAAAGACAGAAAGGAAGAATACCTGATCTTGTGCAAAGATAACCTTGAAAAATTTGAGCAGGATCTCATGGAAGTCACAAACCAGAAAGAATATTCCGCCGTCTTGAAGGAAATTGATAATACCAAGCGTGAAATTCAAGGAACGGAAGCTGTGATTATCACCCTTATGGAGAGTATAAAACAGCTTGAAACAGACTATGAACAGTTGAACGCAAGCTCAGAACAACTGGAAAATGCTTACAATGAAGCGGTTGCAGGCTTCGAGGATACGAACCGGGAAAAAATCAAGGAAAAAGAAAAACTGGAAAAGGAAAAACGGCGTCTTGAAAAATCAATTCCTGCCTCGCACATGAGAAAATTTAACCAGATCGCAGCTAAACGTTCCGGTATCGCCGTATCCAACGTTTCTGAAGAGTGCTGTACTGCCTGCAACATGAAAATCCGCCCACAGATGATGAACAACATGCAGAAAAATCCGGACAAATTGTTCATTTGTGATAATTGTCAGCGGATTCTTGTATTTATCGAACCCGATGGCGATGATAGCTGACAGGCTGTTAAGATTGGAGCAATCCATACAGGAAACTGCACTTTCCTGCAACCGGGATCCGAAGACCATTCATCTGGTCGCCGTCTCCAAACGCAAGCCGTTGTCTGATGTTCGCTCCGCGGCTCAGGCTGGTCAGCTTATTTTCGGCGAAAACCGCGTTCAGGAAGCCGTCAAAAAACAACAAAAATGTCAGGACATTTCTGTCAACTGGCATATGATCGGTCACCTGCAGAAAAATAAAGTCAAACAAGCTGCCTCAGTTTTTGATGCGGTTCATTCCATTGACAGTATCAAACTTGCGGAGCTTCTCAGCCAGGCGCTGACGAAACTATCCCGAACTATCGAGTGTTTCATCCAGGTAAAATTAACGGAAGAGGAAAGCAAAACAGGCGTAGCACCGGAAAATCTAAGCCGTGTTGCCTCTTACGTTCAATCACTTCCCAACCTTAAACTGGTTGGTCTCATGGGAATGCCCCCCTTCACGCCCGACCCGGAACAGGTAATCCCCTATTTCCGGAAACTGCGCCTCTTACGGGACGATTTGAACAGCACAACGCTGGTGGACAGTCCAAATCAGGAATTGTCCATGGGGATGTCTCACGATTTCAAGGTTGCCATTCGCGAAGGTGCCACCTATATTCGTATAGGAACATTGATATTCGGGGAGAGAACTGATGATCGTCGCTAACAACTTTCTCTTTGCACTTGCCACTGTCCTCGGTTACGCACTGGAATTGTATATCTGGATTGTTATTATTCGATCGTTGATAACATGGGTAAATCCTGATCCGAGAAACCCGGTGGTTCAGTTTCTTGCCTCAGTCGTGGACCCGGTTACACGCCGGATGAGGCGTGCCATGCCCTTTCTCAGAATGGGAATGATAGATATTTCACCGCTTATTTTGATTTTTTTCTTATTCTTTCTGAAAATTTTCGTGGTTCGTACACTGATTCAGCTTTCAATGTAAGGAGGACTCATGCGTTTCACCCCCATGGATATCACAAATCGTACTTTCTCCCATTCTTTCCGTGGTTACGATACTGAGGAAGTCAAAAACTTTCTTCAGCTGGTATCAGAAGATCTGGAAGCCCTCATTGCAGAACAAACCGGACAGAAGAAAGAGCTGGAACATCTGAAGGAATCGCTGTCTGATCTCCGGGAAAGGGAACGAATCCTTAAAGATACCATGGTCCTTGCCCAGGAAACCAAGGAAGAAATCAAAAAAAATGCCCTGAAAGAAGCGGAAATTATTGTCAGGGAAAGTGAGCTCCAGGCGGAGCGAATTGTCGCAACTGCCCACGACCGGGCTACCGGTGTTCAACAGGAAATTGATGAGCTCATCCGAAACCGGAGTCAATTGATTCGCGAATTGAGTGCATTGATTCAGAGAACAGAATCATTTCTTGAAACATTGAAGCAGCCCTATAGTTCTCAGGAAGAACTCGACAACTGAGGCCTCCCACAATGAGAATCCGACTTACAAACATCAGGGAAATTGTCACACCGGTTTGTCCAGACCTTGCTGTCGGAGACAACATGAATCATCTGACAGTGTATACCGATTCTGACATCATTCTCTCAGATGGAATGATTGAATCAATTGTTCACCGAAACCAGTCTCACCCAGACGTTGATCAAGTCGTGGACGCTGAAAACTCCGTTGTGCTACCTGCTTTTGTGGATTCCCATACCCACCTTGTTTTTGGCGGAACCCGGGAAGATGAATTCAATCTCCGCATCCAGGGTAAAAAATACATGGAAATTGCCGCAATGGGCGGTGGAATCAACAGTACCGTCCGGGCAACCCGGATGGAAGATGAAGAGACTCTCTTTGAGCAGGCTGTCCGGAATCTCCGGGACATGGTGGCGCACGGCACCGCTACCTTTGAAACCAAGAGCGGATATGGCCTGGACACAGAAACAGAATTGAAACAGCTCCGTGTAATAAAACGACTCCAGGACACTCAGCCGGTGGGTATCAAGGCCACTTTCCTCGGCGCGCATGAGATTCCCACTGAATTTCGGAACCGGAAAGAAGACTATATCAAACTTGTATGCAATGAAATGCTTCCGGCAGTCAAAGAACAGGGAATCGCTGAGTATTGCGACATTTTCTGTGAAACGGGTGTGTTTAATATTGACGAATCCAGAACCATCCTCCGGAAAGCAAAGGATTTAGGCTTCAAATTGCGCATCCATGCGGATGAACTGACTCCCCTCGGAGGCGGTGAACTGGCAGGCGAACTGGGGGCCGTCAGCGCAGACCATCTCGTTCATGTATCCGGAACCGGAATCGACAAGATGATTCAGGCCGGAGTGGTTTTTAATATGCTGCCGGGTACCACTTTTTTTCTCATGTCAGATCATTTTGCCCCGGCCCTGGATATCCTTGCCGCAAACGGAATCCTCGCGCTGAGTACTGACTTCAATCCCGGATCATCATACACACATTCCATGCCCATGATTATTACCCTTGCCTGCCTGAAAATGGGGCTAACCATTGAGCAGGGAATCAATGCCGCAACGATCAATGGTGCATATTCCCTGGGCCTTCAGGATGTGACCGGATCTATTCATCCAGGCAAACAGGCAGACCTCACCTTCCTTGATGCACCGTCCTACAAATTCCTCGTTTATAATTTTGGAGTAAACAGGGTGCGTGCAGTGATGAAAAAGGGAAAGTTTATTTTCCAAAAATCCTGATTTCGATTTTGTCTCCCAACTTTAGTTTGTGCTTTTTCACAGTGCCCGGATTTGCCTCCACTACATATTTGGCCATGTTCATGCTTCCATAGCTGGGGCAGTCCGGTTGATCACACGGTGGGACGTTTTCAACGTAATAGACAATCTTTTTGTCCTCTGAAAGCCAGATGATATCAAGATGAATAAAGCAATCTTTCATCCAGAAGGCGTAGGGAGCCGGATGATCGTAGACGAACAGCATCCCGGTATTTGGAGCCAGTGAATGCCGATACATCAGACCACGAATCCATTGTTCCTGTGTAGTGGCCAGCTCCATGGTTAAAATAGTCTCATCCGGTAAGATAACAGAGCCGTAGCGAGCCGTTTCCTTTGCCATAGATGGAAAACAAAACAACATCAGAATCGGTATCATCAAAAGTCTCTTCATGACGAACTCAGTATTATCCGACTTTCCAGCTTCACAAAGGAGTGCTTGCAACCCCAACTGTTGCAAATCACTATGGCCTCTCTATACTGGCAATCCGGTTTCAGGTAAATCGCAACAAACATACCATTGTGGCAATAGCAGGGTGCCACTACTTCAAAAGGGGTTCCGCAAACCGGACAGCTAATGTCCAACAATTCATCCCGGGAAATCTCCTCGCCTCCGATTACACGGCTATCTCCCTGAATAGGACTCAGGTAGATATCTACATCTCCAGACTTTGAAGAATGGACGCGAAGATGTAGTGTTGACAGTCCATCCATCAACGGATTCTCACCGTCAATCAGGTTGTGTCCGTTACAACAGAAGGCTGCCGTAACAATGCGTCTGCCAGTGTCATCTTTCAGAATACCCTGAACCTGATTTGTCATATCAACTCCATTTCAGTTTCATTTATAAATGCCGGACACTTTTCCAATTTGCTCCCGCTCCCCCATGATAATCAATGTATCACCGGATTGCATCTTATAATCTGAATCGGGATTAAAAAGAACTTTCCCATTCTGTTGACGAACGGCCAGAATCAAAGCCCCGGTCCGTCTCTTGAGGTTAATCTGGCTTATGCTGGCGCCAACGATCTCCTCGTTAAGGTCCGCCTTGATTTCTCCCACTTCCAGAAACAGATTCCGGGCCGGTGCCATGATATCTACAAGGTTCACCAGATTGGGTTGCACAATGACCGTCGCCATCCTCCTTGCGCTGATTTCATGCATGCAGATCACTTCATCCGCGCCTGCCCGTCTCAACTTTCCAACACTGTCCCCGGCAATCGATCTCGATACAACCCGGACATTCGGGTTCAGGGTTTTGGCGCTGAGCGTGAGGAAAACATTCTCCGCGTCACTGGATAGGCAGGCAACTACGGTTGTGGCCCGTTCAACACCGGCATCCAGAAGTACCTGGTCTTCTGTCGCGTCCCCCGTTAAAAAGGCAACGTCCTCAGGAATTGCCTTCAATTCCTTTTCAACAATGACCACGTTCTTGCCATTTTCTATCAGAATTGCAGATACATCATGACCAATCCGGCCATATCCGCAGACGATAATGTGTTTCTTCATTTTGGAAATAACCTTCTCCATCTTTCGCCCCCTGATTATTCGCTGTAGTTCCCCCTCGAGGAAAAACGAGGTGATCCGCGTGAATGAATAACCGATTAACCCGACCCCAACCAGAATCACCAAAATTGTAAATAATCGACCTGTTCTGGAAAGCGGCACCACTTCACGGAACCCCACGGTTGAAATGGTTATAACCGTCATGTACAGACTGTCCAGAAGAGACGTGTGTTCAATCAAGTGATACCCAAGGGTGCCACTTACCAGGACAAGAAGGAGCAAGGCAAAAAGGGTATATACGTGCCGTATGCGCATTGGATCAGAAGTTATAGGCCGGCTTGGAAACCTCCGGATTCAACTTAATTGCCTTCTTCATGAACAGAAAATTGATTTCCACCTCATAGTGAGCGGAGATTTCGATACTCTTTGATCTCCTCAATATCTTGAAATCTTTTTTGCCGATAGGCAGATCTAATGCACGGGCCTTGTCCGTCAAAATCTCGTAAATTTTCTCCGGATGCCCGTGAAACTGATAATAAGATGATGCCATCTGGCCCATTTCATCTTTCAATTGAAGGTTGTTATATAGAACTGGGACAACTTGAATTGCCATTATGGCTATGTATAACACGATAAGAATATATAGGATACAGCCCACACGACTCTCACCCTTTTGCATCTTCATCCAGCAACCTCCTTTCCCTCAACGGTTTTGCGAGAATTTCTTTCATATTCTGCACCAATTCATCCCTTTCGTCAATGCCATAGGAGGTAGAATCTATAAGTGCGTGCACGATAAGCTCAATGTTTATCCCCGGATTAATCAATCCCAGTCCCTTCACGTGTATCTCATCTGCATGGGCTATCGTAACGGGAAGCAGAGGAACTCCATACTTGATTGCGGTCACTGCCGGCCCTTTTTTCATTTTATGCTTCAAGAAGTCCCGGGTTCGTACTCGAGTGCCTGTGAGAGCCATAATGTACGGGTAACGGTTGAACATCCGTGCTGCCCGTCCAATGGCCCGAATTGCCCGTTTTCTGTTCTTCCGGTCAATCGGCATGAACCCGAAAAAATAGATGATCGCTCCCAAAAACGGATAGTACATCAGTTCCTTCTTCATGATGGCCCGGTAGTTTCTGGGGAGACCAACCATTAGGGCATAAATGTCAAAATCACTCTGATGGTTGAAAACAATGATGTACGGCGGATTCTCCGGGACGTTTTCCCACCCTTCCCAACTGACCGTAGCCTTGGCGGACCAGAGACAGGCCCTGGCCCAGAATCTTGCAAATGTGTCAACGATCCGATCCTTGAAAGGGAACAGCAGAATTGTCAAGACAACGAGAATTGCCAGGGTCAGTAAGGTCGCAAGAAGAAGCGTAGTTCGATATGAGATTGTCCAGAGAATCCGGGCCATCATAGCGTGTTTCATTTTTACAGCTCTTTAAATCTCATCAGGTCAGCCTCGAACACCCGTCCATCTTCATGCTTCAATGGCGGTGGAGATTTCCATGCATGATCTTCAGCGATTCATTGAGTCGCTGGTCCGCAGGCATATTGGTCAGCCTCTGGTTCATATCCTCATCATCTTCCGCTCTTAACAATTCTGCCATATATTGAAGAACAGATTCCGGGAATATCCCTTCCCTTGTATACAGCTCAGCCCTCTTCTGCAAAGCAGCGGCAGATTCCACACAACTCCTTGGCAGAGGTGGCAAATCATCAAGAGAATCCTTTTCCCGGAAATTGTTCATCGGCAGATAGAGATTTTCAGCTATTCTCATAGACTCTTCCGGATGAGACAGCCCCCATTGGGCCGCCATTGTGATTCCCGACAGGATGAGATGAATCAGCGCGCTTCCGTCCGCTGTTCTCAACTCGACAGTCTGTCTGCTCTTTCCTGGGGTCTCATCTTTTTCGTCCCTGGGGTTAAGGCTGGCTGCCAGTTCATGAACAGTCTGCCATCCAAGTGGGACACGAATCATTGCTGTTCGGTTCAGATCACTCCAGCATACCCGTGTGGGTGCTTCCTGCCCGGGGACCAACCGCAAATATGCGGATGAAACCGTGTTTCCGAAGGCCGTCAATGAATCCGCGTAATGGCAGACCCCACCGATTAGCTGTCTGGCTTTTGTGGACAAGTCACCGTTTTTCTCCACCATCACATTTTCGTCACCATCCTTGAGCATCATGTGAAAATGAAACCCATTTCCAGCGACTCCTTCTTCCAGTTTCGGTGCAAATGTAGCAATACAACCGTGTTCCTGTGCCACATTACGTACAATCCATTTCGCAATCACCAAGTCATCCGCCATGTCTTCAACTGGAGCAGGAAGGAACTCAATTTCCCATTGTTCACCGAAACGGCCATTGATTTCAGGAATATTGCTCACAAGATCTCGGATTACACCGACTTCGCTGTGAGCGTACTTGACGGAACCTGTAATCCGGGCAATGTGCCGCACCATTTCTTCCACAATGGCACCGTTCTTTACAAAGGGGCCGGTAGCATGGTAGCCCGATTGCTTGGAAAGTGGATAGTGATCTCCGTCTTCCGTGTCAGGCCGGTACAGGAGAAAAAACTCCAGTTCCCCCAGGGCATACAGAGAAAGTCCGCTTGAAGTCTTCAAAAGCTTGGAAGCTTCATGTAGAATGGCCCCCGGCGCGAAGGTAGCCAGATTGCCGTCTCTGTCAAAGAACCGGCACATTATGCCAAGGGTTTTCTTGCTGAAGGGATTGAGAAATGCCGTCCTGTATACCGGTACCACGTATAAATCCGAACAGGCTGTTTCTACAAGGCCCTTGAAAAGGGAGGAACCATCCGCCCGCTCTCCCTCAGCAAGAAGTTCCATCACCTGCCCTCGGTTTTGGACAGGAAGACGAAGTTCCTTCAATTTCCCCTCAAGGCCTGTATAGTGAAAAGACAGAAATTCAATTGCCATTCCCTCAATTACCCGGAGAAGATCTCCCCGTGTAAACTCATTTCGCGATTTTTTCAAAAATAATTCAAGGGGGTTTTCAAGACCAAAGGGGCTCGACATTTTCGCCTCCTGCAGCGTTTGTCATACCATTATGACAGATTTACATCACCATGCAATATCAAAACCCGTTGGTGGAATCAAGTTTGAGTGGAATCAAGTTTAAGTCTGAGCCTGAGTTCAAGTTTAAAAAGATTGAGAAAAGCCCGGAAAAACCACTCCCTGATTTTTTCTTTCAGCTAACATCCAACACCCTTCACCCGGAACCCGGCGGTCTGAACCACGGCAAGCGGTCAGATTCTGATCACAGTCAACAGATTCTGATCAATTTCTCAATTCCAATGAACTCACGAATTCTTTGTTGCTATTTTATTTCTATTGTTTACGTTTTTACAAGTTCTGGCATGATACTTGGATGCTTAATTACTGAGAGGAGACATAAAGGAACACAAATGAAAGTAGTCATCGTAGACAACGAACCCACAATTCTGAGAAGCCTCGAGATATTGATTCAATCGAAGGTGGACGGCGTAAACTGTTTTACAAATCCGAATTCCGCACTCCAATTTCTCAAGGATCATGGACATACCGTTGACATTCTGTTTGCCGATTACTTTATGCCGGATATGAACGGACTGGAGTTGATTACCCGGTCACTCCCTTTTCTGAAACCCAAAACTGTGAAGGTCATCATGTCCGGCCACATTGATCTGATTTTGCACATATCAGACAAGAATCTCCCTGTGGACCATCTGCTCTCCAAGCCCTTCGACCTGGATCACGTTTTCTCGCTGTTAAGGCTACCGAATCAAATTCACACTTATGAACAACAATAATACTGCTAAAAGGAGGTGTTCCCTGCAACTGACCCAAAAGCAATTCGGTGTTATAAACCCATAGGATCATAAACTGAATAAGGAGTACAAAAAATGAGGAAAAGAATTCTTGGAATACTCGCTGTTATCACTCTCGTGGGGCTCAGTGCTTATGCCGCCTCACCCCAGACCATCTGTCCGATCTGCAAAGGAAGTGTCAACAAATCACTGCACGTGGACTATCACGGAAAACGAATCTACTTCGGTTGTGCCGGCTGTCCTGAGAAATTTATGGAACACCCTGACAAGTACATGGCAGAAATGAAAGCGGAAGGCGTTGAACTGGAATCAGCTCCTGCTGAGAAATCGGCTTCTGTAAAATCTAAAACAACAATGAAGCACGATCACATGACCCACGCAAAATCCGCCAGCCATATTCAAACGAAATGCCCAAACACTGGAAATCCCGTCAATTATTCTATTTACGCGGATGCTTCAGGGAAACGGGTATTTTTCTGTAGTGACGGGTGCAAAGTCAATTTCCTGAAAGCACCGGAAAAGAATCTGGCTGAAATGGAAAAGAAGGGGATGAAGTTTGAAAATTCGCCAGCACTGCAAACGAAATGTCCATGTGGAAAGGATCATGTCGATCGCAAAGTATTCACAGATGTGGATGGAAAACGGGTGTATTTCTGCGGAAACGGATGTAAGACAAATTTTTTGAAAAAACCGGAAGCAAACCTCGCCAAACTTGAGAAAAAGGGAATGAAGTTCGAAGCAGCCCCCAAGAAATAGTTTCCTTTTTCTCATTCTTATAAAAAAAGGCGGCCTGATCGGCCGCCTTTTTCATTCATACACTTGAGTTTTACCGATAAACTGCATTCACCCAGACTACTCGTCCGCCCGGATACATCACTTTCACCCGCCCGTTTTTCCGTTTCTTCACCACACAACGCTGTCCATTGATTATCATCACATGACCCGGTCGAACCGCAGCCGGAACCACCAGTACCCGCCTTCCTGACACTGCCCGATAATGAACCGTCACGACGGGAACCGGTACCACCGCTCTTGCCCGTACCACGCAGCCGGCATTTGCAGAAAGGGAAACCACCCCAGCCAGAACCACAATACTTACAAACTTTTTCATCCTGCACCTCCTGTCACTTTTTTATGGCACTTGCCATTCTCCGTGCCCTATAATGCAATCCCCATACCATTTTCTCTGTCCCTCCTGTGAGCTGTGTCATGTTTTCTCCCTTGTTACATTCCTGTTACACTTTTCCCTTGAATGTGGGGCGTTATGCGTGGGCGTGGGCGTGGGCGTGGGCGTCAGAGAGTGTAAGTGAAAGTGCAGGTGCGTGAGGGACAGGGACGTCGCCCATCTTCCCTCTTTCCGGTCAGAACACTGAACACATGCGCCGCAGGCGCACAGAACACTTCTCTATGTTTGACGGAAAGGTTTGAAACCGCTATAATCTGCGTGGCCCGGGAAACTAACTGATTCCCGGACCATATTTAATAACGGACGTTTCTATCCAATTTTCAGGGAAGAAGTATCGGAGGAACCATGAAAATCTGTGTGATCGGAACCGGATATGTGGGATTGGTCGCAGGCACCTGTTTTGCAAACAGCGGCAATACGGTCTACGGAATCGATGTGAATGCTGAAAAGATTGAAAACCTGAAAAAAGGCGTCATACCCATTTATGAACCCGGTCTCACTGAAATGGTTCGAACCAACCTGGCAAAAGGACGACTTCTTTTCTCCACTTCATTGAAAGAAGCAGTAGAGAATTCCAGCATTATTTTAATCGCAGTCGGTACTCCGGAAGATGAAGATGGATCCGCTGATCTCAGTTATGTGCTGACCGCCGCACGAAATATTGCAACTCACATGAATGGCTACAAGGTAATTGTAAACAAATCAACCGTACCTGTGGGTACTGCTGACAAAGTCAGAGAAACCGTCGCCTCAATCACATCCCATCCATTTGACATCGTATCCAATCCGGAATTTCTGAAAGAGGGCGCGGCCGTGGATGATTTCCTGAAACCCGACCGCATCATCATCGGTGCCGAAAGTCAGAAGGCCATCGACATCATCGTGGATTTGTACACCCCCTTTGTAAGAAAGCGGGATCGTCTGATTATCATGGACAATCGCAGCGCGGAGATGACCAAATACGCGGCAAATGCCATGCTGGCCACCCGCATTTCATTTATGAATGATCTCGCTGTTCTTTCAGAAAAAGTGGGTGCAGACATCGAAGCCATTCGGAAGGGAATTGGTTCCGACTCCAGAATCGGCATCAGTTTTCTCTTTCCCGGAGTCGGTTACGGAGGGTCTTGCTTCCCGAAAGATGTAAAAGCTATCCTCAAAACCGGAGAAGAGTACGGACATCATCTCCGTGTTGTGGACGCCGTGGAGCAGGTAAACCGAAATCAGCCACAACATCTCATTGATAAAATCATCAGCCATTTTGACGGAAATCTTTCGGGTAAGCAATTCGCCGTATGGGGACTTTCATTCAAGCCCAACACCGACGACATGCGGGAAGCCCCTGTCATTTCTGTGATTCACGCTCTGATTAACGGTGGGGCAACAGTGACAGCCTACGATCCGGTCGCAACTGAAAACGCAAAGCGGAAATTCGGAAAGTTGTCCGGGCTGTCTTACGCTGATAATGCGTATGCGGCACTGCGCAATGCCGACGCACTGGTGTTAATGACTGAATGGATGGAGTTTAGAAAGCCGGACTTTCAAAAGGCAACAGAGCTTCTGAAAAGCCCGGTAATATTTGATGGGCGAAACCTTTTCAAGCTGGAAAATATGAAACAACTGGGATTTACGTATTATTCTATCGGACGTCCAAAAATCCCTTCAGAATAAACACAACACGACACTTCAGACAAAAAAAAGGAGACTAAAAAGTCTCCTTTTTTACTGTTCGATGAATTTTCATCAAAATTCCTGGTAAAACTCTTCTTCATACAGACGTTCCAGACGGTTCTTGTGCCCCATCTCAACTTCTGCCAATTTCAAAAGAATACCCTTAAGTTTCTCGTTGTGAACAAGATTTGCCATCTCTGAATAGAAATCGTAGGCAATCTTTTCCCGTTGCATGGCTGCTGTAAGCACATCCTGGTAATTGGCATATTCGTTCAGCTCTTTCACCGACAGATAATCCACAATCTTCAGATCCTGAATTCCCCTGGTTGGTTGTGCGGACAGAATTTCCTCAACCCCTTTCTCCAGAATCGTTTTCAGAAACTCCGCATGTCCGGTCTCTTCTTTTGCCAATTCCAGTAAAGCTTTTTTCGCGTGATCGAGTTTTACCTTTTCAGCGGCTTCCCGGTAAAATTTCTCAGCGTTTTCCTCATTGGAAATCGCGATTCCGATAATCTCCCGGAAATGTTCATCGAGAGATGCCATGATCTTACCCGATTTTCTTGTTAACCTTACCTGCCTGGATACAACTGGTGCAGACTTTCATCCGCTTTACTTCCCCTTCAACTTCCACACGAATTTTCTGAATATTCGGAAGCCACCGGCGCCGGGTCAGGTTATGCGCATGGCTGACATTATTTCCATACATGGGTTTTTTTCCACAAATTTCACATACTTTTGACATGGTGTCTACTCCTTTCCACAAAACTGCCACAAGACACAAGTTTATATCATATTGAAATGGCACAACGCAACATTTTCTTTGCCCAAAAGGGTCCAAAGTGGGCGTTTGGTGTGGGCGTGGGCGTTAAAAATTCCAGGGGAAATTCCTTTCATGAGGCATCACTCTCCATCTTTTCTCAACTTTTGTTATCTTCCCTTGTCCGGCCAACCTTATCTCGTAGCGCCCAGTACACCGCCGACCTTGTTGTGCCCGATATCTCCTTCCATGCAGAAAGCCACGACTTTCCCCGTGGCTGTTATCTCGATAAGATCTGTTTCACCACCTGAAAAATAGTGGCCGAGCAAATCCACAGACTTGCTTAACGCCGCAAGCGGCACAGACGTCTGGCCAACCAAAAGCCCATTTTTATAGAAATGCAATGTGGCTGTAACGGCTGTCTCATTGGGGTTCAGGATGGTCAACCCATACCAGTCATTACTCAGCCCCACATCGACAATGGGTAGAAAAATGTCTTTTGCCCCTGTCGTGGGAATATTGAGTCCTGCCAACTCCCGGTTGTTGGTTGTCCCGAACAGTTCATACCCGATCAACGGCAGACTGGATTCCACTTTGAACCATGCGACATCGACAGGAAATTCCGTCTTCGTGACAAAAATCAACTTACCACCGGGTTCCACTGTATAGAGCTTTGCCGCTGATACAACACCGTCCTTCGTGTACCCGGTGACCGTGACCGACGCACCCGCTGTTGTCGAGAGGTTATCCAGTGCGATTCCGGTCCACCAGAAATCCGAATTGTCCACATGAGCCACAAACAGCTCTTTCCCAGCCTTCATATCCAGTGTCAGCTGAGCGGAATTTGCAATCGTTTTCTTGTCAAAGGATTCCATGGCCTTGATGCCCATCAGTTTCCCGGATGCCGTGTCCGGTAACGTCAAAGAAGCAAATCCTACCCCTTCCGTGGGGAAGTTATCCGCAAAGATATCATGTTCCACATTCGAATGGACAAACCCCAGTGCCGGGACCTGCTCATCACTGGCAAAAGGAAGAAATGGTGGCGTATAGGTGAATTGCAGTCCCTCTGCCGAACTTCCGCTGTTCATCACGGATACCCACGTGTTCCAGTAAAGCTCACCATGAACAATGTCACTGGCCACGTGGGGAACCACAACCGCCGGCTTCCCCTCACCCCTGAACGCCGGTGTCCAGGTTCGCATCGGCCCCCTTGCGTCTTCCATATCCTGCATCTGCCATCCCGCAACAAAAGCATCCGGAACAGCATCCACCGTAGCAACAGTTGACACATCCACGGGATTGAAAATATCCGTAACGGATTCATTCAAGAGGCTGAACGGATTCAAACTGACCGATTTCGTAGCGAGGATTTCACCGTTTGAATTCCTGGCCGTCAGAACAACATTTGCCGCTTCTTCTGCCGCATTCATTGTCAGTATCGAATCGCCGCTGAGGTTCAGAAAAGAGAGATTTTCCGGTGAACTGGAAAGTGAAGTTACGTCAATATCATCCACGTACCAGCCTGTTGCACTTGTGCTACTGTCACAGGCCAGACGAAAACGAAAGGAGACGGTTTCTCCCCGGAAGGCTGAAAGGTCCACAAGAACCTGGGTCATACCGCCATTGGTACCGGTCCATGCCTGCTGTCCGCCAATTGGAGAAGAAAAGGACGTATCAATGGTTCCGGAGTATCCGCCTGATTCAATACCAATTCCAATATCTGTCCAGGTGGCACCACCATCCGTGCTGGCTTCCAGAACTCCTCCGTCATAGGTGGATTCAAGGTCGTAATAGTGCCAGAAGGTGAGCACGGAATCCGCCCCGGAAGGAAGCGCTACCGGCCCCACAACGAGGGAAGAGTCCGTGACCGTTTCCACATCCAGGCCAAACCAGCATTTACCATTAGAGTGGGCATTGACAGTACTGATGATGGACCAGACATCCCCTCCATCATCGGCGCCGTGGGTGGCCTCGCTCTCACTGTCAGAGGGATAAGTGGCAAGGGTGCTCCCCTCAGGTGTCGTAAACAGCGGAACATCCGTAAACGCGCTGCTGTTTCCCACCTCATCCGTCAATTGAAAATCAGACGTGTACGTCGTTTGAGGAGAAAGTCCGGCGAGATTTAGCGTGATTGAGTCTACTCCGTTTTCACTTAAACTTGTAACTGTCGTAACACCGGACTTCACCGTACAGTCGACATGGCATTTTTCGTTAAAGTACAGGGCGGCAACACCCCCCGCGGACTGCAGAGACTGGACCTCCCGATGCACCAGCACCGGGCCATCGCAATCCAGATTCAGCGTCGCGGTGACATCTTTCGTCCCCTCGTCCCCGTAGTGCTCATCCGTATAGTGGAAAATTAATTCACCACTCCCGGATACCCCGGGATTCAGTGCCTGAACATTGAAGGGATACATCCCCGCGTACTTCCCGGTATCAAATTTATAGAGTTCAATTTCACGTGAATGCTCGTCATCCGGATTCTCCACAGTAATGTTAAAAAACTCCAGACTTCCCAGGTCACTGTCCCAGACCTGTACGGTAACCTGCCCGTCGCAGGCCACCCTGGACACATCCAGGAGGATTCGGCCCTTTGAGCTATTGGGCAATGCGCCCTTTG
>Ga0210044_10005831_pt1 | contig 16468 bp, 19 predicted proteins | sample CryGey13umfilter_2_FD_183959 | JGI IMG/M metagenome (GOLD analysis project Ga0210044, IMG submission 183959) | Groundwater microbial communities from aquifer in Utah, USA - Crystal Geyser 4/9/14 3 um filter (SPAdes) (version 2) | ecosystem: Environmental > Aquatic > Deep subsurface >...
TAACAGAAAAGGTGCTTTTTGCACTTTTTCTTTTATGTAAAAGTTTATATATTATGTCAAGAGAAGTAGTATTTGATATAGAAACAACAGGAGATATTAGAAATTTTGCAGAATTAGAAATGACAGTGGTATCTATTTGTGAAATTGAAACTGGAAAATATTCATCTTATACAAAAGAGGAACTAATAAATTTATGGCCAATTTTGGAAAAAGCAGAAAGACTGGTTGGATATAATAGTGAATCTTTTGATATTCCAATTTTAAATAAATATTATGCGGGTGACCTAAAAAGTTTCCCTCATTTAGATTTGTTGAAAGTAATTAAAGAATCTTCAGGAAAAAGATATAGGTTGAATGACATTGCGAAAGCAACTTTGCAGATAGAAAAGAGTGCCGATGGACTACAAGCAATGAAATGGTGGGATGAGGGGAAAATAGATGAAATCAAAAAATATTGTGAACAAGATGTAAGGGTAACAAAGGAAATTTATGAGTACGGAATAAAAAACAGGATGCTTTATTATCCAACTATTACAGGCGAGATATTGCCAATTGCTGTAAATTTTGAAATGTCAATTAACCAAACTTTTGCTGGTGGTGCAAACAATTCTATAAATATGACACTTCCTTTTTAATTTGGCATTTTGATTGGATTATTTCTCGGTGTTATGGTATTTCTGACGATTGTCTACATTCCTTCTAATCTTTTTGTTTAAAATAATGTGAGGTATTTTCATTTCTTTACCAGTACTTTTCAAACTTTGTTTGGTTCGGAGCCAATATTCGAATTTCTGCCTATCATAGAATTTAAACAATTTGAAATACCTGTTGGCCTTTATATATAAAGTCATATTTTAGCATAAGGGTGGTGCATTTAGATTTAGACTATTGTATTAGCAAAGAAATACATCAAAAAACATAAAAATGGTATAATAGACTTATTTAAAATGTAAGTCTATTATTTTGTGTTAAAAAAAATAAAACAATCAAAGCATTTTCAAAATTTACAAAAGTTGCAGAAAAAATATGAAAGATTTTTGCTGCCGGCTTTTTTGATTGGCGGTGTGATTATGGACGCTCTTACTTTCCGAGTGATTCAACTAAGTACAGCTTTTGTAATACTGGGTGTTTATTTAGTACTGTCTGGTTTAGCAATAGCTTTTATAAATTATTATGACGAGAGTGATTTAGAATATAGAACTATCTATTGGAGTTATTTTAGACTTTATACACCTTTGCTTATCCAGTTTACCTTTGGCGCATTGCTTAGTAGTTCACTTATTTTTTATTGGTTTAGCGGGACTTTTTCTGCTAGTTGGCCATTTGTTTTGATAATTACGGGACTTATGGTGTCTAATGATATTTTTAGAAAATATTATTTGAAACCTATTGTCCAAGTTGGTGTTTACTTTTTTATATTGTTTTCAGTTTCTGTTTTATTTTTATCTTTTTTATTAAATACTGTTAGCACTCGGCCATTTGTATTAGGTGGTTTTGTGAGTTTACTTTTAATTTCTTTATATATTTATTTACTTTCCAAACTTGTTCCAAGTGTAAAAAGAAATAAATTTTATTTTGTACTTGTGATTGCTATAATTTTTTCTGGGATGTATTTTTTATATTTTGCAAATATAATTCCACCAATTCCACTTGCACTTCGTGAAGCGGGGGTTTATTCTAGTATAGAAAGAGAAGGTGTAGAATATATACTAACTGGTGAAAAGGAAAACTTTTTAGATAAAATTATTCCAGGGCAAACCATTACTATAACTCAGGGCGAAAGGATTTATATTTATTCTTCAATTTTTGCGCCAGCAGATTTAAAAACTAAAATTTATCATCATTGGCAGTATTACAGTAAAAAAGATGGGAAGTGGCTTGACAAAGATCGGTTAGGGTTTGCTATAATTGGTGGTAGGGGAGATGGTTTCCGTGGTTATTCTTTTAAAACAAATCCAGCTCCTGGTAAGTGGAGAGTTTTAGTGGAGACAGAGCGTGGACAAGTCGTAGGAAGGTTTAAATTTGAAGTCGTGGTTGAAATAGAAGATTAAAATAGAATTAATAAAAGTTGTAAAATAACTAAGCGTAGTATGAAAAAAAGACTTATAACTTGGGGGATCATTGTGATTACCATGTTTGCTGTAATTTGGTTGGCAAAAAGTCCTACAAGTGAAGAAAATAAATTTAATGAGAGCAATGCCGCAAAAACCTTCCAATCCGACTTAGTGGAGACTGGTATAGAAGCTGTTGGTCAGCCAATTGAGGGTTTTGATGCGTTTATGCTCTTGAAAGCTTTTCCGGGGCTATTCGAGTCTGATTTTGCTGATGTAAAGTCTTTGGAAGGCATTTATGAGTATAAAGACGGAGAATTAACTTATAAAAGAACCACGGGCCAACCAGTGACTTCTGCAGAGAAAACAATCTCTAATGAAGGTTACGAAAAGTTATTGAAAAATGTAAGTAAGAGGTTGGGAATGAAAATAGAAGGTGATAAATCTGCAAAAGAATTAGTACAAGAATTATTAAAAAAGGAAGAAGGAAAAGGTGGACTTTTCTTGAACAATAGTTTTATAACAGATTTTGAAGAGTGTATGAAAGCCGGCTATCCAGTTATGGAAAGTTATCCTAGACAATGCAAAACAGAAGATGGAAATTCGTTTGTAGAAAAAATTTAAATAAATAAAAAAGAGCGTTTAAATTCAACGCTCTTTTTTATTTTTAAAAAATTTCAAAGTGGATTTGGGAGTTGTCTATTCCGTTTTCAAGTAAAATTTGGCGTATTTCCGAGACCATTCCTTGATTTCCACACATAAAATATTTATAACTTGATGACGGATGGTTGAAGTAGAGCGTCACACGTCCTTGCAATTGGTTCCAATTCTCGCTAGGTTGGGATAGAGTTAGCATATATGTGAAGTTTTTATATTCTTTTTCCAAATTTTCCAATTCTTCTCTCCAAAATATATTATTTTCAGAACGAAATCCCAAAAGTAAGTGGATTTTGTTTTTATTTTCTTTATTTTTTAGCTGATCTTTTATAATAGAAATTGTTGGGGCGAGCCCTGTGCCTGTTGACACAAAGAATAGTGAGTTTTTATTTTCTTCTTCGGTAAATCTTCCAAAAGATCCTTTCATTTTCAAAATATCTCCTTTTTTTAAATTTCTTAAGTATTCAGAAGAAATACCATCTTTAACAAGTTTTATACAAAAAAGAAATGTGTGTTCTTGTGGGGATGAAGCTATAGAATAAGAGCGTAGAACTTCTTGTTCTTCTGTTGGAATTATAAATTGTAAAAATTGTCCAGCTTCAAAAATAAAGTCAGTCGGCTTTTCTGTTTCTATGGAAATCGTATTTTCAGCAATTTCCTTTATATTTATAATTTTACTTTCAAAAGTCTGCATATTTTGTTGACAAAAGTAGATTATTATTATATCATACTAATTCAGTATGAGTTTATTTTATGATAAAACTTAGCAAAGAATTAGATTATACAATTCAGTTTTTGATAGCGCTATCTTGTCAAGAAGAAAGTGCGCCACTTAGTGTTCGTCAATTCTCTAAAAACACTACCATATCTTTCCTTTTTTTACAACGAATTGCCTGTAAATTGCGTGAAGCTGGAATTGTAGAATCTACGAAGGGGGTAAATGGAGGATATTTGTTGTCTAAAACACTTTCTGAGTTAACACTAAAAGACATTTCAGAAATTATAGATGGTGAAACAAATGTTGTTGAGTGCTTTAAGTATAACAGAAATTGTAAAATGCTGGCAGGTTGTAAATCTATTAGTGTCTTTCAAAAAATAAATGTGGACTTATTAAATTATTTATCTACTATTACTTTGGACAAATATGTTGCCTAAAAAACCAAAAAATAAAATGAATGTTTATCTGGATAATGCTGCCACAACACGCACGGATAGTGGTATTTTGGAGATTATGAATTCTTTTGTAAAGGATAGTTTTGCTAATCCTTCTTCTATTTATACAGCAGGCGTGGAGGCAAAAAAAGCTTTGAATAGTGCAAGAGAATTAATTGCAGAAAATTTAAAAACGAATTTAAATAGTATAATTTTTACAGGAAGTGGGTCAGAATCAAATAATTTGGCGATTCTTGGAACTATTCGTAAGAATTTTAAAAAAGGGGATATTATAACAACAGAAATAGAACATCATTCAGTTTTGGAGCCAATTAAAAAGTTGAAGGAAATGGGATTTAAAGTAAGATATTTGCCAGTGGATGAAAATGGTTTAATAAGTTTGAAGGATTTAAAAAATGCATTGAATAAAAATACTGTTTTGGTTTCTATAATGTATTCAAATAACGAAGTTGGAACTATTCAACCAATTGCAGAAATTGGGAAAATGATTCTAAGATTTAGAAAACATAATAAAGATTCAAAAGTTGTTTTTCATACAGACGCTTGCCAGGCGGTTGGCGCATTGGATTTAGCAGTAGAAAAACTTCATGTGGATTTGATGACCATGAATGGAAGTAAAATTTATGGTCCAAAAGGCGTTGGAGTTTTATTTAAAAGAAGAGGTTTGGAATTGGAACCTTTAATTTATGGTGGAAAACAAGAAATGGGTTATAGGGCTGGAACAGAAAACACGCCAGGAATAGTTGGAGTTGCAATTGCGTTAGATTTTGCAAATGAAAATTTAGAAAAAAATAATTTGAAAATTAAAAAAGTAAGAGATTACTTTTGGAAAGAAATTTCTACAAAAATAAAAGATGTAAAATTAAACGGAGCCGAATTAGAAAAAGAAAGATTGGTAAATAATTTAAACGTTTCTTTTGGTGGTTTGAGTGGAGAAAGTCTGATGTTTTATTTGGATCAATATGGAATTTCCTGCTCAACAGGTTCTGCTTGTACTTCTGAAACAGAAGAATTGTCGCATGTTTTAAAAGCATGCGGATATTCAAATAAAAGAAATTTATCCAGTGTAAGATTTAGTTTGGGAAAAAATACTACAAAAAAAGAAATTGATTATGTAATGAAATTTTTACCAGAAATAGTTTTGAGTTTGAGAGAAGTTGAAAAGTTGGAAAAATAAATATGATTTCAAAAGAGCAAAAAATTATAGATGGATTGAAAAATAATCGAGTGCTGTATGATAAAGCAGACGATGATTTTTCTGCTTTTAAAACAAAACTGGGAGTTAGTCGTGAAGTTATTTTAGAAATTTCAAAACAAAAAAATGAACCAGCTTGGATGTTAGAAAAAAGACTTCAGGCCTATGATTTGTATGTAGAAAAAGAAATTCCTAAATGGGGTCCTGATTTGAGTGAGTTGGATTTAGAAAAAATTGTTTATTATACAAAACCAGACGCAGAAGAATCTGTAAATTGGGAAAATGTGCCAGAAGAAATAAAGAGAACTTTTGATAGATTAGGAATTTCGGAAGCAGAGAAAAAATCTTTGGCTGGAGTTGGCGCACAATATGATTCCGGAGTTATTTATCACAACATTCAAGAAGATTTAAAAAAACAGGGAGTGGTTTTTGAAAATATGGATACAGCAGTAAAAAAATATTCTGAATTAGTGAAGAAATATTTTATGACCCAGTGTGTTCCAATTAATGATCATAAATTTGCAATGCTTCATATGGCTGTTTGGTCTGGCGGAACTTTTATTTATATTCCAAAAAATGTAAAAGTTACCTTACCACTTCAGGCATATTTTCGTATGAATGCAATGGCTGGTGGACAGTTTGAACATACTTTAATAATTGCAGACGAGGGAAGTGAAGTCCAATATATAGAAGGATGTTCTGCACCGCGATATGCTGTAAATTCTTTGCATGCTGGTTGTGTGGAAATTTTTGTGGGCAAAGGTGCTCGTGTTCGTTATTACTCAATAGAAAACTGGTCAAAAAACACTTACAACTTAAACACAAAAAGAGCATTGGTTGATGAGGATGGAGTGATAGAATGGATAAATGGAAATTTGGGTTCTGGTGTAACAATGCTTTATCCTTGTTCTATTTTGCGTGGTAAAAATGCGCGTTCAGATAGTTTGGGAATTGCGTTTGCTGGGAATGGTCAAAACCAAGATGCTGGAGCAAAAGTAATACATGTAGCAGAAAATACAAAGTCAAATATAAAAGCAAAATCAATTTCTGTTGATGGTGGAGTTTCTACTTATCGTGGAATGGTTTTTGTAAATAAAAAAGCAAAAAATTCTTCTGTTTCTGTAGAGTGTGGTGCACTTTTGATGGGAAAAAATTCTATTTCAAATACAACACCAACAATGAAAATTCATAATAATGATGTGGATATAATTCATGAAGCCCGAGCTGGAAAAATTGGTGAAGAAGAAATTTTTTATTTAATGAGTAAGGGACTTTCTGAAGAAGACGCTATAAAATTAGTAGTTTCCGGTTTTATAGAACCAATTGTAAAAGCTTTACCACTTGAGTATGCTTTGGAATTAAATAATTTGATTAGTTTGGAGATGGAAAATTCTATTGGATAAGATATGAACAAAACTTTAAAAATAAAATCTAATAAGGAAGTGACAATAGATATTTCTAAAATTAGGAATCTGAATATTGTGGTAGAAGAATGTATAAAAGCAGTCTGTATTTTGAATTTTGATGCCGATTTTGACTTGAACACTAAAGTTGTTATTAAGGCCGGTGCAGAGTTAAAAATATATAATGTTTTTACTGGGAATAGTGGTAGAGAATCACTAGATTTAGGGCTTATTGGTGAGGGTGCTGTTGGCGAGGTTTATAGTGTTGGGAGTTTAAAAAATAATGATAATTTGGAGTTGATTCATAATGCATTGCACATTGCTGATAAAACTACCTCAAACATTTATTCGTCCTTTGTAGTAAATGATAATTCAGAATTAAATCTTAATGAAGAAGTGTTTGTACAAGTGGGTGCTAACAGTTGTATTGGAAATCAAAAGGCAGAAATTTTGATTTTGAGTGAAAATGCAAAAGTACAAGCTGTTCCAAATTTGAAAATTGAAAATGAAAATGTAAAGTGTTCACACAGTGTTAGTATCACTAAATTTAATGAAGAAAAAAAGTTCTATTTAAATACAAAAGGTCTAAATATAAAACAAGTTGAAGAAATTTTAGTTTTTGGACACTTATCAAAAGCAATAACAAGTTTGAGTGAAAAAATACAAAAAAATATTTTTGAAAAATTATGAAATTAGGAAAAGACATAAAAAAAGATTTTAAAATTTTTGACTCTAATAATTTGGTGTATCTTGATAATGGGGCAACAGCGCAAATTCCAAATATTGTGGTAGAAGAAATGAATAATTACTATTCTGTAAAATCAAACATACATCGTGGAGCTTATAAATTAAGTGGGAACGCAAGTAAAAAATACGAGGATGCTAGAAAAGTTATTGCTGATTTTTTATCTGCAGAAAGCCAAGAAATCGTATTAACAGGTGGAACAACTTCAGGAATAAATATGCTTTCACAAATGCTTTGTAAGGATTTAAAAGCTGGGGATAATATAGTTTTAACAAGATTAGAACACCATGCAAATTTAATTCCTTGGCAACAAAAATCAAAAGAAAAAGGTTTTGAAATTAGATTTATAGAATTAAATAAAAATTTAGAATTGGATTTAGAGAGTGCGAAAAAGCTTATTGATGAAAAAACAAAGATAGTTTCTTTTGTGCATGTTTCAAATGCACTTGGAGTAATTTCACCGGCAAAAAAATTGATTAAAATTGCAAAAAAAGTTGGTGCAATAACTATTTTGGACGGCGCACAATCTATAGTTTCAATAGAAGTAAATGTAAAAGATTTAGATTGTGATTTCTTTATTTTTTCTGGTCACAAACTTTATGGACCAACCGGAGTTGGTGTAATTTTTGGAAAAATTAAATTATTAGAAAAATTAGAACCGGTAAATTTTGGTGGAGACATGATTTCCAAAGTTAGTTATATTGATGCAATTTGGAATGAAGTTCCGTTTAAGTTTGAAGCTGGAACTCCACCAATTGCACAAGTTGTTGGACTTGCAAAGTCTATAAAATATATGCAAGATATTGGAATGAAAGCTGTTTTTGAGCATGAACAAAATTTGTGTTCTTATACTATAAAAAGTCTAAAAGAAATAGAAGGTTTGAGTATTATAGCCGAGGAGGCAAAAAGAGTCTCTATAATTTCTTTTGTAATTGAAGGAGTACATCCACACGACATCGCTAGTATTTTAGATAGTCAAAATATCGCAGTACGTGCCGGTCACCATTGTACGATGCCTTTAATGAAACATTTGGGAATAAACGGAACAACTAGAATTTCTTTTGGAATTTATAATGATGTAGAAGATGTGGACAGATTGGTAGAAGGTTTAAAAAAAGTAAAGGAATTATTTTAATATGAGTTTGGAAGAAATGTACAAAGAAAATATTTTGTATCTTTATAAGAATCCATTAAATAAAAAAGATTTAGTGGACTTTGATATTTGTGAAGAAGGAATAAACCAAATGTGTGGAGATGAAATAAAAATAAAAATTAAATTTGAAAATGATAAAGTCGTTGATGTCGGATTTGTTGGAGATGGGTGCGCAATTTCACAAGCCGCGACATCTTTGTTAACAGATTTTATAAAGGGAAAAACAAAAGAGGAAATTTTAAAAATAAAAGATGAAGATGTTTTGAAAATGCTGGGTATTGAGATTAGCCATACGAGGATTAAATGTGCAATGCTTGGAAAAAATACAATTCAAAAATCTATAAAATAAATTATGAAAAGTTTAAAAATAGAAAATTTAAAAGTTGAAGTTGAAGGCAAGGAAGTTTTGAGAGAAATTAATTTGGAAATAAAAGCTGGTGAAATACATGCAATTATGGGTCCAAATGGTTCTGGAAAATCTACTTTGAGTTTAATTTTGGCAGGACATCCAAAATACAAAATTATAAAAGGCGATATTTTGATAGATGGAAAATCTATCAAAACTTTAACTCCAGATCAGCGTGCAAAACTTGGTTTATTTTTATCTATGCAAAATTCACCGGAAGTTGGAGGTGTCACAATTACAAACTTTTTGAGAATGGTAAAGTCTACTTTAACTGGCGAGATACAAAATCCAATTACATTTTACAAAAGTTTGTTAGAAAAAATGAAAGAGTTAGATATGAATTCTGCTTTTGCAAGTCGTTATCTGAATGTTGGGTTTTCCGGTGGAGAAAAAAAGAAGTTAGAAATTTTGCAACTTTCTGTCTTAAGCCCAAAGTGTGCAATTCTAGACGAAACAGATTCTGGCTTAGATGTGGATGCTTTAAGAATTGTTTCAAACGGAATAAATAAATTTCACAATCAAGAAAATGCAATTTTATTGATTACACATTATAATAGAATTTTGGAATATGTAAAACCTGATTTTGTGCATATTTTGGTTGATGGAAAAATTATTAAATCCGGTAAAAAAGAACTAGCAAAAGAAATTGAAAAAAATGGTTATGAAAAATATACCAAATAAAGAACAAATAATTGAAAGACTGGAAACTATAATAGATCCAGAATTGAGTATTGATATTTACACAATGGGTTTAATTTATGATATTCAAATTTTGAATAAAAATGATGTAAAAGTTATAATGACTTTTACAACCCCAACCTGTCCTGTTGGGCCAATGTTAATTGGAGAGGTTGAAAAAGAAATAAAAGTTTTGGGTTTTAAAAATGTTGAAGTGGAAATTACTTTTGAACCAATGTGGACACCACCCACAGAATTACGTGTGGCTTTGGGAATATAATATGAAAAAAATTAGGATTTGCGAAGGAATCTCTTGTCGTTTAAATGGTTCAGAAAAAAAGATGAGAGAGTACGAGCACAAATTTAATTTGAAAGCAGGAGAACAAAATGATAAAATAGATTTGGATTTTTGTGGTTGTACTGGACATTGTTGCAATGCGGTAAACGTAAGAAAAGATGATAAAGTTTTTTCTGTTTATGAAAATGGTAGAGAAGTAGAAAGAACAAAAGAAAAAAATAATTTAATTTTAAAAGATAATTTTTTAGGTGATATATAATATGGCAGAACATAAATTTGAGGCGACCAGACAAACTGGGAAAATTCGTAGAATTGTGGTAGACAGAGAAGGTTGCATCGGTGCTCGTTCTTGTGTCGTTGTTGCTCCGGAAATTTTTCAAATGGACGATGAGAATCTTGTTTATATTGTTAACCCAGACGCAAGCGATGACGATATTTTAAAGATGGCAGCAGAAGCTTGCCCTGTGTTGGCAGTACATCTTTATGATGAAAATGGAAATAAAATTTTTCCCCATGAATAAAAGTAAAGAATTTAAAAGTATGTTAAAATGACTTATATAAGTCATTTTAATTTTTTGTATGATTAAAAAAATAGGAAAATTAATTTTATTCGGATTTTTTGTTTGGCTAATTCCGTTTACTATATCTATTTTATTTTTTAATAAAAACGGTGAATTATTAATAGATGTTTTTTTGTTTAAGTCTATTATGATTGTAATAGGAACTTTTACCGGAGCCTGTATATTGGTTTGGTATTTCAAAAAAGTGAAGATTAATTTTCTTAAAACTAGTATTGTGGTTGGACTTGTTTGGTTTTTAATTAGTATAGTGCTAGATTTAATAGTATTACTTCCAATGTCTGGAATGAGTGTTGGAAGTTATTTCTCGGAGATAGGAATTCGCTATCTTTCACTTCCAATATTAGCCATTACAGTAGGCTATTTATTGGAAAAAAATAAATAGGAGGAAAAAATTGGAAGTCTTGTGAAAGTTCTTTTGGTATCATTTACAACACTATTTCTTAGTTTATTTTTTGGGCTTGTTTTTTATGTTATTTTGTCGATTACGTTTCCAAATCAGCATTTTTATGAACCAATTACAAATTTTTAAATTTATGGTTTGTGTATCGCTGTAGCTTTTTCGGCAGTTGTTTCTGGTTTTTTGATAGGAAGATATACTTCAAACATAAAATTAAATTAGCTCAATTTGGGCTAATTTTTATTAAACAAAAAGGCAATATTGATTATATTTTTGTGTTTATATAAATTTTTGGTCTAGTTTTTTTCTTATATTTTAAAAATAGTAAAAAAGACTGGAAAAAAATAGAGAATAGTGGTAAGTTATAAGGAGATATTTAGTTTAAATGGGTTTTATGTTCAAATATTTTTTGGGAGTAAGGTTAGATGATTTGACCCGGTACATGGCTAGTAAAAAAGCCATTAGTTTTTTGGACGGAAATTCTCAGTATAAAATTTATACACCAAACCCAGAAATGTTGGTAAAGGCTTATAATGACAAAAGTTTTAAGGAAATTTTGAATAAAGCAGATTTAAACATTTGCGATGGTAAAGGTATTTCTATTTGCTCTTTTGGAGTTATACAAAGTATTCCCGGAGTAGATTTTATGCTGGATATTTGTAAAATGATAGAAAAGGGAGATAAAAAGGTTTTTTTACTTGGGAGTGGAGATTTAAAAGTGGTAAAAAGAACAGCATTAAATTTAATTAAAGTTTTTCCAAATTTAAAAATTGCAGATTTTCATGAAGGCGCACAAGTTATAGAAAATAAGGATGGAAGTTTGTGGGTAGAGGAACTTGTAAATGATTTGGTGTTAGAAAGAATCAAAAGAAGTCAAGCAGATATTTTGTTTGTGGCGTTTGGCCACGGCAAACAGGAAAAATGGATAGATAGATATTTAAAGGATCTACAAAATATAAAAATTGCAATGGGTGTTGGTGGATCCTTTGATTTTATAAGTGGAGAGGTAGAAAGAGCACCAGAAATTATGAGGAGTTTTGGTTTGGAGTGGCTGTGGCGATTAAAAAAAGATCCAAAAAGATGGAAAAGAATTTATAACGCCGTGATACTTTTCCCTTATTTATATGTTATAAAAAGAAATAAATAAAAATTATGATAAAAACTAGATTTGCACCAAGTCCAACAGGATTTTTGCACGTGGGTAATTTAAAAATCGCACTTTATTCATATTTGTTTGCAAAGAAAAACAACGGTACTTTTATGCTTCGCATAGAAGATACGGACCGAGAAAGACTTGTGGAAGGTGGAATTGAAAACATACTAAATTCTTTGCTTTGGGCTGGAATTAAGCCAGACGAAGGTGTTAGTTTTGATGAGAACAAAAATATTGTTCAAATAGGGGGGTTAGATTCATATATTCAGTCTGAAAGATTGGAAATTTATCATAAATATGTAGATGAATTGTTAGAAAAAGACCACGCTTACAAATGTTTTTGTAGTACAGAGCGTTTGGCAGAACTTAGAGAAACTCAACAAGAAAACAAACAACCAACTGGTTACGATGGACATTGTAGGAAATTGTCAATAGAAGAAGTAAACACAAAAATAGAAGCTGGCGAAAAATTTGTAGTAAGAATGAAAATGCCAAAAGAAGGAGTTACAAAGTTTACAGATTTAGTGCGCGGAAAGGTTGAATTTAAAAATGATTTGGTAGATGATCAAGTTATTTTAAAGTCAGATGGTTTTCCTACTTATCATTTGGCAGTTGTAGTAGATGACCATTTAATGGAGATTACCCATATTTTTCGTGGAGAGGAATGGCTTTCTTCAACACCAAAACATATAGTTTTGTATGAAATGTTTGGTTGGACACCTCCGCAGTTTGCACATCTTTCGCTTTTAATAAACGAACAAAAACAAAAACTTTCAAAACGTCACGGCGATGTTTCTGTAACAGATTTTAAAGAAGCAGGATATTTGCCAGAAGCTTTAATTAATTTTGTAGCATTTTTAGGTTGGAATCCTGGTGATGAGCGTGAAATTTTTAGTTTGGCAGAATTAGAAAAAGAATTTTCTGTAGAAAGAATTTCCAAAGCATCAGCAGTTTTTAGTCGTGAAAAGTTGGATTGGTATAATTCTCAATATATAAAAAATCTAAGTCCAGAAGAATTGTTGAAAAATGTAAAACCATATTTAGTAAATGCAAATTTAACAAGTGAGGATACAGAATTTTTACTAAAAGCAGTAAGTTTGGAAAAAGACAGGGTTGTAACACTAAAAGAAATTCCAGAAGCAATTGCGTTTTTGTTTGCAGAAAGTTTAGATTTTGATGTAGAATTATTAGTTTGGAAAAAAAGCAATAAAGAAGATACAAAGGAAAAACTGCAAGAAGTTGAAAAGTTTCTTGAAACCTTAGATGATAATGATTGGACAATAGAAATTTTGGAAGAAAAAACAAAAAATTGGATTGCAGAAAAAGGTTATGGAGTGGGGGATGTACTTTGGCCTGTTCGTGTGTCATTGTCTGGTAAGAAAAATTCACCGAGTCCGTTTGAAATTGCGAATGTATTAGGAAAAGAAAAAACATTACAAAGAATTGAAACTGCAATAAACAAGATTTAAAATAAAAACCCTATAAATTATAGGGTTTTGAAGACAAAAATGTTTGCAAATGGGCTTGGTATTCTATTTGTGATAGGTAATTTGAAACATATAAAGTAACATCTTTGTTTAATTGTCAACAATATGTATAAAAAAACAATAAATTTTTTAACAAAAAACTGGAAGATAATACTTTATGTTTTTTTGGTAGGACTCGTAATAAATGCAGTATGGGAAGTTTTGCATTCATTTTTATATTCTTGTGCAGATAGCTTAAAAGAACACATTCCAATGTTGTTTCGTGCTACTTTTTGGGATGCCGGTTTTATTATAGCTTTGTATCTATTTATGGCATTTTTAAAAGAAGATGCGAATTGGGTAAAAAAGATAAATAAAAAAGATATAATATTAATTTTATTTATAGGTTTTATAAGTGCTACAACTGTTGAGCTTCATGCACTTTATTTGGGTAAATGGGGTTATAGAGAATTTATGCCGTTAGTTCCATATTTAAAGGTTGGTTTAACGCCATTTTTGCAGCTTGCTTTTACATCACTTACAACTTTTTACATTGTAAGGGGTATTTCTATTGACAAATCCTAAAAAATAGAGTATGTTACTTGGTTGGTTTAAATTTGACAACAACAAGTAAAAGGAGGATAGAAAAATGGGAATTATCTTTGCTTCTTGTGGAATTGCCTTTTTGGCAATTATTATTCACGAAGTGGGACATTTTGTCTCATTTCGTGCCAAAAAAATTGCCGTCGACGAGATTATCATAGGAGGAGGATATGAGATTGCAAAGAGACTTTCTTGGGGCTTTCTTTTGCGAAAGTCTCCAGAAATGAAGGTTTCTTTCTGTGCACCGTTCCCAGTTTTTGGGTTTATCCCAAATGGGAACATTTTCAAGCGTAGCACCACAGACCAAATTGTAGTTTATGGTGCAGGAATTTTTGCAAACATTCTAAGCAGTTTGGTGGTTGTGTGGTTTACAGGGTTCTTTTTTTTAGTATCGTCATCATCAATAGAATCATTGGTAAGCATCCAATTGTTTTGGGGTCAATCTTTGTTGATTGTGTCTCTAATAGCTGTTTACAATTGGAAAACCACCAAAATATCTATTTTTTTTCTGTTTTTTATGTGGACTTTGCCAGTTGTAATAGTGGTAAAGTCATTTTTTTCTAAGGTTGGGATTATGGATACATATTTCCAACTTATAGAAACAGGAATGTTCGGCCAAAGCGGCCTAGAATTAAGTTATGGATTAAAAATGTGTATAGTGTTTGTAGCTGCATCTTTTGCAGTTGCAATGTTGGATTCGCTCCCAATCCCCGGGTTTGATGGGGAAAAGATTTTGGGTAAGTTGAAACAACTGTCAAGATCTAAAATCAGGAGCAAGTTTTATTTTTAAACGGACAGCTAAACACTGTCCGTTTTTTAATTTCCAGAAATAAAAAAAGCCCCGGGTTTTGGGGCTTTATAGATTTTGTTTATTAGGAAAAAAAATATTTTTTTCCATTAGTCATATTTAAGATTCCAGCTATATTAAAGAGTAAAAAGACTGTAGCTTCTTCAAATGAAAAAATTTTTAAAAAATACAAAAGAAGAAAAAGGGCATTTCCAGCTGCAAACAAAAGGAACGTAATAAAATAAAGAAATTGTGAGTTCTTTATAGATTTTTTCACTTCTTCAATTTCTTCTTGAACAACTTCGTTTTCCATCATCAACTCCTTCTTGAGTTTAAAGAACCTATCTTACTCAGAATTAAGTAAGATACATTAGATTATCACAATCTTTTACTTTTGTCAATCTTTTCACTTGTTATTTCTGTTATTTTACGCTAAAATACTTAGGAATATGGCATCAACAACAAAGAATACAATGTTTATGATAACGGCTTCTATAGGACAGAAGCTTGTTGCTTTTGTTTACTTCACACTTATTGCGCGCCAGCTTGGTGCCGCGGGTGTTGGTATTTATTTTTTTGCTTTATCTTTTACTACAATTTTTGTGGTTTTTGTGGATTTGGGATTAAACAGTGTTTTAATTCGTGAAAGTTCTAAATATAAAGAAAATATCCAGACATATTTTTCCAATGTTCTTTTTGCAAAATTTATTTTGGGAATCTTGGCTTATATAGGCGTAATTATTACAATAAATGCAATGGGTTATGATATAGATGTAAAAGCTTTAGTTTATATTTCTGGAATTACAATGCTTTTTGATTCTCTCCATCTTTCTATTTATGGAGTTTTGCGCGCGCTTGGAAACTTAAAATACGAAGCAATTGGAATTGTAATGAGTCAAACGCTAACCTTTGCTATTGGAGGTTTTTTCTTATATAACGGTTTTCCACTTATTTATTTAATGTGTGCGTTCCTTATACCTAGTATAATAAACGTACTTTTTGCCTCAACACTTTTATATAAAAAGTATAAGATTTCATTACGTCCAAAATACGACAAAAAAGTTTTTATTCGTTTGGTGCAAATTGCTATCCCGTTTGCAGTTGCCGCAATTTTTGCACGGGTTTATTCTTATGCAGATTCAATTATACTTTCTAAACTTGCCGGCAACGAGGCAGTTGGTTGGTATAGTATTCCATACAAAATTACTTATGCTTTTCAATTTATACCACTTGCTTTTGTGGCCGCACTTTATCCACGGTTTAGTGAGTATTTTGTAAACGACAAAAAGAAGTTAGTCGAATTGTTTGAAAAAAGTCTTAGGTATTTGTTAATTGTGGTTTTTCCAATTTCTGTCGGAATTGCGGTGCTTGCCAAAGATATTGTTTTGTATTTATACACACCAGAATTTGTAAATTCAATTTTGCCACTACAAATTTTGGTTGGCGGTTTGGTATTTTCTTTCATCGGTTTTCCAATTGGCGCTTTCTTAAATGCGTGTGACAAACAAAAAACTCAAACAGCCATTGTATGTTTTGCGATGGTTATAAACATAACTTTAAATTTGTTATTAATTCCAAAGTTTGGTGTGGTTGGGGCGGCAATTTCTGCCTTGGTTGGAAATTTTTTGTTAACAATTTTGGGCTACGCAGTTGTGCCACAAATTATAAAATTAAAACACTCAAAAGTTTTGCAAATGTTTGGGAAATCCGTTCTTTCCGCTG
>Ga0210044_10005833_pt1 | contig 16464 bp, 13 predicted proteins | sample CryGey13umfilter_2_FD_183959 | JGI IMG/M metagenome (GOLD analysis project Ga0210044, IMG submission 183959) | Groundwater microbial communities from aquifer in Utah, USA - Crystal Geyser 4/9/14 3 um filter (SPAdes) (version 2) | ecosystem: Environmental > Aquatic > Deep subsurface >...
TCTGATCCGATCATCCCAATACTTGTTCTGCTTTTTGACGGGCGTTAAATCAACGCCCACGATCAATCCGCCCGATTTGGTTACGTTCCCGAGATTCTGACACGCCACCTGCAACCACGCCCCAGGCGCACAACCGAGATCCAGCACCCGATTGCCCGACCTGATCACCTTCTTCTTCTGTTGAATTTCAATCAGTTTGAAGGCCGAGCGCGCCGCATAACCGAGCCTCTTGGCTTCCTTGAAATAATGGTCGTGGATGTCTCGGATGGCGGCACACATGGCCTACGATTCTAACGAAATCTTTGCGAAAGTCAGAACGCGGTGAAACTCATTGACCCCCAATTCCATTAAACTGATGTGATGCGCACCCATTTTCTTGGCCGGTTTTGACCTGTTGGACACAAAAGTGAAGGAGCCCTGGTGTCAAATCTCAGTACGCGGAAAATTCGAAATGTCTTGATCCGATTGATGATTCTCTTCGGTCTTCTCTCTTATTTCCTTCCAATCGCAAACGCCCGGCAGAACTCCTCCGAACCGAACAGGGACGCGGAATCGGCCGAAGCGCCCCACGTCGAATGGGAAGGAAGCGTCTCGCTTCCCGGCGGAATGAAACTCGAGATTCTGGTCAAGTTCACCGAGAGTGCGGAGGTCGGGAAATGGTCCGCGACAATCGATATCCCGATACAGGGTGCGTTCGACCTTCCGTTGAAGGAGGTGGTCGTTAGCGATACGGAATTGGCGTTCACGATTGCCCCGCCCGCCAACGCAATTTTTCACGCAAACATTGATCCGGATAATCCGACAAGTGCTGAAGGTGAACTTAACCAAAACGGAATGACCTTCCCGCTGGTATTGTCCAAGGTCGCCGAGGGAGAAAAACCAACCGTCGGCCGGGTGGAACACCCGCAGACGCCGAAACCTCCCTTTCCATATCAAACGCGCGAAGTAGCCTATGAGAACAAGGATGCCGGGATCAAATTGGCGGGTACGCTCACGATTCCAGAAGGAGACGGGCCGTTTCCTGCCGTCGTGATGATCACCGGATCGGGCGCGCAGGATCGAGATGAATCTCTGCTCGGCCACAAACCCTTTGCGGTCATCGCAGACAATTTCACCCGGCACGGCATCGCCGTTTTGCGCGCTGACGATCGCGGCGTCGGAGGATCGACGGGGGACGTGGGGCTTTCAACAAGCACCGATTTTGCGGATGACGCCCTGGCCGGCGTCGAATTCCTCAAATTACAAAAAGAGGTCGATCCATCGCACATCGGACTCATCGGGCATTCCGAAGGCGGACTCGTTGCGCCCATCGCCGCAGCGAAATCTGACGATGTAGACTTCATCATTCTCCTCGCCGGAACCGGCGTGGACGGCCGGGAAATACTGATTCGTCAACTCGCCGATATTGCGCGATCCAGCGGCGCTGAAGAAGCCTTCATCAAAAGGCAGACCGCCGCGCAAACGCGCTTTCTTGATCTGCTCGTCGCTGACAATCCCGATCAGGATCAGATCACCGAAGCCCTTCGATACCTTTCATATTTGCAGACCGATCCTGAGAATGCGGACCATCCCGACCAAATCAGTTCTGAGATCAAGAACCAAATAGATGCGATGGCGCCCGCCGGACTCGTGCAGTATCAATCGCCGTGGTTCAAGGCCTTTCTCAAATTTGATCCTCGAACGGTGCTGGTCAATGTTCATTGCCCCGTACTCGCGCTGAACGGCTCGCTCGACACTCAAGTCGCCGCGGACCTCAACATACCGGAGATCACCAAAGCACTTGAAAAGGCCGGCAACAAAAATGCTACCACCAGGATTTTCCCCGGCCTCAATCACCTCTTCCAACATTGCGAGACCGGCTCACCGGGTGAATATGCTTCAATTGCAGAAACAATCTCCCCCGAAGTTCTGGAATACATGACCAACTGGCTCCGACGCACTGTCGGACTTGAGTAAAGAACTGATGTTCGGACACCTTTCATCCCGCGTCGGCCTAATTCGGTGGCTTTCGGTTGAGGGCGCTATATTCGTGAGTCGATCATTCCATTTCTCTTCCGGCTTCCGATTCAACACCGACAGGGTTTTCTACCATGAATATCTTCTCTTCCCCTTGGCAGATCAACAATTCTGAAGACCTTCCCCTCTTCGGTAATGTTCATATCCCGGCACAAGATCAGCCGCGCGGCGTCGTCATCATGACGCACGGATTTCTTGGCTACAAGGACTACGGGATGTTCCCCTTCCTCGCTCAATCCTTCGCCGATGCTGGATTCATCACCCATCGCTATAACCTCGCCCATTCGGGGATGACCAACCAGTTCGAGACCTTTGAGCGTCCCGACCTGTTCGAGAACGACACGTGGAATCATCAGGTGGCGGATATCGAATCCGTCATCGCGGCGGTCAACGACGGGACGCTCGAAGGCAAAGGCCTCCCCATCATTCTGTGGGGTCACAGTCGGGGCGGCGTTTCGACGCTGTTGGCGGCCGGTCGGAGATTTCGAAAAAATCAGGAGAGTGGTCAGCCGAACGCGGTCATCACCGTTTCCGCGCCGGATTCAACGTGCCGAATGTCGGAGGAAGTTCGCGTTCAAGTCCGGGATAAGGGATTCATCGAAGTTACCAGCAACCGGACGGGTCAGACGCTTCGCATCAATCGGCGCTGGCTTGATGAACTCGAAGCCGATCCCGAAGGGCATGACGTGCTCGGCTGCGCGCATCAGATACGGTGTCCGGTTCTCGCGATCCACGGCGAGGAAGACCCGACGGTCGATCCGACTTCGGCCCCTCGTATCGCTGACGCCGTCAAAGGCGGAAACGGACGAGCTTCCTCAATGCTGATTGCGAACGCCAACCACGTTTTCAATACGCCCAATCCCATGCCAGTTGATTCTGCGCCCTCGGCGGAACTTCGGGCCCTCAAAACCGCCTGCCTCGAATTCGCGAGGAAGGTCGTTGATGCTGGTTGATCGTTCTCATCAGGAAATTCAAGCGAATCCGCGCAATCCGCCGACGGCCCGTAATGCGGGGCCGGAGGTCGAATGGCCTTAGAGTTGAATCCCAATACCCCGCAAACAGGAGAAAAGGGAGGAAAAATCGCGGCCTTCTCAATTTCTCGGCAAGAACGGCGCGATTTGTGCTTCAATGCGTGAATTGACGATGATTTAGACGTTATCCCGTTCGATCTGATATAATATGCTGCCGAACTTATAACCGACCTGCGAATCAGGTCTGAACCGAGACGAAAACTGACTGCCCAGCAATGACCAAAACGACCGGACGATCATTCGGAGCCGACTTTCGACAATTCTTCATCCGAGGTATGGTCATACTTCTGCCGTCCGTTCTGACGATCTGGATACTGGTCCAGGCCTACCGATTTGTTGATCAGAATATCGCCCAGCCGCTGAACGGATTGACTCGCCTCGTGGTCATCCGCAGCGTTCCGTACCTCATTCGAAATCCCGAATTGTACCCCGACTGGTATGTCATCACGCCCGAAGAACTGGACGCGGAGCGGCAGCGGCGAATCAGCAGCAGTCTCCCGATTATCAAGGCCGACGCAGACTTGGAAGCCACAGCGCGAAAGCAGGCGCTGAAAGTGAAGTGGGATGACATCATACCGCTGAAATTCATCGGCTTCGTGATGGCGGTGATTCTCTTCTATCTTGCGGGACGTATCTTCGGCGGCCTCATCGGCCGTCGGCTGGCGGAGCGCATTGAGGGACTGATCGCGCGCATTCCGGGGTTTCGTCAGATTTATCCTCACGTCAAACAGGTCGTCGACTTCCTGTTCGGCGATCGCAAACTTGAATTCAACCGTGTCGCACTCGTTCAGTACCCACGCCCTGGTATCTGGTCCATGGGCCTCGTTACCGGTAAACCTCCCGTCCAGTGGACGGAAGCAGCGGGGGAGGAACTCGTAACACTCTTCATCCCGAGTTCACCGACGCCATTCACCGGATACACCATCACGATTCCACGAAACGAAGTAACGGACATTGACGTGACGGTCGAGGAGGCGATTCGATTCGCCGTGAGCGGCGGAGTCGTGATCCCACCGGACCGCGCTTCGGCGTTGTTCACGCAGCAGCGCGCAGCCGGACACTTTCGGGCGATTCACAATCCGGTCGTCGATTCACGGAGCCATGAATCATCAAAGGATTCGCTCGGCCGCGCTTCGTCAATTCCGCCGTCCGGAGAAGACGACCCGAACAATCAGGAAGGAGCGTCCTCGATCGACGATTCTCCAGTGGCGGATTCGAGAAACTGAGGTATGACGCAGGCGGTGGGGCGAGAGAAACGCTCGCCGACCGTTGCGGGCTGAATTTGAAAGGAGCACCTCGCCATGGGAACCTGACGCCAGTAGCGAAATCATTTCGTTCGGCTACGATCGCCGACCCCTTTGCTGCCCGATTCGGGACCCGGATGGAAACGACGAGGAAAACAACCGGAGTGCGTGATCATTCAATATTCCAGAGGGATGAACGATGCAGATAAACATGACCGGAAAGCATTTGGAAGTTACCGGGGCGATGGAACAATATGCCGAAAAGAAATGCGATCGGCTGAATCGCTTCTTTGACCGGATTCAGGGGATTGATATTCTCGTGGAGAAACCGAACCACGAGTTTGAAGTCGAGATTATCACGCATGTTGAGAGGCACGATCCGTTCAAGGGTTCGAGCCGAGGAGAGGATGTCTACGCCTGCATAGATGAGGTTGTGGATAAACTGACCCGGCAACTGTCGGAACATAACAGTCGGCTGAACGATCGAAAACACAGTGATTGACGTTGTTATTCCGAAAATCAATAATAGACAGCGCCTGATGAGGACCGACCGCCCATCAGATTCGGAGACGCTTGGAACCGGAACATTCAGGTTGTCTCGCTTCTCGGCATGCTGACTTGAATCGATTTCCGAAAGGTGGGGGTCGGCACGAGTGGAGAACCGGCCTCCGTGTATGGCACAAAATGGGTCTGACGTGATAGAGGTGTTCACTCAACATGGGGGGTTTTTGGGGAGTTTCCCGTGTTTGAGGGCGAGGTCGTGCCTGCATCGCATTGTTGCCCGGCGGCCGCTACAATGGGATGTCAATTTTCAGCCATGCTGAGCGGGCGGATACTTCATTCGATTTACTCGGGCCAATGGCTCATTTTGGACGGCGTTTGAACAGTCGCGCGGTAAACAGACGGTTTCCTCGAAAGCCAACAGGTGGACTTGAATATGAAACTCCAGGATATTGTTGTTGAAAATGCTCTTATTCCCGCTCTCGAGGCGACCAGCCGCGACGATGCTGTGGCGGAATTGGTCGATGCGCTCGCGGCCGCCAAAGTAGTCAGTGCCGACAAGCGAGATACGCTCATCGAAGCGATTCTCGAACGAGAACGACGAGGTTCCACCGGGTTCGGCAAGGGGGTGGCCGTTCCGCACGTCAAGCACGAGTGCATCGAAAAAATGGTGGCGACGATCGGCGTCAGTTCCAAGGGTGTTGAATTCAATGCCCTTGATCGGCAGCCGGTTTATGCCCTTTTCCTTCTCCTCAGCCCCGCCGAAGAGCCCGAGGAACACCTTCGCGCTATGGAGCTCATATTCGGAAACCTCAGCCAGGACACGTTTCGACGATTCCTTCGTCAGGTCAATTCGATTGACGACATCGTAACGCTGATTCAGGAGGCGGATAATCAGCAGTTGGTCGGCTGAGATTTCACGTTCGCAGAATACGCGGCAACTTCGATCAACGAGAGTCGGAATACCGAGGAGATGTGGTCCACCGACGCAATCCGATCGCTGTCCGCTCAGGTCGGTTCGGACCTCTGGCCGACGAATCGGGATCGTCACCTAAGCGCGAAAGGAATGGAAGAAGAATCGCCGCTCGCCGAACGAGTTGGTTTGAGAGATCGTAAGCGGATCGTGGTACGTATGTATTAGAAATTCAGAGATCGTAAGCCGATTCGCCGGTGGGCGGTTGGTGCCTCTCGACTCGAATATGATGGGCATTCCCGGTTGTCGTTTCCGCGCCCGCCGGAACGTATTGGAAATCGATTCACGGTTGGCAGAAACGGATTCAAGAACGAGAAGATCGACCCAATGAGTTCGCAAATCGCAAAAGCACAAGTGACGATCCGAAACCGACTCGGGCTGCATGCCCGGCCGGCGATGTCATTTGTGGAGGTGGCCAGCGAACATGATTCGACGGTCAAAGTTCGAAAGAACGACCAAGAGGTGGACGGCAAGTCGATCATGCAAATGATGCTCCTCGCCGCCACGCAAGGGTCAGTCCTTGAGATTATCGCGGAGGGAAATGATGCTGCAGCCGCCATCCGCGCGCTATGCGATCTCGTTGAACGTGGATTCGACGAGGATTAGCCGTCGGTTCGCCTGTTCCATCGTTTCCGATGCTCCCGCCTATTGGTATTTTTCGTAATTGTACTGACTTCTCGCGTTCGAATCCCGATTCCGTGATGCATGCGCGGTTTTTGCCTATTGTTCTCTAAAATGATGGACGACGAATAATAATAATGAATCGTAACCCCGGCTATCCATGCCACTTTGCAATGGGCACCCAACCGTCGAAAGCAGAATCTCTCCGAATATGATAAGGGAATCCCGAAATGCAATCTTTTCCTTCTGACGTCATCGAATTCCCCGACGCGACCGTCCATGCGGATCTTTCATCCGCTCAATTAATTGAAATGGCGCTCGCACGCAAGGAGGGCGTCCTCGCCGCCAACGGTGCCTTGAATTGCAAGACCGGCAACCACACCGGACGAAGCCCGAAGGACAAGTTCCTTGAAGACACCCCCGGAATCCACGACAAAATATGGTGGGGCAGCGTGAATTGTCCCATCTCACAGGAGCGATTTCAAATTATTCTCGCTCGAGCGCTTCAGTACCTCAATTACCGAGGCGAACTCTTTGAATTTCACGGTTACGTCGGTGCTGATCCCGGCTATCGACTCAATGTCCGCGTGGTTACCGAGAAGGCCTGGCACTCGCTCTTCGCGCAGACGTTGTTCATTCGACCGTCGAAATCCGGTCTTCGGCGATTTGCGATCGACTGGACCGTCGTTGATGCGTCCGGACTCCACCTCGAGGATTGGAAGGAACTCGGACTGAACAGTTCCACCGCCATTCTCCAATCGCTGCGTCGTAAAATCGTCATTATCCTCGGCAGTGAATACGCGGGTGAAATCAAGAAGAGCATTTTCTATGCGATGAACTTCGATATGCCCGAGGCCGGTGTGTTTCCGATGCATTGTTCTGCCAATGTCGATCATGATGACCCGAATAACGTCGCACTATTCTTCGGTTTATCAGGAACCGGAAAGACCACACTCTCGGCCGACCCCAACCGAGGACTCATCGGTGATGATGAGCATGGCTGGTCGTCCAAAGGCATCTTCAATTTCGAAGGCGGGTGTTATGCCAAATGCATTCGACTTTCAAAAGAAGGTGAACCTGAAATCTGGAACGCCATTCGCTTCGGCTCGGTGCTTGAGAATGTCGTCCTACACGAAGACCGCGTCCCCGATTACGACGACGATTCGCTCACGGAAAACACACGCGTCACCTATCCCGTTGAGTACGTTGAGAATTCAATCATCCCGTCAACGGCTGGCCACCCGAAGAATGTGATATTCCTGACCGCTGATGCCTTCGGCGTATTGCCTCCGGTGTCGAAACTTGACCGCGAACAGGCCATGTATTATTTCATAAACGGCTACACGTCGAAACTGGCCGGCACCGAAACCGGGATCACCGAGCCCCAGCCGAATTTCAGCCCGTGCTTCGGCGGGCCGTTCCTTCCCCGTCCGCCCAAGGTGTACGCAGACATGCTCGCGGATCGAATCGACCAGCACGAAGCCGAGGTCTGGCTGCTGAATACCGGGTGGTCGGGCGGTCCCTGCGGCGTCGGTTCGCGCGTTAAACTGGCGTATACAAGGGCGATGGTCAATGCCATTCTCGATGGCTCGCTTCGACGCGCCGAATTCACCGAAGAGCCGGTTTTCGGCCTGATGATCCCGGTTGAAGTCGCGGGCGTCCCGGCTGAGATTCTCAACCCACAAAACACTTGGGCCGACAAAAACGCCTATCTTGATCGAGCCCAAAGTCTCGCTCGCCGATTCAGGGCCAATGACGTGAAATTTGAAATGTCAGATGCCGCACGAAAGGCAGGGCCGCCTCCGGTAAATTCCGTGGCATCCCACTGAAAGCGATTTGAACCGAATCTGACGGATCGAGGTTTCGCAGGCGTAGATGAGTATCACGCGCGCATCTTGCTGCGGTTGTTCGAATGGACCTCCGCGCCGAATTCCTCGGCCGAAAGAAAAACCGGGTGACGCTTGCGCGACACCCGGATAATCGTGTTCCCACTTAGCTCTGTTTGCTCCAATACAATTATTGTACGACGGCCTCAACGATGTTCGACATGCACTCATCGGGGCAGGTATCGTGTTCCGCCGCCTGGAAGAGCAGGTGCAACCCTTGCACCTGGTCGCGGACGAAGGTGGTGGCCTCGAATACGCCGTCGCCATTGAACACGCCGGTCGCCGTCAACCGAATCTTGCTCTTTTTCAGGCGAACGTCGAATCCGAACGTCGCACACCATCCCTTGACGCCGATGAAGGTACTCGGCTCGCCGCCGAATCCCGCCAGCACGACGGTTCGCGAGCCCGGGGTGCCGCCACCGACGCGGATTTGGGCATTCTCGCCGGACACCAGATTATCGACATCAAGCGTCAGACAACCCGGTGTCAGGAGAACGGCTTCCACATCGCCGTCCGGGTTGATCGCCGTCCCGACGATCTCTCCGGCGGCATTCATTCCCGCCAGTTCGACAATTCGGTAGTCACTGCCGTCGAGAATCAGCGTGTTGACATCGACCCAGCCTTCGTGAGGGGTCCAGATTGCACCGACGTGGTTTTCGATGAACTCTGGATTATTCTCGCCGTCGTTATACGCCCAGCCAACCATGAACGTCGCATCGTCGTTGATGTCACTGACTTTCGTCCAGTCCATATCATCGAGAAATCCGAGTGATTCAGCCGTTTGTGTGCCGGGCTCCCAAATCCAGTTCTCACTCTGAGCAAAGAGCGTACCGTCCAAGTCGCGGTTGCCCGCGGAGCCGACGATGACCCCCGCCTCCGTCGCATGTCTCGCGGCGGTCTCTTCGTAGTCGTCGAAATTGAACATTCCTGGGAGTACGTTCGGGGTCGTTTGACCGGGACTCCACCCCGCGGCATCGCGGAACGGTTTTTCACGATCCGGGAATTCGGATGCGCTGCCGACCACCAATCCGAACGGATTCATCGAACTGGCGAGACTCTGGTTGCCGTCCGGCCCGATTGGATCCAGAATCAAACGATCCTCCGTGTCCAGATCAAAGACGTATCCTCGAGTCCCGCTGTCCGGATCGGAAAAGCGAAGCCAGCCGACAATCTTGCCGTGATTGGTAACCTCCCCCATTCGGCTGAACGAAATATCGGGGTCACCGATGTCGCCGAGGAAGAAATCCAGTCCGTTATGTTCGTCCCAAATCCACGCGTGCTGGTTCTCGCCCAAGACATCTTCGAATCCGCCGATCAATCCGTCGTTGTTGATCGTTTGCGCTCGAGAGAAATCAAAACCGTCAAGTCCCGAAAGAATCTCCGGTTCGTTCGACCCCGGCGTCCATCGGACCGCGACCTGCTGAATATCGTCGAACGTGGTCTTACTCGATCCGACGATTTCACCGTGATCATTGATGTCGAAGGCGCGGCTGAAAAAATCGCCGCCGGGCGCATCGCCGAGCGGTACAACCACATAATTCGGAAGCCCTGCAAGAGTTGCACTCGTTGCGAAGAGCGCCAAAGTCCCTGCCGCCAATAGTTCTTTTTTCATTGAATTTTTCCTTTGCTTGTTGAAGAAAACTTTCTCGACTTCAGAGGATTGCGTCCGATCCGCGGATTTTTGCGATTGTATTCTCAAAGTAGAATCACCACTCAAAAGCCGATCAACCGCCCGCCAATTCTCCGCCCGATTCAGAACGATTCGGGGTTCCTGTTCAGTTGCATTTCAATGCGTTGTTGACTGTTCTCTGACTCCTTTCCCTGTACGCAATGGTTGTTTGTGTGTTGTATGGTTGGCTCTTTCGACCCTCCTCGTTGGTGGCGGCATGAACTCGATGGACTTGTCGATCGAATATCACTTACCGCCCGACCTCCGGCCACTCCCAATTGTTGCCGGGGCTCTGCGCAGAACCGTCATGCCTCACCGAAATTGAGTACACGACCTGAAACGAAATTGCGGGGAAAAGATACGGATCATGGTCCCTGTAACCATTCGGATCGGCGATCTTGTCCTCACCTCTCTTCTCTTTGTAGGATAGACGCTGTTCGCCCGCGGGACATCTTTCTCGTCGGCGCATCAGTCAATTCCGCAGACTCGATCGACAATCAGCGCGGCCGCCGAATTCAAATCCTGAAACCAATCAACTCGACTTCCACATTTACTTATACACGAACGGATGCTAAATTGGCAACCGTAAAAATGGAGAATTTGTGGAGAATTTGGCTGAATAATGACGCGACTGCACCGGCCCGGCCCGCCCCGCCCCGCCCCGAATACGCAGTCAAGCGGCTCAGGGCCGGTTACCGTCGGCGGCAGGCAAGAAAAGGGCGACCGAGGGGATTCGAACCCCCGACCCCCTGGACCACAACCAGGTGCTCTAACCAACTGAGCTACGGTCGCCGACTACGCTGGATTCATCGTAGGAGGCACACTCCGCCGGGGCATGCCGACCAATGTAGGAGACGCCCCGAACAGGGTCAATTGATTCCTTTTTGGCGGTTTTCGGTAGTTCGTCCCATATCAAGTGTCGTCTGTATCGGTTTTTACGGGAATATTCGCGTACTCTCACCTTTTGTCTTGTATCCGCAACCCACCTCCGGTATATTCCGGTATATTGAAGAGGTGAGGGATCGCAATAAACGCTGATATTCGGACCAATCCGGCCATATTCGACGATTTGCCGATTCCCGCTAAGGCATCTCTTCCTGATTGAATTGTAAAAGACCCTGACCAACCACTTATTACCACACCAAACGAAAGAGCAGGAGTAGACGATGTCTCGAACGTTCCAAAGATCGACCATAGCAGGATTCGCGGCCGGGATGGCTGTGTTCAGTACGCTCGGCTTGTCGGTTTTCGCTTCAAGCGATGAAAACGCGGTCAGCCGATCATCCGAGGTCCCTGCTTCGCTGCAGGCCGCCGAGCGCGAGAATTGGACAGTGAATGAGCGCTTCATTGCGGTCCCGCAGACGAACACCGTTCTTCGGACCTACGACAAACTGGATCGATGGGGGAATGCCGTTCCCCATTACGGCATCAGTCAGGACGGCGGAAAAACATGGAGCCGCGATCGCGCGACCTCATATCAAATCCAATTGCGATACGCAACCTTTGATCCCCTCGTGACCGTCCCTTCAGTCAACCCGCTATTAGCAGCACCAGCCGATAATCGACTCTACATTGTACAGTTCATCACCCAGCCGCTTGAGGAATTTCGTACCGATCTGACGAATCTCGGCGGTACGGTTCGAGATTTCGTCGGCCACCATGCGTATATCGTCGAAATGGATCCCTCTTTGCATGAGGACGTACTTGATCTCCCTTACGTCCGATGGGTTGGGGCCTTTCAGCCGGCGTATAAAACCGAAGAGCGCCTACTGAACGAGTTCTACCCGATGGACTACGGCATGGCTGACGATGCCGCCGCCATGAACGCCGGCGGGTCCGGGCAGCCGGTACTCGGCCCGCAGAATATTCTCGCTTCCAACAAACTCGGCGAAATGACTCCCGCGAACGGAAATGACCCGGCTTTGACCCTCAACATCATGGTCTTTGAGCGTGGTTTCCGACAGAAGAAAATCGTCGCGAACAAGATCCGGCAGTTCGGCGGGCAAATCGATAATCTCCCCGAGGGCGGATTCCTTCTTCGCGCCACCATCCGGGCAAGCAAACTCGCACGCATTCTTGCCATGAACGAAGTGGCCTTTGCCGACCTCTGGAGCCCACCCGAAGACGACATGGATATCGCCCGCCAGATCGGCGGAGCGGACACCATCGAGAATACGCTCGGCTACACCGGGCAGGGCGTCCACGCCGAAGTCATGGACGGAAACGTCCACGCAACTCACAGCGATTTTCAGAATCCTCCGCTCACCATTCACGGCCCGCGCAGCGGCGATGATTGGCATGGAACCTCTACTTCCGGAATCGTCTACGGGGACGGCTCGGCCAATTCCAAGGGACGCGGAATGCTCCCCGACGCAGAGAAGAAAATCTTTGCCGACTACAGTTTCCTGTCGGATCGGCATAAGCACACCGCCGAACTAGTTGATCCCAATGGGCCGTACCGCGCGGTTCTCCAGAGTAACAGTTGGGGTGATGCCAGAACCCGCGACTACACCACCGTCTCCGCGGATATGGATGACCTCCTGTTCCTGAATGACATCATCATCACCCAATCGCAGTCCAACGCGGGCAATCAGGATTCACGTCCGCAGGCGTGGGCTAAGAACATCGTCTCCGTGGGTGGCGTCAATCACCGAAATACCCTGACCAAGACGGATGATTGCTGGTGCAGCGGCGGATCGATCGGGCCTGCCAGAGACGGTCGAATCAAGCCCGATCTCACCCATTTCTACGACAACATTTTCACCACCACCAACTCTTCCAATACCGCCTACACCAGCAGTTTCGGTGGTACGAGCGGTGCTACGCCGATCGTTGCGGGCCATTTCGGTCTCGTCTTCCAGATGTGGCATGAGCAGGTTTTTGCCGGGTTCGGTGGCGGTGCGACCGTTTTTGACGATCGACCCCATATGTCAACCGCCAAAGCACTGATCATCAACTCATCCGAACAATATCCGTTCAGCAGCCCGTCCGAGGATCATTCGCGGGTCAAGCAGGGTTGGGGGATGCCTCAACTTGAGAATCTGGTGGAAAATGCCCCGCAGATGTTGATCGTGAACGAAACGGATATTCTCAAGAATCTCCAGAAGAAAACCTATGTCTACCCGGTCGTGAAGGGTCGGGCCGAACTCAAAGTCACGCTCGTCTACACCGACCCCGCAGGCACGCCGTTCTCAAGCCCCAATCGAGTCAACGATCTTTCACTCAAAGTAACTTCCCCGAGCGGAACCGTTTACTGGGGGAACAACGGTCTCCTCAACGGCAACTACTCAACCCCCGGCGGAATCTCCAACACCATCGATACCGTCGAGAACGTATTCGTCGAACGACCGGTAGACGGCAATTGGACCATCGAAGTTCTCGCCGATGAAATCGCAGAAGACTCTCACCTTGAAACTAACGAGGTCGATGCCGACTTCGCGCTCGTGGCGGCATACTCCACCGCCGTCGCACCCGCCTGTATGGACCTCACCGTGGACAATCTCGTCGCTGGACAAACGGCCACCTTCACCGTCTCCAAGGACCTCGCTCGCGGCGAAACCGTCGCCATCGTCTGGGGAACCGGTGGAAACCCGACCGAACTCAACGACTTCGCCGGCTACTGCGCCACCTTCGGTTTCTCGATTCCGAACGGCGGAGCCAAATCACGCGTTGTGGGGCAGGGATTCGTCGATCAGAACGGCGAGTTCATCGTGAACAAGAGGATCCCCGGCAATCTGTCCGGCATGAACATCTTGTTCCAGGCAGCCAAGAAGGGCACCTGCCCAGGCGAATGCATGTCTAATCTCTGGGAAGGTCAGATCCAGTAATATACGCGTTCCGGATTCCGATTCGGTAGGATGTCAAACAATCGTAATCTGCACCCCGGATCGCCCTTGATCCGGGGTTTTTCCTTTTCGCGGAGGCCGCTGAAACAAACCCCGATGGCGAATACGGCAGTATCCATCTTTGTGTAACCGATGCCTCTCCTCAAAATGCGACAACAATCCGGAATTAGGATTGCACTCGGGGAGTTTTTCGCGCATAGTGAACATGGCAGGAGGTATCGTGTGGCACACGGAAACACATTCGCCGAGAGGTGATACTGCGTCACTCGCCTTCCATCCATGGAATCCGTGACTCCGTTTGGAACGGAGATTGTTAATTTGGAGAAAATGTCGCCGCAATTCCAAAGACGACGGCGATTGAATGATTGATATGGAGATTTGTTTCTTCTGAACGAAAAGGCATAGTGGAACCCCATGGCCGTTCAAAGGTAGGAATCAATCCGCGACAGGGAAATGGAGGTGTTGATCGCGATGAGTTCAATCATCTGCGGTTCAGGAGTACGAGAAATCAAGCGAATCACTGACTGGCCGAATCCAGTCGGTCCCGATTCGAGTCCGCCTGCATCAGGCCGGCGAGCGAACCGCATGGTTCACAAGCACTTTTGCGATCGGTCCTCCCGAGAGTCCGTGACAACGGAGAAAAAGAGGTGAAAGCAATGCGACGAAAATTGAATTCAGCAGTGGGAATCATCGTTACCGGGATCCTTGCATCAGCGGCGCTGGCGCAATCCACGTATGTGTTGGAACCGCTCGGCGATGTGCCCGAAGGTGGTTTCCTGAGTCGAGCGTTCGCTATCAACAACAACGGTTGGATCGTCGGTGCAAGCAAGATCACGGATGGGGACGACCCCAGACAGGCTGCCGTGCGCTGGCTTCCCGGCATGACCGAGCCCGAATTACTGAGCGGTGCAGCCGATTTCGATTTCTCCCGCGCCATGGTATTAAATAATGAGAATCAAATCGGCGGATACGCGGAAATCCTCGACCCGTTCGAGCCGCCCAAGGCCTTCCTTCACCATGATGATACTGGCTTCGACTTCTTCGTTGGTGAGGACAACAACCCCGACTTGCGCGGCAGCCGAATGGGTCGTCTCACCAACTTCGGCAAAGTGGTCGGCTGGGTGCTTCCTTCCGAACTGAGTTTCGGCAATCGCGGTTACGTTTACGACATCGGCACAGAAGACCTCACGATCCTCAACCCCGTCCCGCCGAACGGGAATCTTGCGCTCGCGCACGGCATCAATTCGTCAGGACTCATCGTCGGAACTGCGTCCGATGAACCCGACAAAAACGGATTTCGTCGCGCCGTCCGCTGGCCGGTCGGCTCAACCGACGCCGAGTTCCTTCCCGGTTTTGATAATATCAACGCACGTTTCGACGACGTATCCGCTGCGTGGGTGGGTGAGGATGGTATCGTTCGCGGCATGCCGGAAACCGTGATGCGGACGGCGTCCTCTTTGCCCAAAACCTTCCGTGGATGTGGGATCCGGACACGCAAGAGGTTCGCATTCTCGGCGCACCGGACAGCTTGGATTGGGTGAAAGTGCGCGGGCAGAATAGCGACGGCTTAATGCTCGGAGGATTCGGCTACAAGGATGGCGAGCATTCCAATCAATTCTTTGCCAATCACGTCGGAGTCATCTGGACCGAAGATACCGGCTGGATCGATGTCAACTCACTTATCGTCGGCGGACCGGCGGACTATCAGATCGTCGAGGTGACCGGAATCAGCGACAACGGAACGCTATGCGGGAGCGCCATTAATGCCGACGGCAACATCGAAGCCGTTCGCCTTTCGTCGGCATGTCTTACGCTCGACGTCGATCAGATCGTCGTCGATCAGCCCGCGACATTTACCCTCGCCAATGGTACCCCCGGAGCACGTGCTGCCGTACTCGCCGGATTCGGTGGAACACCAAGCATCTTCCACCAAGTCAACGGCTGGTGCGCGACATTCGGCTTCGACGCGCGACTCGCCAAAACCAAAATTCGCGTGGCCTTTACCGGCATCTTCGATCGGGACGGCCGCCTCGTACGTGAGCGGACCGTGCGCTCCAAAGTGCGCGGGCTCACCATCATGTTCCAAGCCGCGGAGAATGGCACCTGCCCGGAGGAGTGCATGTCAAACATTGTAACTCGCATCGCCGAATAACGAGCATCGCGAGTTCATCTCGTCAACAACCAACAAGCCCGAATGCGCATGTCGCGTTCGGGCCATTTTTTGTCGCGATTGGTGCCCCCGACTATTTCTGATCCAAATGTTCCGGCGTGAGATCAATTTCCTCCAGAAACTGACGCACCGCCTTCACCATCTGAATGTTCGTCTCGTGCCGATGATGCGGTCGGCTGAATACACGCTCCTGACCCATCAAGACCACCTTCACCCGACTCGTCCCGCTCTCCACAAGTTCCGCACCCAACGCCTCCAAAAGGTGCTCGATCTTCCACCAGTCGATGTTCCGGTCGATCGGCGTCTTGAATAAATGCTTCAAGGTTTCCTCGTGCCGGTGATTCACAATCCGGCCCTCTCGAATGAATTCGGTCCGTCGGAACCTGCCTAAACGATACTCGAATTCTCAACAAATGCGCTCAATCTGTCAAGATCGATCCGAAAACGGGGCGAAATGACGATCCGATACCAAGGTGGGAAAGTACGAAATCGGCGGTTACCATCGCCC
>Ga0210044_10005835_pt1 | contig 16461 bp, 11 predicted proteins | sample CryGey13umfilter_2_FD_183959 | JGI IMG/M metagenome (GOLD analysis project Ga0210044, IMG submission 183959) | Groundwater microbial communities from aquifer in Utah, USA - Crystal Geyser 4/9/14 3 um filter (SPAdes) (version 2) | ecosystem: Environmental > Aquatic > Deep subsurface >...
TAGTGGGTTTAACTTATTTATGGATCAACAAGGAGGAGATTGTTTTCATTGTCATGGAAGCGGAGGAAATCCTCTTTGGACAGACAATATGTTCCACAATAATGGCTTAGATGCTACATTCACTGATTTAGGCTTAGGAGCTATAACAAGTAACTCTGCTGACAATGGTAAGTTTAAAACCCCCTCACTACGAAATTTGGTTTTCACCCCTCCTTATATGCATGATGGAAGATTTCAAACTATTGATGAAGTGATAGATCATTATAGTACGGGCATTCAACTTTCTTCAACAGTAGATCCAATGATAGAGTTTGCTTTTCAAGGAGGAGTTCAACTTACCGCAGCCGAAAAAGCAGATTTAAAAGCATTTCTATTAGCATTAACAGATAGTAGTTTTGTCAATAACCCTAATTTTCAGGCTCCTTAACCCGCTTTATTCATGCAAAAGCGAAGCGAATTGTATGAATGTGCGAAGGGCTGTGGGAAGCAAAGCGGTTAATCCCTTCCGATAATTATCGGAATAGTAATAACCAAATTTGGGTTATTGAAAATAGCTTAATTTATTGGTATTACTTATTCATGAACCGAACTTGCGAGTTCAACGAAGTTAATTTTCTGGGTTAAATAACGTGAATTTTGTCTAATAAAAAAGACCACTAATTCTCTAGGAATTAGTGATCTTTTTATATTGAAATTATTTTTAATTTAAGACTAACTTTTCTGAAGATACTAACGCATTATCATGTATGATTTGAACAAAATAAATTCCTTTATTCAAACCATCTAAATTTAATGTTACATTTTTTAATGCAGATGAGATATTTTCCATTTTTACAATTTTTCCTGTAATATCTATCACTTGTAATTGAGCATTTTCATACATCTTGTCTAACAAAATAGTTGTTTGATTATTGGAAGTAGGATTAGGAAAGATAGTAATTGGATTATTTGGAATAAAATCATCTCCAAGAGAGGTAATAACACTAGATTGATCGAGAGCAATTATTGTTTTAGTTATCCCAAAACCACTATTTAATATCTGAAATGTTAAAATTGGAAGATGTGTAGCACTATTGTACCAAAAATAAACAGTATCCTCAACATTAGTCGTAAAAGGTGGACTTACCACAACATCAGTATATATAGCTATATTTTTCACTCGAAGTACATTAGTTATTGTTCCAAAAGGCAAAACCAAATCGCCATAACCATCAGCAGTTATAGATATAGTGCCAGATCTATTTGAAGTTTGCGATGCTGGAAAATTTGTAAATACCTGACTAAAAGTCTCTGAAAATGTATTTCCAAAAGTAATAGGGTATTTAATAATTTCTCTAGGGTCAGAAGAAGTAATTCTTAATGTGCCAGGTATAAATACGCCTACCTGACTAAATTGTGTATTGTCAGAGATGTAATAATCTTCAATATTACCAGGCATAATTATATCTGAAATATTTGCAGTCGGGTGATTGGCATTGTCTGATAAAGTTGAAGGAGCAACCACTGTTACATTATCAGTAAATTGAACTGGAAGACTCGGGAAATTCCAAGTTTGATTTGCACCAGGTTGCCCTGGAGAAAGACTTGTAGCATCTGTAGTTGTTCTATTAAACACATCTCCCAAAACAATACTATTGTTGGCTGTTGTTAATGTAATCTGAGCTTCTGATAGTTGAAAACAAAGTAAAGAAGCACATAAAATGTAAATTTTTTTCATAATTTTAGATTTTAGTTAATATTTTTTTGCTAATTTATAAAAAATTAATTAAATAGCAAATAAAAAATCATGATTAGTATTGTAATGCCTGTAAAAAATACAGCTCATTTTTTACCAGAATGTATCCATTCTATCCTGCAACAAACCGAAACCAATTGGGAACTAATTGCTGTTAATGACCATTCCACAGATAATAGTAAGGATGTTTTAACTTCATTCGCACAAAACGATAAGCGAATAAAAGTGATTGACAACAAAGGGAATGGTATTATTGATGCACTGCAATTAGGTTATGTTTTTAGCAATGGAAATTTTATTACCCGCATGGACTCTGATGATATTATGAGTCCAAATAAATTAGAAACTCAAAAGAATCAATTACTTCAATTTGGTAAAAATCACATTGCATTAGGATTGGTAAAATACTTTTCTAATGCTCCTCTTGGCGATGGCTATAAAAAATATGAAACTTGGTTAAATAAACTTACCAATAAAGGATTGAATTTCTCTGAAATTTATAAAGAGTGTGTCATCGCTTCTCCATGTTGGATGGTATTCCGAGAAGATTTTGATAAATGTGGAGGATTTAATTCTTCTATTTATCCCGAAGATTATGATTTAACCTTTCGTTTTTATAAAAACAAATTAATATGTATTCCTAGTCAAGAAATACTCCATTATTGGAGAGATTATCCTGAACGCACCTCTCGAAATGATGTTCATTATGCTGATAGCAGTTTCATAAACATTAAACTAATTCACTTCTTAACTATTGATTACAACAACACTAAAAAACTAATTATTTGGGGTGCTGGTAAAAAAGGAAAAAAAATTGCTCAACAACTAATTGAAAAAAAAATTCCTTTTGATTGGATTTGTGATAATCCTAAAAAAATTGGAAAACACATTTACAATCAGCTTATGCTTGATTATAAAACAGTTGATGAATACAAAAATTATCAAAGCATAATAACTGTTGCTAATTCAGATTTTCAGAAAGACATTAAAAAATTTCTTGGAAAAATGAACCTTTTACAAGGTGGGGATTTTTTCTTTTTTTGTTGATTTATTTTGTGTTTGTCTATAAAGTCTGAGTTTGGTTCAGAATGTTCGAGTTTGAGGTTTTGAAGTTTTTTAAATTCAGGAGTTTACTTGTGCAAATGACTGATTTTAAAAACGAGAATAACGAAGAAATCGGACATTATGGGCAAACTCTATTTACCAAATCTATCCATTACTTTTTGACTCACACCAACACTAGAGAAACCACCATCATGAAATAAATTCTGCATGGTTACATATTTAGTTAAGTCAGAAAAAAGAGATACGCAATAATCGGCACAAGCCAATGCACTTGCATTTCCAAGCGGAGACATATCTTCAGCATAGTTAATAAACGCATCAAATCCAGCAACTCCACTTCCTGCGGTTGTTGCTGTTGGAGATTGAGAAATAGTATTAACTCTCACTTTGTTTTTTTCACCATAATAATAACCAAAATTACGAGCTATTGATTCTAACAATGCTTTTGCATTTGACATATCATTGTAATTCGGAAAAACACGTTGTGCTGCAATGTAAGAAAGTGCGATAATAGAACCCCACTCATTCATCACATCTTTTTGCATGGCTACTTTCATAACTTTATGAAAAGATACTGAAGAAATGTCCATTCCTTTCATGTAGAACTCATAATTGCTTTCAGTATAAGGAATTCCTTTACGAACATTGATAGACATTCCTATTGAATGTAAGATAAAATCAATTTTACCGAATTTTTTAATTGCAGCGTCAAACAACTTTTCTAGGTCTTCAATTGAAGTGGCATCTGCTGGAATAATAGCTGAATTTGTTTTTTTTGCTAACTCATCTAATTCTCCCATTCTAATTGCTACAGGTGCATTTGTTAGAATAAATTCAGCACCTTCTTCGTAAGCTCTTTCTGCTACCTTCCATGCAATTGATTGATCATTTAAGGCTCCGAAAATGATTCCTTTTTTTCCTTTTAATAAGTTATAAGACATAATACTGTTTGTTTCTTTATTTTTTTATTCGTTCACAAATATAGTGAGATAAATAAAATAAAGTGTCATAGTTTAAAATAAATTATCATTAATTAGAAAAAAATAGACAAACAGCATTTTATTAATCAATTGCCAACAAGTTTTTGGCGTTTTCTTTTGCAGCATTGGTAAGTTCTTTTCCGCTCAACATTTTGGCAATTTCATCAACCCTATCTTCCAACGATAATTTTTTCATTAATGTGAGCGTTTTTTCTTTATTATTTTCCTTGTAAATTTTAAAATGTGTATTTCCTTTTGCTGCCACTTGCGGCAAATGAGTAATGGCTATAATTTGTATTTTTTTGCTCATTTGTTGCATAATAGAAGCCATTTTATAAGCAATATCACCTGAAACTCCTGTATCTATTTCATCAAAAACAATGGTTTGTATGGATGAGTTTTTTGCTAAAATGGATTTTATAGTTAACATTAACCTTGATAGTTCTCCTCCTGAAGCTGTTTTACTTAACGATTTTGGAGCAAATCCTTTATTTGCCGAAAAAAGAAAATCTACTATGTCTATTCCTTTTTCAGTAAGCTGATTATTGACAGTTTGATTTACCTTAAAAATAGCATCTTTCATACCTAATTCTGTTAAATTAGATGTAATGTTTTTCTCTAATTCCTTAAAACAAGCTTTTCTTTTATTAGAAAGGATTGTAGCCTCTTTTAATAACTCTTTTTTTGTTTGTTCTATCTCCGTTTGAAGCTGTTTAATTTTATCATCGGCTAAGTTTATCTCTAACAATTGAAGTTCTAATTGCTTTTGAAGTTCAACAAGTTCGTTAGAATTTTGTAATCGATGTTTTTGGGTTAATGAATAGATTGCATTTAATCTGTTGTTAAGATATTCGGCCTTAGAAACATCAACATCCATTGATGTTAATTCATTTTCTGCTTCAACAGCAATGTCTTTCAGTTCTATAAGAGCTGATGTTAATCGTTCGTGCAGTTGTTGAAATGCATCAGAACAATGTGCAATTTTGCCTATTGCCGAAGTAATTGTTGTTAACTTTCCAACAATGTTATCTTCAGATGCTAAAAGTTGATTAGAGGTAAGTTCTAATGCATTAATAATTTGCTCTGCATTGTTAATAATTTCTAGTTGACCTTCTATTTCTTGTTGTTCATTGGGTTGTAGTTTAAATTCTACTAATTCATTGATTTGAAATAAAAGATAATCCATGTCATTTTTTGCAGCAACCTCTTTATTAACTAGTTGTTCATATTCTCTTTTAAGTTGTTGATAGCTTTTGAATGCTTGTTGATAAGCAACTGTTTCATCAATTAATACAGCAAAGGAATCGATTACTTCCAACTGAAAATCGGAAGAATTTAATTCTAATGTTTGATGTTGAGAATGAATATCGAAGAGGGCTGTGGCAAGCTCTTTTATGGCAATAAGATTTACTGGAGTATCATTTATAAAAGCTCTAGATTTACCATTATCACTAATTTCTCTTCTGATAACAGTTGGCGTTTCAAAATCCAATTCATGTTGCTCAAAGAAGTATCTAAATTTTGTTTCACTAATAATAAAACTTCCTTCAACCACACATTTTTTTGTTTTATCATTCAACACTGAAACGTCTGCTCTTTGTCCCAAAATGAGTGATAATGCTCCTAAAAGAATAGACTTCCCTGCTCCTGTTTCACCTGTAATAACTGTGAAATCATTATTGAAATCAAGCTGAAGTTGCTCGATAATAGCATAATTTTTAATGAGGAGAGATTGAAGCATATTGAATTGAAAATTGCATCTTAAACTTTTTCAAAAATACATATTTTTTTTCGAGACAAATTGCAAACTGAAAAAGCATTGAAATTAAAATTTAAGGTGGATTCTATTAATTAGTCGATAGTTAGTTGCCGGAATTATTTTGAGTAGATTTTTCTTTAATTTCACATCAAATAGTGGACTATTTGATGTGAAATTAGGGAAAAAGATGCCGAAATAAAACAAAAAGAACATCGGAAAATAAAAAAATCTAATTTATAGAACCCACTTTAACCCGCTTTATTCATGCAAAAGCGAAGCGAATTTTATGAATGTGCGAAGGGCTGTGGGATGCAAAGCGGTTAATCCCTTCCGATAATTATCGGAATAGTAATACCCAAATTTGGGCTATTGAAAATAGCTAAATTTGTTGGTATTACTTATATCGTAGAAAATTTGTGAACCGAGCTTGCGAGTTCAACGAAGTTAATTTTCCGGTTTAAATAGGTTAAAAAAAAACAACTACCTACAAATCTCTCTATCCCTAGATTAGTTACTTTTTAATTGCCTTATACTTACTTGCGTTCATCGAATTAATTCTGTCTAACAATGTAACCACCTCATTTTTTTCATTCACTAATGCATCTTTAAATAAGTTTACAATTTCATCTGCTTTGGCATTAAAAAAAGATTGCAATTGAAATGCTCCTGGTTTAGCTTTATAGACTTTATCCAATAATTTCAGACTTTCTAATACCACTACTCTACCTGCAGCAACATCTTTTGCCATTACATCAAATCCCAATCGGTGATATTCATAATAACACTGGCGAAGCGGTTCGTGAGTTGGATGTAATAAATCTTGAATAATCCAATATCTATTTGCGTTGCTTTCAAAAGCCTTCCAACCAGGTTCCTTAGCACCTTGAGCATTAGATATAATTTTTTGTGCTTCTGTAAAATAGGGTGTTCCTCCTTTTAATGAATAAGAATCATAATCTAATCCTATAACAACATACGCATAAAAAGCCAACACAGAGGTCAGATTGTTTAAAAAAGAAGTTTCTGAATATTGTAAATTATCAAATTCATTAAACGTAAATTCAAATTCTTTATCAATGTGATTAAGTAAGGTTGAATTATAAGAACTATTAAAAATAGGTCGTCTCGATTGAATTTGTATGGATGCCTTAAAAGTAGTTGGAGATGATTGTTCGTTCACAGAAATTAACATTGAACATTCTATTCTTTCATTGGGTTGATAAATGTTGTTCGTCCATTTTTTGGAATTCATAAACTCAAAAATATTCTTTTGCATCACATCAAAAACACTTTTGTCGGTGGCTTGAACTTGAGATGAATTTATTTGAACTGTGCAATTAAGCTCTTGAGCAAAAGAAAATATACTGCCCATTAAAAGCAGTATTAAAAAACTTATTTTTTTTATCAGTAATAACAATTGTTCCATAATAACTTTTATTAATTAGAGGCTGAGTTAGAATGTTAGAGATCGATAATAACGAAGAAATCGAACATTATGGATCAAACTCTAATTAAGTATTGTTTCAAAAATATCTTTAGCCACTTCCGTTTTTGATTTTAAAGGAAATGATTTTTCCATATTATTTTTTCCTAAAATGGTTATTTTATTGGTTTCATATTCAAAACCTGCACCGCTATCATTCAACGAATTTAAAACAATATAGTCTAATTTTTTTCTTTTCAATTTATCTTTTGCATTTTTAAGCTCCTTGTCTGTTTCCAATGCAAATCCAACCAATAGTTGTTTTTTTGTTTTAATATTCCCAACAGAAGCTAAAATATCTTTTGTTGGAACTAACTCCAAATTAGATAATATATTTTCTTTTTGAGTTGTTTTTTTTATTTTAGTTGTTGATTTAAGTTTAGGCGTAAAATCTGCAACAGCAGCAGCCATTATTATTATATCTGCAAAAACTACTTTTTTATGAACTTCATCATACATTTCTTGAGCAGATAACACGTTTATTCGATTAATTGAAGATGGTGTTGCTAAATTTGTTGGACCTATTATTAAATCAACAACAGCCCCAAGTTGAGCAGCTCTGTTGGCTAGCTCTATACCCATTTTTCCTGTAGAAAAGTTACTGATAAAACGAACTGGATCAATTTTTTCTATGGTTGGACCTGCTGTTATGAGTACTCTTTTTTTTTTTAAAACTTGAGCTGTATTAAAGAAATCTAGTACATTGTTATAAATAAACTCAGGTTCACTCATTCTTCCTTCGGCATCAATGCCACTAGCTAACTCTCCTTTTGGTGAGGGCAAAATGGTGTTTCCAAAAGAGTTTAATTTAACTAAGTTTGCTTTTAATGTTGGATGCTGAAACATATCAACATCCATTGCTGGGGCAATCATAACTTGGCTTTTAGCAGAAAAATAAGTGGCTAACAATAAGTTATCACAAATGCCATTTGCCATTTTAGCAATGGTGTTTGCTGTTGCTGGAGCAATAATAAATAAATCGGCCCAAAGTGCTAATTCAACATGGTTGTTCCAAACGCCTGTTTCTTTATTAAAAAATTCAGTAAATACTTCATTCTTAGAAACAGTTGCTAAAGTTAGTGGAGTAACAAAATCAATTGCAGAAGGAGTTAGGACAACTTTTACAGTTGCTCCATTTTTTATTAATAAACGAACAAGTAAGGGAGTTTTATAAGCAGCAATTCCGCCTGAAACACCAAGAAGAATATGTTTGCCTTTAAGCATATTTACTATTCTTTAGATTCTGAAGGATGTTTAACAAACAATTTATCTTCTAAAAATTCTTTTAATGCAATTGCATTAGTTTTTGGCAAACGCTCATAGAAACGAGAAATTTCAATTTGCTCTCTGTTTTCAAAAACTTCTTCTAAATTGTCTGTAGTTGAAGCAAATTCTTGAATTTTATTTACTAATTCTTCTTTTAATTCAACAGCTATTTGGTTTGATCTTTTAGCAATTGCCACACAAGATTCATAAATATTTCCTGTTTTATCTTCGATTTCTTTTAAATCTCTAGTGATTGTGCTTAGTTCTGCGTTGGTTGTTTTGAAATTCATAGTTTATAAATTTTCTAGTTTAATTTTATTTTGTTCCTCAGTCATTTTTTCAAAAATGGTTTGAGCTTCTTTTAGGTATTTACTTTTGCTAAAAGAATCTACAAAGGTATAATAAGCTTCGATAGTATTTCCAATTCTCTCCAATTTTTTTTCTTTAATACTATTATTTGTAAGTAAATAATTAGATTTAAGTATTAAAAAGGTTAATTCTTCACGGTATTTAGTATCTGGAAAATCTTTTAATGTATTATTTATATCTACTATTGCAGCCTTATAATCTTCAATTTTAAAATATTGTTTAGAATTAGAATAGGCTTTGTCTTCTAATTTACTTCTAAGTTTATCCATTAACACATTGCTCGAATCAACTAATGTATTGGTTGGATATGTATTAATAAAAGTTTGTAACGAATTGATGGCGTTGTATGTTTCTGTTTGATCCAACTCAGGAATAGGAGATAATAAATAAAGTGTATATCCGTTCATGAAAAGCATTTCTTCTGCATGTTTGCTTGTTGGAAATGTTGAAGTAAATTTTTTAAAATGATATGCTGCACTATACAATAAATTCGATTGAAAGTTGGCATAAGTGTACCAATAATAAACCTCTTCTGCCCTATCTGAACCTCTTAATAATGGAATTAACTCTTCTAAAAGAGGTATTGCCCTATCGTATTTTTCTTTTTCATAATATTCTTTTGCTGCAGTATATTTCAACTCTACATCTCCACTCTTTAGGATGCGTTGGTACTTACTACATCCAACAAAAATGATGGATAACACTAACACGATATAACTTCCTTTTTTAAACATGGGTGCAAATGTAAGAATTAAAGCGTTTTAAAAAATGAAAATAAATAACATAAAATCATTTTAACCCGAAAAATTTATAAATTTTTATAACGACCAACAATATCAACATTTTTTGGATATTTTCAATACCAAAAAATGGGTTATTGTAAGGTCGGGGTTTCTCGCATTACTACCCACTATCCATCACACATTCATAACATATACACTCTGCTTTGTTATGAATAATGCGAGTTAATCTGTAATTTTTCTAAAAAACACTATGGTAAATCTATTGTCCGAAGATTGATAATATTGTATGCGTTGGAAATTTGGGTTGTTTTGATAGAATTCGTAGGGTTGGCTTGTTGGTCGTAAATTTGGTCGATAACCATAATGTGATTCCCATATTAACAAATCTCCTTTTTTTAATGAGTCTGTAACTTCTTTAGTAACACTATCAATGGCTTTGTTTTTAAATTCATTTTTATTTTGATTGAGGTAATAATAGAAAAGTGTATGTCCACAAACAACTCTAGAATCTGCTGTAAATAACTGTTCATTAGGCGGTGTTAATGTTATGTGGTTTTTGTACCAACGTGCTGCTTTTTCAACAGTTTGCTCTTCTGGTTGTATTTTTCTAGATGTAATGGAAGTAAAACCTTCAAAAACAATGATTAATGAAAACGCAATGATGTATTGTTTGAGTTTGAGTGGTAAAATAAGCAACACAACTGTTAGCACAGAAAATAGGAATGGCTTCCAATTTCTTACCTCACTTAAATGAACAAAATTATGTTCATAGGATTGGTAAACACCAACGAGTATCAAAAGTGGAATAAGAAAAATGAGTAATAAATATTTTTTATTGAAATTTGAAATTTCTTGAACAGCCAAAACACCTATAATAGCTAGTAGCGGTGATACTGTAATTAAATACCTGAGGTTACCTCCGTTTCCTGGTCCAAAATTTATAGATTGCATATTGAAAGCACAATTTACTAATAGCACAACTATAATAGGAACAGAGAGCAACCAATTTGGTTTTTCTCTTTTTAAAATTTTAATTCCAATGTAAGCTACAAAAAGTGTTAAAGCTACAGAACCAAATATCACATTCGACATTTCAAAATAATGTTCAAATCCTTGCTTGGGCCATTCATCTTTAATTCTCTCCGAAAACTCTTTTGATTGTGTATAAACATAGAGTAAATCTCCTGTTTGTATATATCCAATTAAATTTTGAAGAGCTGTAAAAATTCCAGTTAAAACTGCTGCTATCCATTCTTTTTTAACTAAAAGGACAAAAAACAAAAGTCCTGAAAGCACATGATATTCTTGCCTTGTGAAAGCTACATAAGAAATAATTAAAGCTGATACGATGTACTTTTTATTATAAAATTGAAGTACTGATAATACAATTAAAAATGCAACTAATAACTCTGCATAATTTCTGAATGACAACATGAACCAAAGAGGTTGTAAGCCTAGAAGAAAAAATATTAAAATTCCATTTTGAACATTTAATTTATGCAAAATTTTATATGAAAAATAAACAGTAAAAGCAGCTAAAATGCTATTAAATATTTTTAGAAAAGTAAACCCACCCAGTGCAGGAAGGGCATAAAGAAATCGAAAGCCTGTTTTAGAGTTTGCTCCAAAAATAGAACTAAAATCATCGTGCCAAATGCTTTGCGACATAATGAAATTTGCTACCTCATCATGTTGATAAAATCCATCTGAAAAAGTAGAAAAAACATAATACAAAATGGCTAATATTCCTGTTAGGGATAATAATTTCCAATTACTTATGGAAACATCAGTATTATTTGTTTCTATCTTTTTTTCCTTTATAATTTCTTCTTTATCAACTTTCTTATTACTATTTTTATTCTTCATAATCGTTATTAAATATTAAGTATCCAGTCAGATAATCTATTTTTATACGTGTAATTAATCAGTTTTTTTTGTAACGTATCATCAAAAATAGTATCGCCCGATTCTACTTTTAATGCTTCTTCTGGAAATGGAACAAAATCAACACCTACTCCATATTTTTTAGCTACGAGATTAGCTACTTCTAATAAACTTAAATTATCGTTGCTTCCAATGTTAATTATCTTATTTTTAGTAGTTTCTAATTCTATGGTTTGGGTTATGCACGCAATGATATCCTCAACATGTGTAAATGTTCTTTTTTGCATTCCATCTCCATAAAGTGTAATGTTTTTTTTCTCTCTTGCATTGTTTAAGAAAAAACCGAGTGTTCCATAAGAATAAGATTCATTAATTAGATTTCCGTAAGGCACACAAATTCTGAAAACAGTATAAGTTATCCCAAAATTATGTTGATACATTTTCAAGTAGGATTCACACGCTAATTTTGTTTGAGCGTAAATTGTTAACGCTTCTTTTTCAGCATCTTCACTCAAAAAAACATCTTTCTGCCCTTTGTAAACTAAACGCGTGGAAGGAAAAACAATTCTTGCTTTTGATTTGCAATTTTTATGATGATTGAGAATGTTTAACAACCCAATCTCATTGGCTAAAATAAATTCCTGATATTGGTCAAAACCAACTGTTGTTCCTGTAAGCCCTGCAAAAATGTAAATGGTTTCTACATCAAAATTTAATTGTTCTACTTCCTTTTTGTTGGTAATGTCTATCTGAAAGTAATTTTCATAATTATCAGCAGAATTAGCTGAACTTCCTATTGGCAAAAAATCAATATGATTATCTTTTAAATGTAAGGCTAGGTGTCGTCCTAAATAGCCATTTGCTCCAAAAATAATTACGTTATTCATTTAAATCTATAAAAAAGTAGTTCAAAAATAGGTTTTTATACTCAACACACATAGGTTTTGGGGAATTTTGACGAATTTATTTTTTTTTTTTATCAAGGCAAAATTTTCAAGCATAGCCGTAGCTACGGTTTAAAATTTTAACGCAGAGAAAGGGAAAAAGAAATAGTGAAAAAACCAAAAACCTATGTGTGTTGAGTATATTTGGTAAAAAAATGAAGCTGTTAAATGATTTATAAAAAAAAGCCGCCTCAGTAATGAGGCGGCTTCTTATTTGATTAATTTTTATATTCTAACTAAATTACTCAACAATCAATTTAACGGTTTGTTTTTCGTTGTTGTTATCAATAGTTAAGAAATAAATTCCTTTATCAAAATCAGCTAAAGAGATAGTTTCTCTAGTTTGACCTGAAACAGTAACTCTATTTGTTAAAACTGTTTGTCCAACAATATTGTTTACAGTTAAGTTAACTACTTCTGTAGATTTTGAATCTAAAACAATGTTAAAAATAGCATTACTTGGATTTGGAAACACAGAGAAAGTAGTGTTGTTAGATAACTCATTAACAGAAGTACCTGGATCAAAATTCATTCTTACCATAGGAGTTGATGATGTAAGGAAGGTTTCCCCTGTATTTGGATTTGCCATATCTGGATAGTAAATCAAACTGGTATTACCTCCACCACCAACATTAGTTGCAAAGGTTAAAGAAGTTCCACTAGTCCCGTACGTGAAAAGATTAAGTGTATGCACAGCTACAAAATATGAATTACCAGCAATAAGTGTTGGTGTATTAGGCATCGCAAAAGTAATTTTATTACCTAAATCTCCTGTAGCTACGGTATAACCATTTGCACGATCAATTTCAGTAAAAACACCTGTTTGACCATCAAATTGATAAATTACAGCATCAATAAAAGCACCTACATTACTAGAATTTGTCCCAACAACTACATCTATAGCATATAATGTTTGATTAGCAAATATATCAAACAAGTTTCCTGCTTCAAATTCATCAATTGTAGGACCTGATCCGCCACCGTTTCCTGGTGTGCCAAAATCATCTCTTGCATAAACATATTGAGAAACTTCAAAAGGGTTTAATGTAAAAGTTGGATTGTTACCAGGAATTTCATCAATGGAATCAGATGATAAAGATAAAACAGCAGTATAAGGAACACCAACTGTTGCTGGAGGAGTAAAAGGAGCTGTAAATATTGTATCAGTAGTAAGAGATAAGGAAGTTGATGAAGTACTAGCAAAAGTGAGAGCACCACTATTTATATTAGCAGTTAATACTACTCCTGTAATGTCATTTATGCCTTCATTTTTAACTTGAAGACCGAAATCTATAGGAGCTATCTGAGCTACAGGAATTCTTGTATATTCCCAACCTAAAGAACCATAATACGGTAAAGCTGTTGCTAAGTCGTTACCTGGCAATGTCTTAATTTTAAGATCATCTATATACCATCCATAAGCAACCCACACATTAGCATTTGTTGATTGGGTTGGAAAGTTAGTAGTCCAACTAAATCTAATCCAAACAGAAGTTGCTGTAGTTGGTGTTAAAAAGGGAGTTAAATTAACTAGCTTTAAATCAGGATTAGGGTAAGCATTATTAGGATTAGCCTGTGATAATACTGCTTTATCTAAATTATCACCTACAGGAACGAAGTTAGTTCCATCAGTACTAATTTGAATTTCTTGCAAATCGTTAAACCGAGCACCAAATTGTTCAAATTCTAAAAAGACTTTATCACTTCCACCTAATGCAACCAAATTTAATGGAGCTGCTGTTGTTAGTGTGTAAGTTACATTTAACGCCTGAGTACCCGGTGTTAATGTAGGGTTACCATTAGAAAGCTCGGCAAAATTTCCACCTGATGTGGATGTAATACCGTTTGCAGACCACCATCCGTCAGAAACAGCATCAATTGTCCAACCAAACTCAGCACCTGTTTGTCCATCATTGTTAATTACCCAATTAGCTGGTATATCAAAATCATCAGACCAAATAGTTGTAATTGCTTTGTTTGTTGGTTGTTTTTCGAAATGTTTGAGTGCATTTTCAGTTAATACTAAATCATTAGTGCTTTTAATCTCATTAGTTGCCCCAAATGAAATCTTTTTTTGTGTTGCTTGTCCGTAAGATAAAACACTTACAGAAAGTGCCATAACACATAAGTAAATTTTTTTCATAGTTTTTTAATTTTATAAGTTATTAATTAGTTAACAAATATACAAAAAAAGAACACCTGAATAAAATTCAGGTGTTCTTTTTTAAGAAAATTCGTATTTTAACGTATCTTTTTAGATTTGTTAAAATTACTCAACAATCAATTTAACGGTTTGTTTTTCGTTGTTGTTATCAATAGTTAAGAAATAAATTCCTTTATCAAAATTAGCTAAAGAAATAGTTTCTTTTGTTTGACCTGAAACAGTAACTTTTTTTGTTAAAATAGATTGTCCAACCAAGTTAGTAACTGTTAAATTAATAACTTCTGTTGTTTTTGAATCTAAAGAAATGTTAAAAATATCATTGCTAGGGTTTGGAAAAACGTTAAAACTTGTGTTAGCTGACAATTCATTTACGCTTGTTACTAAATCTAAAACAGGAAATACAGCTAACGCTATATCTAACTGCCAAGAAGCTGCTGTTCCATCATTGAAAGAGTGAAAACTATTATCACTCCACTCCTCAAAAGTGTGCGTAACTGCATCAGGAAAATTTCCTGTTACACCAGGTGCATCTCCTCCTGTTGCATCTGAGGTTGTAACTAACCCAACGGTATCACCTGCATTATAGATGAGTCCTATTCCAGCCCAAAATTTTTGATTAGCAGGAATAGCAATAGGAGTTGGAAAAGTAGCTACTGCATTCCAAGCAATAACACCATTTGTCATCGTGTTTGCTACTGCTGTATCTATTGATTGATAAGTTACAGGTACAGTGCCTAATGCGTTTCCTGGCATTCCACTATTATCAGCCCAAATGGTTGCTTCAACTATTGAAGTTGGATTGCCTTCAACATGAGCAAACCAAAATAAAATACTTGTTATCGTTCCATTTGTAGATGTTAAGCCATGAGTGGCATCAAATAATTGCATTTTAGATAAATCTCCAAAATTATTTTGACCTGCTACGTAACCAGATGCTGATGTAAACACAGTAGGTGTTCCCATAACAAAATGATTGTCAATGGTGTCTCCTACATTTTTGTTGGTTTGTTGATTCATTTTTCCTAAATCAGCAGAAAAATTTTCTTGATTTGCTGCTCTTTGAGCAAAAATTGAACTGCTTACCATAGTTCCTACTAATAAAGATAGATAAATTTTTTTCATAATTTTTTGGTTTTAGTTAATAAAAATAATTATTGTCAAATGTACTTATTTTTTCTTGAAAATATAAACCTACTATTAAAATATTTTTTATTTAAGTTTTAGGACTGTAATAATTTTGTGTTTTTGCATTAAAAAAAAATCTACTACTATAATTTTTGCTTTTTGGATGTTTTCATCCGTTTCTTTTGCTCAGTTTTCGGGGCAACAAGCAATTAATCAAGGCTCTAAATCATTTGTGATTAAAGCAAGTTCTAACCAAAAAACACCTACAGATACAACAGGAATAACAACTTCTGGTGCATTTTTACCAGAGTTTGCCGTTGGTGGTCAAATTTTTCAATTTGGCTCTGCTAGTGGTGGTTTTGTGTATGGTAACAATGGTGATTCTCTCGATTGGTGTGCACAAGGTTACTCTAATCTTAACACTGCCACTTTTAATGTTGAAGGTATTCTTATTTGGGCTGCTGCAAAACAAAATAACAATACAGCATCTTCTGTTACTGTAAATCTACATAGTAATGCAGCTGCTTCTGCTTTTACTGATAATGGTTCTTGTGCAGGAACACCAGCTGCTACTATGGTTGATGGACCTGGAGCTGTTTTGAAAAGTGGAAATATTTTATTAAGTGCTATTGATACAGTATTTCCTACTATTACTTATGTACCATTTTCAACTCCTTTTCCTTCTATTAACGGAGATGCGTTATTTTATGTAAGTATTGATTCTAGAAATTTACAAACAACTGGCGATACCGTAGGTTTTTTTAGCGATGCAGATGCTGAAGGTATAAACATGGCTTTCCATGAGCTTTCTGCTTTAGGTGCTGCAGGTGTTTGGGGAGTTACTGACATGATTTTTGGTTGTAATTTAAATAATAACATCGCTGCTTTTGCTGTTATTGATGATGGTAGTGTTGGTATTAATGACAACCAATTTCTAAACAATA
>Ga0210044_10005837_pt1 | contig 16457 bp, 11 predicted proteins | sample CryGey13umfilter_2_FD_183959 | JGI IMG/M metagenome (GOLD analysis project Ga0210044, IMG submission 183959) | Groundwater microbial communities from aquifer in Utah, USA - Crystal Geyser 4/9/14 3 um filter (SPAdes) (version 2) | ecosystem: Environmental > Aquatic > Deep subsurface >...
CGTTACGACCGCTACGTTACGGCCCAGGCTGCGGCCCAGAGGGTGACCCCCACCCGTCTCGACCCCATGCCGCGGGTCATCCTGGTGCCGGGGCTGGGCCTGGTCACCGCCGGCGCTACTGCCAAGGACGCGGGGATCGCGGCGGACATCGCCAGCCACACCCTGCGCGCCAAGATTCAGGGCGCGGCCCTCGGGCCTTACCGCGAACTGGACGAGGCCAGCATCTTTGCCATGGAGTACTGGCGTCTGGAACAGGCCAAGCTCGGCCGGACCCGCCCACAATCGCTCTCCGGCAAGGTGGCCCTGGTCACCGGCGGCGGCGGGGCCATGGCCCTGGGCATTGGCCGCCAACTGCTGGCCGCCGGGGCCCGGCTTTTTTTAAGCGAAATTGATCCGGTCCGGCTGGGCCGGGTGACCGAGCGGCTGGCCGGAGAATTCGGGCCTGGCCGGGTGGACGGGCTGGTCATGGATGTCACGGACCTGGATTCGGTAACCGGTGGCCTTAACCGCCTGGTGCTTACCTGCGGCGGTCTGGACATTCTGGTGCCCAACGCCGGGGTCGCCCACGTCGCCCGCCTGGAGGATCTGGACGCCGCCGCCTTTGTCCGGGTCATGGCGGTGAACTGTACCGGCACCTTCACCATGATCAAGGCCGCGGTACCCATCTTCCGGCGGCAGGGGACCGGCGGCCACATCATCATCAACTCCTCCAAGAATGTCTTTGCGCCCAGCCCGGCCTTTGGCGCCTACAGCGCCTCCAAGGCCGCCGCCCACCAACTCGGCAAGATCGCCGCCCTGGAACTGGCCGAGATTGGCGTGCGGGTAAACATGATCAACGCCGACGCCGTGTTCGGCGACGAGGCGGTGGACTCCGGCCTCTGGGCCGTGGTGGGACCGGACCGCATGCGAGCCCGCCACCTTGACCCGGCCGGCCTCAAGGACTATTACCGCCAGCGAAATCTCTTGAAGACTGAAGTACTGGCCGACCATGTGGGCCACGCCGTGGTCTTCTTCGCCAGCAACCAGACCCCCACCACCGGTGCCACCCTGCCGGTGGATGGTGGCATTCCCGAGGCCTTTCCCAGGTAGGCGCTCCCGTGCGGGGGGCGATTCCATTAATTTTGGCCGGTGATTGTCGGCGGCCTGCCGCGTGGTCTGCCTCAACCCCTGCACAGCGACTGAAGTATTGCACCGCCAATGGTGGCAAAGGCGGCGCGGGCTGCCCCGGGGTCTTCATGCCAGGTGAGTCGGCCGAAAATGGGGACGCGGGCAATCTTGCCGATGGTCTCCAGATTGTCTTGCGCCAGCAGCTCGTCTTCGTCCGGCCGGGAATCGCAAAAGAGCACCCCCAGCACTGGGATGTGGCGGCAACGGGCCGCCTCGATGCTGAGCAGGGTGTGGTTGAGGGTGCCCAGGCCGCTCCGCGCCACGATGAGGATCGGCAGGCCCATCCTGGCCACCAGGTCGGCCAGCAGCAGATCGCGGCGCAGGGGTACGAGCAGGCCGCCGAGCCCCTCGACGATGAGGAGGTCGTGGGCCGCGGCCACCTGCCGGCAGCGCGTCTCAAGCACCTTCGGATCCAGGGGTGGCGCCTGCTGTAGTTCCGCGGCCAGATGCGGGGCGGCGGCTTTCTTAAAACAAAAAGGGACTTGGAGCTCCAAGGGCAGCGCGGTCGGGGGCCTGGTGCAGAGACCGAGGCAGCGTTCCAGATCAGTGGGCGAGGCGGCACCGGTGCTGACCCATTTCTGGTAGTTGGTCCGCAATCCTTTTGTCAGGCAATAATTCAGCAGCAGGCCGCAGACCGTGGTCTTCCCAACCCCGGTGTCGGTGCCGGTGACAAACAGTGTGGTGGCGGGCGGTAGCGCGTGGCGGATTGAGTGCAAAGGCATAATTTGTGGCTGGCTCCCGGCTGGTGGTGGGTAAGGGCATCCTGGTTTGCGGAGTATTATACCTGACGCCGGGGAGGAGGGGGATTTTTTCCCGCGCCATGTTCAGCCTTGCCGGGCGCGGATCAGAAAAATTTGATATGAGAGACGGCAACCGCCGCGATTTTCGGTAAACCAGTCATCGAGCCGACGGAGACGGGCGCGGGTAAAGACGGGCGGGGTCTGCACGCCTGTAGTCCCGGTGCGTTTCAGGTGGGTGAGGAGTTCCAGGCAGGAGGCATATTGCCGGGGCACGATGGTCTCGGTGCATTCCCATGTGGCAAAATGCCGGGCCAGCCAGCCACGGATGATCTCCAAGTCCGGGAAGGCGCCAGCGGCCAAGGGGAAACGGTGGCCAATGATCGTTGCCAGTGCCATCTTGAGTTCCTCCAGGCTGCGCGGGCCGAACAGCGAGCAGGCCATAAGCCCGTCGGGCGCCAGCCGTCGGGCGATGTGGCCAAAGGCCGCCGATGGGTCGTCGAACCACTGCAGGCAGGCGTTGGAGGTGATGAGATCGAAGCTGCTGGCGCTGTCGGCCAGGAACTGCTCGCCATCGGCGCAGACCAGGGACACCCGGTCCAGGCCGGTTAGTTGCCTTTTTGCCAGCGCCAGCATGCCCGGGGAGAAATCCAGGGCCAGGAGGCGGGCGGCGGGCCAGCGCTCCGCCAATTGGCGGGTGTAGTGGCCGGTACCGCAGCCGATCTCCAGGATGTTCATGGGCTTGAGAGCCGCCGGGATTGTCCGGGCCAGCATCCGTGCCGTGGTCTTCTGGACGGTGGCGTGTTGGTCATAGGTCGTGGCGGCGGCTGAAAAACGGTCCTGGATGGTGATTTTTTTTCTTTGCCTGGCCGCCTGCCAGAATGCCGGCGCCAGGAAAAGCGTATGGCCGGCCTGGTCTACGACCATCCGTCGGGCCCCGGCCAGTCGCATCATCTCCAGGGCCGGCGCGATGATATCCCGGCTACCGTGGATTATAAGGACTTTCCCGGGGTGGACAGGGTGGGGCGCCGCGGCCACGGCAAGGAAGTCCAGCCCCTGTTGCAGGCGGGCGGGGTTCATGGTTGCCAGGTAGCGCGGTTCAAAGCGGTCGCAAAATTTCCGGTACGCCTCCCGGTTGCCCAGGAAGCAACGCCGGTAAAAGGCACGAAGACCATCAATTGGCTGGGTTGCCAGGGTTTCGCGCATCTGGTGGATTTCTTCGGCTGGCCAGTGATCGCGGGTGGCAAGCAGCAGCAGCCTATGGGTCCGGTCGGGGAAGCGACGGGCGAATTCCAGGGCCGCATACGCCCCCATGGACCAGCCAACCAGGGTCACCCGTGGGATCCGGTGCTGATCCAGAAAAATTTTCAGATCCTGCCCCACGGTGGCTGGATCAATGGGACCCACCGGCAAGAGCCAGTTAAGCGGCAGCTTACCGTAATCCGGCGCCAGTTCAAGGATGGTGGCATCAAAGCCCCAGCCGGGCAGGAAGACCAGCGGGGGGGCGGGGTCTGATCCGCGGTTATCTCTGGTGTGATAAAAAAGATGCATAGGACGTGACAGTTTGCCGCTCGGTGCGGGAAGGTTTAAAAAGTTTAGGGAACAATACCAGGACCACGGAGGCAGTGTTACTTTTTTCAATGGCTGGTTATTTTTTTCTCCCGGCAGTATACTTTTTAAAATGGTTAAATATTCGTAACTATCCAGCGGAATCGCAACCCAGGTGAGTTCCCGGACTGGCAATGCTTTTCGCGGGTTCGTCCGCGACCGGGCGCAGGATGCGCGGGAGGTCGCGGACGCCTCGGAGGCGGGCAGGACGCCCGCCCCCGCATGAGCGAAAAGTATTTGCAGGCCGGGAACGCTTGACTGCCGACACAAGCTGGATAGTTACAAATATTCTACCTGACTGGGGTATTTCTTGTGGTAGCCCCATAGCATGAAAGATTAAGGTGGCTGGGCGAGAGATGGGGTTGCCAACCGCCCGGCTTATTTCAGGGGCTTCTGTGAACAATAATCGCCTGGTAGGAGAAACTTATGACTAAGAAGCAGCGCTTGGGCGAATTGTTGGTTCAGCATGGCCTGGTGGGCCAGGAGCGCATCGAAGAGGCCTTGCGGCTTCAGGTGGGGGGGAACCGCAGGCTTGGCTACCTTCTCATCAAGATGGGTGTTCTTTCCGATGACCAGTTATTGGAGACCTTGTCCGAACAACTCGAGATGCCCATTGTCAACACCGCGGATATCTTTGATCCGGAGGTGAAAAGGGCTCTGCCGCGTTACCTCTGTCGGAAATACAATGCCATTCCCCTTCGATTCGGCGATCGGAATCTTCTCCAGGTGGCCATGTTGGACCCCTTGGACGACGAGGCCATAGTCGACATCGAAAACTACACGGGCAGGGTCGTGGAGCCGGTCCTGGCCAGGCAAAAAGATATCTCCGCCGCCATTGGTGGCAAGCTGCCCCTATCCTTTAAGGATATTTTCAATCCCCAGGTGTACAACCGGTTCGCCAAGGTGGCCACCCTGTGCGCCGCAGTCCTGTTGCTGGCGGTTGCCGCCCTGCTGTTCAGATATGTCCAGACGGAAAAGTATGGCACCATTTCCGTGGTGGAGAACACCAGACTGTATAAGAATCACGATCTCATCATCGGCATCGAAGGGGACGGCAAGGCCTCCATCTTCGGCCATGGCGCTTACGCGACCGGGTATTATTCCGTTACCTTTGCCAATGCCGAGGTGTTGGGAAACTTCGTGGAGCAGAAGAAACAGAATTTTTCAGATAAACAGTATGCCTGGCTTGGCTGGGTTTTTTCCCAGCAGCGGCCAGCCGCCCAATAGGTTGTTTCCCGGGGCCGCCAGCGACAGGTGGCGCATTAAAAAAATTATCGATTTTCAGAGATCGCGCAAAATATTTTAGCCATCTTTTTTCTTCCGCCGCATCGAGCCCGATAAAATATTTTTTCTGTCGGCCGTTGGCCGTTGGTAAGGGCCGCCTCCCGGGTTTTCCAGTAATCTGCCGGTTCATCTCTGCCACCTTGGCATCATTTGTGCATAAATCAAGGGCAGGGCAGGATACTTTCTGTCGCAACCAAGGAATTAAAAATGATTGATCAAGCGCGGAGAGGGTCATCCTCGGTAATCCTTGCAAAATGGCGCCGACGTCGAACGCTTGAGCCGTGAGGGAGCAAGACTTCCCTTCCGGACCTGGCGGCGGCATCTCGGTCCGTGAAACGCCCTTCCGGCGTAGGTAGTCACTCATGAGCAACGCAATTCTTTATCATTTTTTCTCTAAACAAGGGCGGCTTTCGGCTGGTTTGTTGAACTCGGCCAAGGCTACGGGTTTCCTCTGGTCGACGGCGGGACGTCTCGGGCTCCTGGTGGTCCTCTGCTTGGCCTTGCTCCTGCCTGCCGCGCTTTGCGCCGCCGCGCCGCAGCAGATTCAGATAACCTGGAGTTATAGCGGTTCTGCCGTGGATCTGGCCGGATTCCGCCTGTATAAGGATGCGGCCCTGGCCTGCGAAAGCACTGACCCGGCGGCCCGCGCCATGACCTGCACCGTCGATTTAGGCGGAGCCTCCGCCCTTTTTACCATGACCGCCTTTGACGTCAGCGGGGCAGAGAGTTCCCAGTCGACCGCCTTTACGCTTACCCCGCCGGTGGCCAATCAAGCGCCCATCTCGGTAGCCCAGGCCAACGTCCTTACGGGGCCGGCGCCGCTGGCCGTTTTCTTTGACGGCAGCAGCTCCAGTGATCCGGACGGTTATGTTGCCAGCTCTTCCTGGAACTTTGGCGACGGGGCCGGTGGTACGTCCGCAGCGGTGGACCATACCTATACCTTGCCCGGCCTGTATACCGCTGTACTTACCGTTACCGATGACCTGGGCGCCACGGCGCAAAGCTCGATTGCCATCAATGTGGGCGCCGTGGTTGTACCCAATCAACCGCCCGCGGCGCTCCTGGCCGCCAGCAACGGCAGCGGGGTCGCGCCCCTGGCCGTCACCTTTGACGGGAGCAAATCCAGCGATGCGGACGGGACGGTCGCCGGCTATGCCTGGAATTTCGGGGACGGCGGCTCGGCGTCCGGGGCTTTGGTCAATCATTCTTTCGTTAAGGCCGGCAGTTATACGGTGACCATGACAGTGACCGACAATCAGGGCGCCACGGCCCAGGCCCAGACGGTGATCACGGTGCAGGCGGCGCCCGTTGCCAACAAGGCGCCCAGCGCGGTGCTGAAGGCCAGTGTCTTAAGCGGCACGGCCCCTTTACGGGTCTTTTTCGATTCCAGCGGTTCCAGCGATCCGGATGGCACGGTTGCCTCTATCGCCTGGAATTTCGGTGATGGTGCCACAGGCAGTGGCGCAACTCCGTCGCGTTACTATTATGTGGCGGGCCAGTATACGGTGACCCTGACGGTGACTGACAATCAGGGGGCCACGGCCCAGGCGCAGACGACGATTACGGTGCAGCCGCCGCCCAACCAGGCGCCCAAGGCGGTACTCACGAGCAGCATCCAGACCGGCACGGCGCCCCTGGTGGTCGGCTTCAATGGCAACGGTTCGAGCGATGCGGACGGCACGATTGCCTCTTACCTTTGGACTTTCGACGATGGTTCCACGGTCAGCGGCGTAACTGCGTTGCATTCCTATGGAGTGGCTGGCCAGTATCAGGTGACCCTGAAGGTCACCGACAATCAGGGGGCCACGGCCCAGGCGCAGACGACGATTACGGTGCAGCCGCCGCCCAACCAGGCGCCCAAGGCGGTACTCACGAGCAGCGTCCAGACCGGTACGGCGCCCCTGGTGGTCGCTTTCAAGGGCAGCGGTTCCAGTGACGCGGATGGCACGATCGCCTCGTACGCCTGGACCTTTGGTGATGGTTCGACCGGTAGCGGCGCCACCCCGTCGCACACCTATAGTGCGGCTGGCAGTTACCCTGTGACCCTGAAGGTCACCGACAATCAGGGGGCCACGGCCCAGGCGCAGACAGTGATCACGGTACTGGCGCCGCCCAATAAGGCGCCCAGCGCGGTGCTCTCGAGCAGCATCCAGACCGGCACGGCGCCCCTGGTGGTTGGCTTCAATGGCAGCGGTTCCAGTGACGCGGACGGCACGATTGCCTCTTACCTTTGGACTTTCGACGATGGTTCCACGGTCAGCGGCGTAACTGCGTTGCATTCCTATGGAGTGGCTGGCCAGTATCAGGTGACCCTGAAGGTCACCGACAATCAGGGGGCCACGGCCCAGGCGCAGACGACGATTACGGTGCAGCCGCCGCCCAACCAGGCGCCCAAGGCGGTACTCACGAGCAGCGTCCAGACCGGTACGGCGCCCCTGGTGGTCGCTTTCAAGGGCAGCGGTTCCAGTGACGCGGATGGCACGATCGCCTCGTACGCCTGGACCTTTGGTGATGGTTCGACCGGTAGCGGCGCCACCCCGTCGCACACCTATAGTGCGGCTGGCAGTTACCCTGTGACCCTGAAGGTCACCGACAATCAGGGGGCCACGGCCCAGGCGCAGACAGTGATCACGGTACTGGCGCCGCCCAATAAGGCGCCCAGCGCGGTGCTCTCGAGCAGCATCCAGACCGGCACGGCGCCCCTGGTGGTTGGCTTCAATGGCAGCGGTTCCAGCGACCCGGATGGCACGATTGTCTCATTTTTCTGGGAGTTCGGCGATGGTTATACCACCAGCGGTTCTACCACGTCGCACACCTATGGGGTGGTGGGGCAGTATACGGTGACCTTGACGGTGACCGACAATCAGGGCGCCACGGCGCAGGCCACGACCTTGATTTCCGTTACTAGTCCCACCCCAAGCACGAGAACCAAGTCACGGACCCGCTCGTTGCGGATAAGATAATAAATTTCCCTTCTGCTCCCTGAAATGAAAAAGCGCCGCCCGGGCCTGATCGGCCGGGCGGCGCTTTTTGTGGATAACATGTGATACAAGATATGGCGTTTGTGCTCTCCTGCCCGAAGCAGGTTCAGGCCAGCATCACCTCATTGCTCAGTTCGTTGGTGTCGTCCGGCCTTACGGGAAAATGGCGGGCCAGGATTTCGCCAACCCGGCCGATCTCGCGGCACAGGGCGCTGGCGGCGTTGCCCTGTTTTATGCCCAGGGCGATAGCGGCCGCGTGTTCTTGCAGGGTCTGCTGGGGGATTTTTTCGTAGATGCCCCGGTCGGCCAGGAGCCGGACCCGGCGCTCGAACAGGGAGATGAAAAAAAGCACTCCGGTGGCGTCTCTGGTCTTGTACAACCCCTTGTCGTAAAAGGCCTGCATGGCCTGCTCGCACACCATGTGCTCCAGCCTGGCCTTGGCAATAAAGAGGCGCTGCACCGCTGGCAGTTGGCCCACGCCCCAGCCGATGAACAGGGCGAGGCCGATGGCCAGGGGCAGCAAGGTCCAGAGGGAGTCGGCAAACCAGCGGTCCGTGATGACCGTGGCGCTAACTCCGCCGAGCAGGATGCCGGCCAGGATACGGCTTTCGGGGTAGGTATCACTCTGGTCCATGACCATGACCGCCACCTCGCCGGCGGTTCGGCTTTCCACCTCGGCAATCGCCGCGGCAATGGCCGCATTCTGTTCCGCGCTGAAAAAGGTTTCCGCCCGCATGGGTTACCAGCCTCCCGAGGCGCCGCCGCCGCCAAAGCCGCCGCCGCCAAAGCCCCCGAATCCGCTACCGCCAAAGCCGCCCCCACCAAAGCTGCCGCTACGGAAACCGCCGCCGCCGCGGAGCCAGCCTGCCAGCAGCAAGGGCAGCAGCAGGCCGCCCAAGGCGCCCGCTGGGATGAGCAGCAGGAGTACGAGCCAGCCCAGGGCGGTCGGCAGGCCAAGGAACACGGCCGCCGGCAGGAGAATGGCGCCGGCCAGCATGCCCAACTTTCTGGAGGAACTGCCAAGCAAGGCGATAAAGGCGCCGCCGAAGAAGAGATAGGTGAAAAGGGGCGGAGGTTCCTTAGCCCCGCGCCCCTGTCGTCTGCGGCTATCGGCCTTGAATTCGCCCCTGGTCGCCTGCATAATGGCCGCCACCCCGGCCGCAAAGCCCTCGTCAACCCGACCGGCCTTGAAGCGTGGCGAAATAACCGTGTCGATGATGCGGCCAGACAGCAGGTCGGTGAGCACGCCTTCCAGCCCGTAGCCCACCTCAATCCTTATCTCTCGTTCCGCTTTGGCAACCAGGAGCAGCACGCCGTTGTCCTTGCCCTTCTGGCCGATTTTCCAGGCATCCACCACCCGGATGGCGAAATCTTCCAGGGCTTCACCCTGCAGGGAGTCCACCGTCAGGATGGCGATCTGGGTGGAATCGGAAAGGTCAAAGGCTTGCAGCGCCTGCGTTAGCCTGGTTTCGCTGGCCGGGCTGATCATGTCCGCGTAATCGTTTACATAGCCATGGAACGTCGGCACCTCTCCGGCCCACGCAACGGACGCGGCCAGGATGACGACCAGCAGGGCGGCGAGGCTGGCCTGGGGCAGTCCCTTGCCGGGCGAGGCTGGCTTTGAATGCGACCAAGGCATGCGGTTGACCTGGTTAGAACTTTACCGCCGGCGCTTTTTCCGCGCCGGTCTCGGCCTTGAAAGGCTCCCGCCGTGGCAGCTTGAGCATTAGGCTGTTGGTCAGGCTGTTCGGGAAGGTGCGGATGGAGGTGTTGAAGACCTGCACCGCGTCATTGTAACGGACGCGGGCCACGTTGATGCGGTTTTCCGTGCCTTCCAACTGGTGCTGCAAGTCGAGGAAATTCTGGTTGGCCTTGAGGTCCGGGTAGCGTTCCACTACCACCATGAGCTTTGACAGGGCCGAAGTCAAGCTGCCCTGGGCCGCTTCAAATTGCTGAAGCGCCGCCGGGTTGTTGACGATGTCGGCGCCCAGTTTCATCTGGCCGACCTTGGCCCTGGCCTCGGTAACCGCGGTGAGGGTATCCTTTTCATGAGCCGCGTAGCCCTTGACGGTCTCCACCAGGTTGGGGATAAGGTCGCTGCGGCGCTGATAGGCGGCCTCGACGTTACCCCAGGCGGCGATCACTGCCTCGTCGTTGCGTTGGATGGTGTTGTAACCGCAGCCGGTGAGAGAGAACATGGTGAGTGACAGCAGAAGAATGAACAAAACGTAGCGTGACATGGTGCCCTCCGTTCGGTTTGGCAAGGGGTGATGGGACCGTATTTTTGCACATAATAAGGCCTGACTGGCTCGCCCACAATTTTTTTATCAGCGGGGTTATCGCGCCGAGAAAGAAGTTCGGCTCCGTGGCCGACGGCCAGCGGGCGGCCTGCTGGAGCCTCGGCGTTTGGCCGGCGGAGCCTCGGACGCTAGCGGGCTCGAGCCGCGGGGCGGCGGGGTCAGCAACGCCTCTTCCGGCCGCACGCATTCGAGCTTCCGGCCGATGAACTTTTCAATGTCAGGCAGGTAAAAGCCGCCTTCCTCGCAGGCAAAGCTGATGGAGATGCCGGCCACCCCGGCCCGGCCGGTCCGGCCGATCCGGTGCACGTAATCTTCCGGTTCATAGGGCAGGGTGTAGTTGATCACATGGCTGATGCCCTCGATGTGAATGCCCCGTCCGGCCACATCCGTGGCTACCAGAACCTTGATCTTGCCATTCCTGAAGTCTTCCAGCCGGCTCATCCGCTTTTTCTGCTCCACCTCGCCGGAGAGCATGTCACAGTTGATACCGTTACGTTTGAGCCGATCCGTCAATTTTCTGGCCTCGTCACGCCGGTTGGTGAAGACCAGAACCCGGTCCAGGTTCTGTTTGGTGACCAGATTGTAAAGTACCGTATATTTTTCCTTGCTTGAGGTAAGGTAGACGATCTGGTCGATGGTATCGACCGCCACCTGGTCGGGCTCGATATCCACGGTCGCGGCTTTTCTGGTCCACTGGGAGGCCAGACGCCTGACCTCGTCGGTGATGGTGGCGGAAAAGAACAGGGTCTGGCGCGTTTCCTTGGGCGGCGTGCTGGAGACAATGCGCCGCACGTCCGGGATAAACCCCATGTCCAGCATGCGGTCGGCCTCGTCGAGCACCAGGATCCGCACCTTGTCCAGCCGGACGACGCGTTTGTTCAGATAGTCGAGCAGACGGCCGGGGGTGGCGGCCATCAGATCAATGGTCTCATTCTCCAACCGGCTCATCTGTTTCTGGTAATCCACGCCCCCAAAGACGGCCACCGTGGTAAGCGGGGTGTATTTAGTCAGATCCTTGGCATCCTTGGCGATCTGCATAACCAGTTCGCGGGTCGGGGCGATGATCAGGGCCCGCGGGGTGCCGGTGGCCCTTTTGCCATCGTCTCTTTCGTTCAGCAGGGTGGTGCAGATGTTGATCAGAAAGGCGGCGGTTTTGCCGGTACCGGTCTGGGCCCGGCCGATCAGGTCGTGGCCCTGCAGGGTTTCGGGCAGGGTGGTCGCCTGGATGGGGGTGCAGTAGTCAAAACCCAAGTCAGCGATGGCATGCATGATCTCGACCGACAGGTCGAAATCGTGGAACCTTGATTTGCCGGGCGCCGGCGGCACCTGAAACTGGGTGAGGTCCCAGGGTTTGTTTCTTTTGCTTTCTGGCCGGGGCCGGCTGGCACTGCCAGCCTTTTCAGGGCTTGCGGGTTTTCGGGATGGTTCCGGTGACCGCCGCTGCCTGGCATGGTCGGCGATGGTTTTGGCTGGACCGGCACTTACAGACCCGGCCGGTAAGGGCGTTTCTTGAATATGCGGTTGTTTTTTTCTGCTTATTCCCGAAATATCTTTGATTTTCTTACCGAGGCGTTTGATGATTTTCTTTATCATGGGCAAAGCAACCTGTTATTAATGTGGGGAAAGGAATACGTCACAGGCCGGCTCTTCTGGCATGCCACGCCCGGCGCTGCTAACTCTTTCATGTGGTGAGCCGGGTTGGGGCGAAGGATAACTTCGAGCGCGATTTTTCCCTGGTTTGCTGCAACGCTATGATTTGTCGGTCCTTATCATAACCTTTTTCAGGTGATCTGTGTATTTTTTCTTTGACAGAATCGCTTTTTTAGATATTGATATAACCAAGGTCTGGGAGAAGCTGCGAACCGGGGGGGCCGCGGTTGCATTTCAGGCGCGTCAGCGTGTCCGTATGCCAAACGGTATTTTTCTGCTCCACCATACCACCCCTGTGGTGAGGACCTGGTTTAGATCATGGAACCGGGGCATAGGAGGCGAGCAAAAATAACTTGCACATCTTACATCTCATCCTCGGGCCATCTTTGCTCGTAGCTCAAGCGCCGCGATCAAATCCAACCCCCAATCCGAGTGCAATCTTGTCCAACTTGTTTTTGCTCGCCTCCCTAATCACCAACCCAAGTTCTTTCAGCAATTATTTATCTTTTTGATTATGGCGCAACCATGTGGCGGGTGACAAAAAATATAATCCTTCTGCTCTGCATCGTTGGTGGCACAGGTCTTCCTTTTGATGCTCATAGCGCAGAGACTGTGCAGTTGCGTGTGACGTGGAATTATGCCGCTAATATCTCAGAGGTTGCTGGCTTTCGTCTCTATTCAACAAATAATTTAATCTGCCAGGCCAGTGATCCCGCGGCGCGGGAGATGACGTGCGCGGTAGTGGTGCAAAATCAGTCAATGCCTTTTGTGATGACCACCTATGACAGTGCGGGCGGTGAAAGTGCGGCGTCGGACGTTTTTTGGGTGGATTTTGGTCAGATGAACCCTCCGGCGCCCAGTGAGCCGGTCGCCTATATCAACGCCAGTCCGGTTTATGGAATAGCCCCCTTGCAGGTGCATTTTGACGGCAGCAAATCCCTTGATCCAGATGGGACAATAGTCGCCTATGCTTGGGATTTCAGCGATGGCGAGCAAGCGGCCGTCACCAGCCCGGCCCATACCTTTTCGGTGCCTGGTGTCTATACCGTTGCCCTGGTCGTGACGGATGACCAGGGCAATACGACCAAGGCCGAGTCCATGGTCACGGTTATCGGCGGCCAGGTGAAAAGTGCCGGGCTACCCCCCACGGCCGTGATTGCGGCCCAGGTGCAGGTGGACGGGGCTGGTTTGTTGTGGGTAAATTTCGACGGTGGCAAATCAGCGGATGTCGATGGCACGGTGGCGCTTTATCGCTGGGATTTTGGCGACGGCGAGTCCGGCGCGGGCGCTCTCGTGTCGCACACCTATGGAGCGCCAGGAATTTACACGGCAACCCTTGTAGTGGCGGATAACGATGGCCTCACTGGACAGGTCAGGCAAGAGATTGTCTTGGCAGGTTTGCCGGTGGATCCCTCTGCGGTTGCGCAGGACAACGGCACGAGCGCCGCGGTGAGTACTGATGCTGGTGGTTCTGTTCCGTCTGACAACGGCACGAGCGCTGGTACGAGTGCGACCGCGAACGGGGGCGGCGGGGGCGGCGGCGGGTGCTCGGTGCGCCCGCATGGTGGGGAAGGGTCTGGTGGTGTGGATTGGCTTCCTCCGCTCATCTTCGTAACTGTCCTTCCTATTGTTGCCAGGCTACGAAAATCGACTGGCCGTATCAAATAGGTCAGGCAAGAAGTTGCTGGACCTGTCCCGAGTTGCCGAGGTTTAACGCTACGTTATCCCGATGAGAAATCCACTGCTCTCGCGCCCCTGCGCCATAGGTGGCCGGTGCGCCTTGCTCGGGCCCGCGTCTTGCATGGCCTGGCTGCCATGGTTGCTGGCGCCGCTCGTTTTCGGCCTGCTGGCTTTGGCCTTGGGCCAGGATGCCAACTGGGATCTGCGCAACTATCACTATTACAATGCCTATGCCTTTTTGCATGGCCGCCTGGACTATGACGTTGCCCCGGCGCAGGTGGCCACCTACTACAACCCCCTGTTGCATGTGCCGTTCTATTATCTGGTCAAGGCTTTGCCGCCGCGGGGCGTGGCCTTTGTGCTGGGCGCGGTGCAGGGCCTGAATCTGCCCTTGCTCTACCATCTGGCCCGGCGCCTGGTCACGGCCGCCACGCCGCGGCGGGCCGGAGCACTCGCCTTGGGAATCGCCCTCCTGGGGGTGTTGAGCGGGGGCAATATCTCCGAACTCGGCACCACGTTTGGCGACAATGTGCTGAGCCTGCTGATCCTGGGCGCTCTGTGGCTCGTAGTGGCCGGCCAGCGCACCCTGGGCGGACGGTGGCCGGCGGCCGCGGCTATTGCCATGGCCGCCGGCATGCTCGCCGGCATGGCCGCGGGCCTCAAGCAGCCGATGGCCGTGTATGCCCTGGGGTTGTGCCTGGGCTTCCTCGGGCTGCCCCTCCCCGGCGGGCGCCGCGTTGCCCTGCTGGTTGCCTTCGGCGTCGGCGGCTTGAGCGGCCTGGCCTGCACCAATGGCCTCTGGCTGTATGAGATGTGGGGGCGCTTCGGGAATCCGCTTTTTCCCTATTTCAATCAGGTGTTCCGTTCGCCCATGGCCAGCACGGCTGCTTATCGTGATCTGCGCTTTCTGCCCCAAGGCTTAAGCGAGTGGCTGTTTTTTCCGCTGGTGTTTGTCGGCGATCCTCGGCAGACCGCGGAAGTCGGCTTCCGCGATCTCCGCCTGCCGCTGTTGTACTGCCTCGTGCTGATCCTGTTGCTCCGCCGGTTGCCATGGGGTGTCCTTTGGCCGGCGATGCCATGCCGCCATGGGCAAGACGAGGCGGACACGGCGCCGGCCTGGGCAGGGCGGTATCTGTTGCTGGCCGGCGCGGTAACCTATCTCGCCTGGCTGAAGTTATTTGCCATTTACCGGTATCTGCTGGTGATGGAAATGCTGGCGCCCCTGGCCATCTGGCTTTTGATCACGCACCTGGTGCTGGAACGACGGCGGGCCGCGGTCTTTGCCGGCGCGTGCGCCATCCTCATCGTCATTACCCTGGTGCCGCCGAACTGGGGCCGGGTGGCCTTTGGCGACGACTACTTTGGTGTCACCTTGCCGGTCCTGGTGGATCCGGACCACGCCCTGGTTCTGATGACCGGCTTCGAGCCCACCGCCTACCTGATCCCCGCCTTTCCGCCCAGGGTGCGCTTCCTGCGGATCGACGGCTACTTCACCAGCCCGTCGAACCCGCCCAATGGTTCCGACCTGCGGATGCAGGGGCTGGTCGCCGGCCACCAGGGCCCAGTATACGTTCTTTACCGGCGCTACGAGAAGGCCACGGCGCTCCGGGTGCTTACGGCGTACGGCCTGGCCTTGCAGGCCGGCGACTGCCAGGCCATGAGCCCGCATATCGATGAACCACTGAAAGACCCGCTGTATTTCTGCCGGGTGAACAAGACCTTGCCCCAGTCAGTCATCACCGAAGGAAAGCCATGAATATGATACCCCCTTGCCCTCGCCTTGCCGTGCTGGTGCCCTGTCACAATGAAGAGTCCACCATCGCCGCGGTGGTGCACAGCTTCCGCCGAACTCTGGCGTCGGCGGTGATCTATGTCTACGACAACAACTCCAGCGACCAGACCGGGGCCCGGGCCCGGGAGGCTGGGGCGGTGGTGCGCGGTGAGCCCCATCAGGGCAAAGGAAACGTCATGCGGCGCATGTTCGCCGATATTGAGGCCGATATCTATGTCCTGGTTGATGGGGATGACACCTATGATGCCGCCAGCGCCCCGGCGCTCATCGCAAGATTACTGGAAGACGGCCTCGACATGGTCGTGGGATCACGGCTGGAGTCGGCGGGTGACGAGGCTTTTCGGCGCGGCCACCGTTTCGGCAACGACCTGCTCACCGGCTTTGTCGGGCTGCTGTTCGGGCGCAGCTTCACCGATATGCTGTCCGGGTATCGGGTGTTTTCCCGGCGCTTCGTCAAATCGTTCCCGGCGCTGGCCCGGGGCTTTGAAACAGAAACCGAGCTGACCGTGCACGCCCTGGAACTCCGCATGCCCATCGCGGAGATTATGACGCCCTATAAGGCGCGGCCAAGCGGCTCGCAAAGCAAGTTGCGCACTTACCGGGACGGAGCCCGGATCATGATGACCATTCTCACGCTCTTCAAGGAGGAACGACCCCTCACCTTTTTCAGTATGCTGGGCGCCGGGCTGGCCGGGGCCGCCCTGGTCATCGCCTATCCGGTGGTGGTGACCTACATGCGGACCGGCCTGGTGCCGCGCTTTCCCACCGCCATCCTGGCCACGGGCATCATGATTATGGCCTTTCTGAGCCTGGCCGCCGGCTTTATTCTCGCGACCGTGACCCACGGCCGGCGCGAGATGAAGCGGCTGTTTTACCTGGGGATTCCTGCCCTGGATCGTTATAAGCGGGATTGACAACCATGCAGGCCAGCAACCGCGAGTTCTTGCGCTTCTGTGCCGTGGGCAGCCTCGGCTTTGTGGTCGATGCCGGCTTGTTGCAAGTTCTGGCCGGGCGGTTCGGTATGGACCCGTACGCCAGTCGTGGCATCTCCTTCCTGGTTGCCGCCACCGTGACCTGGCAGCTCAATCGTTGCTACACCTTCAGCGCCGCGGCGGCGGCGCGCGGGTACCGGCAGTGGGGCCGTTATGTCGCGGTAAACGCGGTGGGCGGCGGTCTTAACTATCTGACCTACGCCCTGGGCGTTATGCAGGTAGACATGGTGCGGCGCTATCTGTTTCTTGGCGTGGCGACGGGGTCG
>Ga0210044_10005841_pt1 | contig 16446 bp, 12 predicted proteins | sample CryGey13umfilter_2_FD_183959 | JGI IMG/M metagenome (GOLD analysis project Ga0210044, IMG submission 183959) | Groundwater microbial communities from aquifer in Utah, USA - Crystal Geyser 4/9/14 3 um filter (SPAdes) (version 2) | ecosystem: Environmental > Aquatic > Deep subsurface >...
ATGTAAGCCGCGCCCAGAGCATTAGCAGCGCGGCAAGAACCTGAACCAGTATGAGTACGGGGCGCCGGGCAAAGAGACTGTGGGTTGCCAGCAGCCCAAGCATGGCAAGAACCATTCCCAGAAACCCGATAATGGATAAGAGTTTGTGTTTTTTCATTTGAAGTTCACCTCTAACCCAGGTGGTTTGAGCCTCCCGCTATTCGCTATTGAAACAGAAGAGTCGGCCGCTTACCGGCCGACTCTCTGTAATCAATGAGAGTCAGGTATTCAGTTGAAGAGCTGATCACCATTTTCAGGGTTGATGATGACAGATTCAACTGTAATGTCTGCCTTCACTTTACCGGCTGTCTGTTTCATTGAAGTCGGGAACAGAATTCCGTCGTATTCATGAAAATCTTTCCATGTGCTGGAAGTTGTGATGACGCTTCCTGTCTGATCCACTTCTTTACCGGTGGTTCCGAGGATGCTGAAGTCCTTTTTAGAAATTATGTAAGTATCTTTCTTTTCACCGAGCGGAACCAGGACAAAGTATGCGGTCTGGCCCTGGAAATCGCCGGTTTTTGTCAGATTGGCCACATTCTTTTCCCCCCGGGCCAGTTTTGCCAGCATTGGGAGAGAAGTTGTGATGCGTTTTTTCAGAGAATCAGCCTGGGCAGATGGAAGGGGCCTGGAATTGGGTCCCATGACCATCACGGCCTTTTCCGGGGTTACGATCATGTGCACGGCGCCCATGGGTGTGGTCATCTCACTGGCAATGGAGTCCGGATAGCGGATGGATGTGGTGGTGTTCAGTTCCATCTTCTGTTCGCCCTGCTGTACAAGTGTTTTGGCTTTTATCTGCCAGATTTTCACTTTGTCCAGTTTGTGTTTGGGGTCCAGTTTGTCAATGGCTTTGCGGAGAATGTCACTGCCTTCTTTCAGAGTGGCCTGGGTAGCTGTTACAGCCGCTTCTTTGATCTCGGGTTTGGGAATGGTCACGTCTACCGTTGTCACCGGGCCGAATTCAGACAGGGGCTTGTCAAATTTGCTTTCGTCTCCTACCACCATGATAAGGGCTTTGTCCGGGTGAACATATTTGTTGGCCACCCGTTTGATGTCATCCCGGGTAACTTTTTTCAGCCCGTTAAACAGCGTTTCGGTGAAGTTCTCGGGATAGTCATAGAATTTGTATGTCAGTGCCCGTCGGATGATTTTGTCAAGTGAATCAAACTGGAAGACAAAGCTGTTGATGTAGGCATCCCGGGACAGGTTGAGTTCTTCATCTGTTACACCATTTTTCTGGATGTCCGACACGATACCCTTTGCTACTTCAATGACCTTTGCTGTGGATCCCAGCTTCGTGTTGATCCGGATGGCAAAAGCTCCGGGGTAGTCCCAGTTGGTACCGATACCGCCGTGGGGCGAATAGGAAAGGCCCATGTCGCGACGGACGGTTTTCATCAACCGGCTTTCAAAGCCGCCACCAAGAAGGCGTGAAAATATGGCCATGGCCGGGAAGTCCGGGTTATTCCGCAATTGACCCAGGTGGCCGATGATGACGTTCGACTGGGTAACTCCATCCCGATGAACAAAATAGACACCGGGTTTTTCGCTGTGGATGTCCAAGGTGGGTAATTTTACCGTTGCCGGTTTCCAGTCGCGGAACAGTTCAGTAAGCTTCTTTTCCATTTCCTTCCGATTTAAATCACCCCAGACAGCCAGTACGGCATTGTCCGGTACGTACCATTTGCCGTGGAAGGTTTTCAGGTCCTGAATAGTGATGGCCTTGACGGTAGCCAGCTCCTCCATTGCGGACAGGGGGGAGTGCAGACCATACACCCGGCGGCTGAATTCCCGGCCGGCAATCCCCTGGGGATTGTCATTCCGGCGCATGATAGCGCTTTTAACCTGCTCTTTTGATACGTTCACCTGTTTCTCAGCAAAAACGGGTGTTTCAATGGTGGCCTGGAACAGGCCCATAACCTTGTCGGCATTTTCTTTCAGGCAGCGAAAGCTGACACCGGCACTGGTATCTCCGGCAAAACTTTCCACCGAAGCCGCCATGGATTCCAGATAGTCATCCATCTGGTCCCCGCCCATCAGGGTGTTCCCTGCTGTGCGCATGGTGTCTCCCACGAGAGCGGCCAGTCCAGTCTTGCCGGCGGGGTCCGCCACAGAGCCGGTGTGAAAGAGAATCCGACCGCTGACAATTGGCAGTTCATGGTCTTCCAGTAATAGTATGGTCAGCCCGTTTTTGAGTTTGAACTGGAAGGGCTTGACAATCTGCGGCGCCTTTGGCGTCGGATATTTAATTTTGTGATAGTCCTTCACCTGAGCAAAGGAAACGGCTGTCAACATCAGGGCTACAAGAAAAATAGATATGCGTTTCATCTTCCCTTACTCCTTTTCGGATTTTTGTTCTTTGGGCAAGAGTTCGCCCACGTTACTGTTGGTTTTCTGAAGGTATTCTTTCGCAACCCGCTGAATGTCTGCCGCCGTAACATTTTCGATGGCATCCACGTCGTTAAAGAGGACCTTCCAGTCTCCGCGCTTGACGTAATAATTCGCCAGCATCTGGGCAATTCCCATGTTGTTGTCCATGGCATAAACCAGCTCCGCTTTGGCCTGGGTCTTTACCTTCTGCAGCTCCTCATCCGTAACTGGCGTTGTTTTCAGTTTTTCCACTTCATCATTGATGACTTCTTCCACGTCAACGTTTGAATGATTGGCTGATGGCACGGCAAAAACCATGAAGAGGTTGGGATATTTGGTACCCGGATATCCGTTGAACGAGCCAACATAAGCCGCTACCTTTTTCTCTTTAACCAGCTTCTTGTACAGACGGGAAGATCGGCCGCTTCCAATAATACCGGAGATTGCATCGAAGACGGCGTTGTCTTTGCTGGTTTCAGCCGGGCGGTGCCATCCGATGAGATAAATGGGCTGACTGTTCTCATGTAGAATCAGGCGGCGCTGAACCGTCTGCTTCGGCTCCACCGTGACGATGGGGTCCGGCACGTCCCCTGCGGGGATTCTGCCGAAGTATTCGTCCAGCATGGGGATCAGAGTTTTCGGATTGACATCTCCCACGATGGCAATGGTCATTGTCCGGGGGTTGTAATATTTTTTGAAATAGTTGGCCACCTTTGCCCGGGTGTAGTGCTGAATGTCCGACATGGCTCCGATGGTGGGGACATGGTAGGGGTGGTAGGTGAAGGACATGAGCTGGAATTGCTCAATCAACTTGCCGGTGGGATTGGATTCTGTCCGCATCCGACGCTCTTCCGCTACCACATTCCGTTCTTTATAGAACTGGCGGAAAACGGGATGATAGAATCGTTCGCTTTCCAGGAAACAGAACAACTCCACCTTGTTGGATGGAAGGGAATAGTGGTACTGGGTGGCATCAGATGTCGTAAAGGCGTTCAAGTCAGGACTTCCGTTCCGGCTGATCACCTGATCAAACTCACCGATATTGGCCGCAGCCTCCGCCTGTTCCTGCAGTGTCTTGATTTCCTTCTGCAGGTTTGCGATTTCAGCCTTGTCGCCGTTGTGGTCTTTCAGGTCGTAGAGCTTCAAATACTTCGCGTCAATCTTGTCCATCAGCTCTTTTTCCTTCTTCAGATCCTTCGCGCCCACGGTTGTGGTGCCTTTGAATGCCATGTGCTCCAGCATGTGGGAAATGCCGGTGATACCGACGCGTTCGTTTACCGAACCGGCATTGACATATGTGTGAAAAGAAACAACGGGGGCTTCATGGCGCTCATAAATCAGAAAGGTCAGCCCGTTTTTGAGTTTGTGGACTGTCAGGTTTTTCTCGAAATCCGTTGCATCCATGGCAAAGGTCGCCAAGGACAACAAAAGGATTCCTATCAGGATCCCAAGTTTTTTCATACAATTCTCCTCATACAGTTAAGATTACCTTTTCCGGAATTCCCAACTTTTGAAATATACAGAAACTCCGATGAAACGATGATACGACAAAAATCGACTTATTGTTAGTTTCCAATGAAAAAAACGTCAAAATGACAAAACCCTCCCTTCAGTTGACAGTGAATATGCCGTGTGATACCTTTGGGTTGCATTGAATCTTAAGGGGGCTTTTGTGAAGAAAACACCGTTAAATGAAGAACATAGAAATCTTGGTGCGAAAATGGTGGATTTTGGTGGCTGGGATATGCCGGTTCAGTATTCTGGTGTCCTTGAAGAGCATATCGCTGTAAGAAAGAAAGTGGGACTCTTTGATGTGTCTCACATGGGGGAGTTTACGGTAAAAGGCCCGGACGCACTGGCTTTTGTCCAGCACGTGACCTGCAACGACGTGTCAAAGCTGGCCTACAAGCAGATTCACTATTCCGCCTTTACCTATCCGGAAGGCACTATTGTGGACGACTTGCTGGTATATCGCCAGGACGAGAATGAATTTTTCCTCGTTGTGAATGCTGCCAACATTGATAAGGATTTTGACTGGATTACCAGCCAGAGCAGTGGATTTGACGTGGAGTTGAAGAACGTATCCGATTCCTACGCGCAACTGGCAATTCAGGGCCCCGAGGCTGTAAAAATTGTGGAAACCCTGTTTGGTAAAGTGGCTGTCGAAATGCACTACTACTGGTTTGATTATGGGACGTACGAGGGAAGCCCCTGCATTTTATCCCGCACCGGCTATACCGGGGAAGATGGATTTGAAGTGTACTGTCCGCCTTCAATTGCGGTAGCGTTGTGGCGCCGGAGTCTGGAGTTGGGCAGGCCGTACGGCATCCTGCCCTGCGGACTGGCCGCCCGGGACACACTGCGGCTGGAATCCAAAATGTGCCTGTATGGAAATGATATTGACCAAACGACCACAGTGTTGGAGGGTGGACTGGGATGGGTCTGCAAACTGGACAAAGGCGATTTTATCGGGGCAGACATCCTGCGCCAGCAGAAAGAGGAGGGGCTGGAACGGAAATTGATTGGTTTTGAGATGGCGGACCGGGGAATTGCCCGCCACGGGTATCCGGTATATCTTGAACCGGGTGGTGAAGCAGTGGGAACTGTCACCAGTGGTTCCTTCGCACCCTTCCTGGAGAAGAATATCGGTTTGACCTATCTTCCCATTGAGAAAGCAAAAATCGGCACGGAAATTTATATTGGCATCCGTAAGAAAACGGCAAAAGCGGTGGTAGTCAAAACCCCGTTTTACAAGCGCCAGAAATAATCCTGAAGGAGGACTTCATGGTTTTGGAAGATTTCTATTACACGAAAGAGCATGAATGGGTACAGGTGGATGGAGAAACCGGGACGATCGGCATTACTGATCATGCCCAGAAACAATTGGGTGACATTGTTTTCGTCGAAGTTCCGGAAGTGGACACGGAACTGGAAAAGGGCGATGAAGCCGCTTCCATCGAATCCGTAAAGGCCGTGGCGGATGTATTCAGTCCGGTATCCGGTACTGTAACAGCCGTCAACGAGGCGCTGGAGGATGAGCCGGAAATGGTCAACAAAGAAGCTCAGGGTGCCGGATGGTTGTTCAGGCTTCGTTTGAGCAACAAGTCCGAACTGAACGATTTGATGAACGCTGCCGCCTACGCAAAGTATCTCGAAGAAGAGGAGGGATAATCCATGTCCCGCTTCTTTCCCCTGTCCGACAATGATCGGCGGGAAATGTTGCGGAAGATCGGGGCAGACAAGATTGAGTCTCTTTTCTCATCCATACCGGAGAGTGGCCAGTTTAAGGGGACGCTGAACATCCCCAGTTACAGCGAACAGGAATTACTGGATCTTTTCCGCAATCTGGCGGATTCCAACACTCCAACACAGTCATTTGCCGGTGCGGGTGTCTATGCTCACTATATCCCGGCATCGGTAGACTCCCTGGCTTCCCGAGAAGAGTTTCTGACGGCGTATACGCCGTATCAACCCGAAATTTCGCAGGGTACGTTGCAGGCAATTTTTGAATACCAGACCTGCATGTGTGCGCTGACCGGAATGGAGGTGTCCAACGCCTCCATGTATGACGGTGCCACCGCTTTTGCCGAAGCAATTCTAATGGCAAAACGGGTGGGTAAGAAGAAGAACACTGTCCTTATTTCCGACGCAATCCACCCCCATTACCGAAAGGTGGCACAAAGTTACCTGGAGAACCTGGGCATTCGGATTAAGGCCATTCCAACCTTAAACCATAAAGTTGACATAGAGACACTATCTGCTGAGCTGGAAAACGAGGATGTTTTCGCCGTGGCTGTGGGCTACCCAAATTTTTTCGGTATTGTGGAGCCCCTTGACGAAATCGCGCTGACAGTTCGGGAAAAAGCGCCGAAGGCCCTACTGGTTTCTGTGACAACCGAGCCCCTGGCATTTGGTATGTTAACTCCGCCGGGCGAATTCGGCGTTGATATTGCCTGTGGAGAAGCCCAATCCTTCGGTAACTATCCGGGATTCGGCGGACCGTTGCTGGGATTTCTGACCACCAGGCAGAAACTGGTTCGGAATATGCCCGGCCGGGTGGTGGGGCAAACGACTGATGTGGACGGAAAAATCGGCTATGTCTTGACCCTGTCTGCGCGGGAACAGCATATTCGCAGGGAAAAAGCGACATCCAACATTTGTTCCAATCAGGGTTGGTGCATGCTGCGTGCGGTGATCTATCTGGCGCTTCTCGGGAAGGCCGGATTAAGAGAACTGGCAGAATTGAATCACAGACGGGCAGAAACTGCCAAAAAGGCCATTTCCAGGAGCACCCATTTTGAGGTGGTACCGGGGATGAGTTTCAACGAATTTGTGGTTCGATCCGATACGGATCTGGAGGATTTTGTGGAACATTCGGTGGTAAATGGAATGTTCCCCGGTGTTCGGCTGTCCAAATTCGGTCTTGCGCCTGACGAAATGTTGATCACAGTAACGGAGATGAATACGGTGGAAGATATTCACCGTCTCGTGGAACTGATGGAGGCTGTGAAATGAAGACACTGAGAGGAAAGGAAAAGACGATATTCCAGATGGGTGGAGAGGGAAAGCGGGGAATGGACCTGCCGAAACCGGAAGGACTGGCTCCGATTGCCATTTCCGGGCCCTGCATGCGCAGCACCACTCCGGATCTGCCCGACCTGTCCGAAATTGAAGTAGTCCGTCATTTTACCCGTCTTTCCAAGCTGAACTATGGTGTCGATGACGGATTTTATCCCCTTGGTTCCTGCACGATGAAGCACAATCCCAAAATTAACGAACTCATTGCATCGCTGGACGGATTCAAGTGGTCCCATCCCATGTTGCCCTACGGCATGGTTCAGGGTACGTTAAAGGCCATGAAGATGCTGGAGGATGCGCTGAATGAAATCACAGGCATGGATGGATGTTCCCTCCAGCCTGCTGCCGGTGCCCATGGTGAGCTTACCGGCGTCATGATGATACGTGCCTGTCTCGAAAAGAGGGGCAATCCGCGGCAATTCATCCTGATACCGGATTCCGCGCACGGTACCAACCCGGCCTCTTCTGCATTCAGCGGGTATGAGGTCAAGGAAGTGGCATCGGATGAAACCGGCTGTGTGGACCTTGCCAAACTGGAGGAAGTGTTGGACGAAAATGTCGCCGGCATGATGCTGACCAATCCCAACACGCTGGGCATTTTTGAGAAAAATATTCAGAAAATCGCGGACATGCTCCACGAGAAAGGCGCACTCCTCTATATGGATGGTGCCAATATGAACGCCATGATGGGCAAAGCCCGTCCCGGTGAGCTGGGTGTGGACGTGATGCACCTGAACCTCCATAAAACCTTTTCGACCCCTCATGGCGGCGGCGGTCCCGGTGCCGGCCCGGTCTGTTTTCTTAAACACATGGCTCCCTTCCAGCCCGCCCCGGTGGTGGATGGAGAGGGCGGCTACCATAAACTGGACTGGAACCGACCCGACAGTATTGGTAAGGTCCATGGTTTTTACGGAAACTTCCTGGTAGCTTTAAAAGCACTGGCCTACATCCTCTCACTGGGTGGAAAAGGATTGGAACAGAGTACCGAAGACGCGGTACTGGCCGCCAATTATATCCGGGCATCCCTGAAAGATAATTTTCATGTCCCCTTTGATATCCCCACACTCCATGAAGTGGTTTTCAATGACAAAAAACAGGCGGAATTTGGAATATCCACGTTGGACATTGCCAAGCGGCTTATTGACTACGGCATTCATCCGCCCACTATCTACTTCCCGCTGATTGTACACGGTGCCCTGATGGTGGAACCCACGGAGAGTGAAAGCAAAGAAGAAATGGATTATTTTATTGAAATTATGAAGAAAGTAGCGAAGGAGGCGTCTATATCGCCGGAATTACTACACGATGCCCCACACGATACTCCGGTGCGCAGATTGGATGAAACAAAAGCTGCAAGGAATCTCGTTTTGCGGTACGGCGGGGGAGATGAATGATAGATGAACGGGTTAAACTACTGGCCATAAATCTTGTTCATTATTCCACGCAGCTGAAACCGGGTGAGAAAGTACTGATTGATACAACTATCAACGACATGTCACTTGCCAGAGCGCTGGTGGACGAAGCGTTTGTCGCTGGCGCGATCCCTTTTGTGAATTTCATGGATAACACTGTACTCCGGAAACTCCTCATGCAGCCCAACGCTGAGATGTGGAAAACCCGTGCAAAAGTGGACACAGAATTTATGGAGATGATGGATGCATATATTTCCATCCGGGGCCATGAAAATGTGACCGAGCTATCGGATGTCCCCGCTGAAGCCATGAAACTGTATCGGATGGAATGGCTGCAGCCGGTTCATATGGAAATCCGGGTTCCGAAGAAAAAATGGGTGGTTCTCCGCTGGCCGTCCCCCTCCTTTGCCCAGAATGCCGGTATGTCCACTGAGGCGTTTGAGGACTTCTATTTCCAGGTATGCAACCTGGACTACTCGAAAATGTCCTGGGCCATGGACGCGTTGGTTACCCGTATGGAAAATACGGACAGGGTTCACATCACCGGGCCCGGTACGGACTTGGCCTTCTCCATCAAAGATATTCCTGCAATCAAGTGTGCCGGTGAACTGAACATCCCGGATGGCGAAGTTTTTACCGCCCCGGTCAGGGACTCGGTGAACGGAACGGTGCGGTACACGGCCAAAACCCTCTACCAGGGAGTGATATTTGATGGCATCGAATTGAACTTTGAAAATGGCCGGATTGTGAAGGCGACTGCGGGGGGCCAGACAGAAAAACTCAACGAGATTCTCAATACCGATGAAGGCGCCCGATATGTGGGTGAATTTGCCATCGGAGTAAACCCTTACGTGACCCGGCCCATGCTGGATATTCTCTTTGACGAAAAAATTATGGGTTCATTCCACTTTACGCCGGGAAATGCCTACGACGAAGCAGACAACACAAATCGCAGCGTTGTTCATTGGGATATGGTCTGTATCCAGACCCCTGAATATGGCGGTGGAGAAATCTATTTTGACGGGAAGCTGATTCGAAAAGACGGACAGTTTGTTGTGGACGATCTGAAACCGTTGAACCCGGAAAATCTCAAGTAAGAAAATCAATCTTAATATTGACTGACGGGCGTGGCTTTCAGGTCGCGCTCGTTTTTTTGTTTATACAAAAAGAGGGAAGGTTGGCGTAGTGAGTGGGCGTGGGCGTTGGAAAGGGAGAGGGAATGTCCTTGCAAAAACGCTAAGACCGCAAAATAGAAAATGACAGATTTCAACATTTATCAAGTGTCTTTTGATCTCATATGGTTTTTCCGCCCTGACGTTCATGGCGGCTTTGTGAGAGAGTCTTGAAAGCCTTTTCTTGTGTTTAATTCTTGATTTGGGAAAAGTGGGGGCATATACTTTCAGACAAGTTCAAAGGTTCAGGCATGACAAAAGAGGATTTTGTTGAGAACAACAAGTACGTCGCTGAGAGGTAATAACAGCTAAGGAGTAATCATGGCATCAGATCAAGCGTTTGTCGAATACATTGCTGAGCAACTATCTGATGAATGTGAAATATCATTCAAAGCAATGTTTGGGGGGGTCACTTTTTATTCTAAGGGGAAGGTAGTTGCTCTTGTTTGTGATGGCCAGCTATTTGTAAAGCCAACAAATGCCGGAAAGGAATTTATTGGCGAGTTTGTGGAAGCCCCGGCCTACCCAGGGGCAAGGCCATCACTACTTATTCAAGAACAAATTGAGGATTCTGAATGGCTTTCTGAATTAATTGCCATTACAGAAAGAGAACTTCCAAAACCCAGACCTAAAGCGAGAAAGAGAACTAAAAAATAAGACTCAGAAGCTGCAAAGAACAGTGTGGTGAATGAAGTTACAGAAAATATGATGGTTTGCTGATTCAAAAGAGCGACAGCGCACGTTGCTTTGCACCGAATATTGAATGATAAGTGTCAGGTGACAGAAAAATCAGAGAACTGGCTATTCTCTATCCCGTCTGACGCCCACGCTCACTCGCAACGCCAACTTTCCCATCCGTCAATATCGGGGCCGGTGGCTTTGGATGCAATGGGCGGTATCAGGTAGAACCTCCATCCGGGAAATTTTCCATTTTCCCTGGAGGTCCTTTTTGAAATACCAGCGGGTCTGGACTTTCTGTAGCAGCATCCGCAAGCCCTTCTGGTATTCCCCGGTTTTCACTTTCAGTAGTTTCCCCACCGGGCAGGACAGAAAGAAAAGCGTGGTGCCTTCCGGAAATACGTTGTAATCCAGTTTGTCGTAGCGGAAACTGTGAGCCAGTGTGATGGAGGCAGTATCCCCAGCTTCCTCCACTTTCACCGTTTCGTAATAGAAGCCTTTTCCCAATCCCATAATATGGGCGGCCTCAATCCCGTAAGCGTCAAAATGAAGCGTGCCGTCCTGCAATTCCTGTTTGTATTTTTCTGAGATGTCACTGACCTTTTGTTTAAATTCCAGGACCGCTCCACCGGTTTCCCCGTATCGGCCTCTTATTTCATCAAACAGTGAGAGGCACGCAGCCATGGTTTTCACATCGTTCTTCTGGATGGCGATAAAATATTTTGAAAGAACGATGCGAAAGGGCATGTCATCGGGCTTGTGCCGGCAGGAAGACAGCGCAATCAATAGGAAGGCAATCAAAATGATAGTTTTTCTCATCTCTTATGACTCCGAAGCGTCTACTTCCTCAGCGGCTGATTTGAGAATATCTGCGAGGTGTTTCAGTTTTTCCCGGTTCGATTTCAGTTCGTCTTCCAGTCCCCGGGTATTCTTCGTGAGATTTTCGATGGTGGTCATCAACATGCTTTCTTTTTCTCCAAATTCACGGGAGATGCTCTCGGCTTGTTCTTTCAGGGATTGTTCACTGTCTCTTAATTCCTGACATGTTGTTTCCAGTTCCTGAACCTTGTTTTCTTCGGACAGCAGCTGCCGGTTCAGTTCGGCAAGGGACTCCTGATGGCTGACGAGATTTTGTTCCATCTCACCTTTAAGCCCCTGATTTTCTTTCTGAAGGGCATCAATATTTTCTTCCAGCTTCAGATTTCGGGCTTCCAGTTCCTGGTGTCGCCGGGTGTGTTCTTCGGTGGCCTCGTTCAGCCGGGTTTCCATTTCCCGGCTTTTTTGAGCCTGCTCTTCGGCACTTGCTTTTGCAGCGGACACTTCTGCTTCAGCCTCTTCAAGTTGGGCTTTAATGGCCGTACTTTCAGCTTCAATGACTTCCTTTTTCTGGGCCAGTTCCTCTTCGCGTTCAGCTATGTCTGCCTTCAGTGAAGTAAGATCCATGAGGAGATTGCGGTTCTCGCTTTTCAGAAATTCGTTCTCTTTCTGAAGCGTGATAACCTGGACGGCCTTCTGCTGTCCCTCCTGCTTCAGTTGATTGATTTTAAAGGCATCTTCAGGTGATGTTTTTATGTCTGGTTCCGCCTTCTCTCCGGCTTCTTCTTCCAGGTCCCCTGTCTCTACCCGGGGAGCGGGCTCTTCCTCAGGCAGGGGGAGCTCCTCTTCATCCTCTTCCAGATCACTCAAATCGACGGAAGGTGCAAAATCTTCCCCCTCCTCTTTCAGTTCCATTTCCAGGTTGAATTCATCATCATCATCGGCGGGAACCTCTTCCGGACGTTTTTCAACCGGATCAGAAGATATTGACGCCTCTTCCTGCGATTGAGAGCCGTCGGTGCTGAAGGCTGTGAACGTACTGTCAAGTAGTTTATCGATATTTTCCTCGTCGAAATCAGCACCAAGGGGTTCGGCTTTCTTCGTTTGAACCGCGCCAGCTCCCAGGAAATCTATCAGAAGAGAGCCCAGTTCTTTGGCGGAAAGAGGTTTGCGGGCATAACTGTCCGCCCGGAATTTGAGCTTTCGGTGCTGATCAAAATCTTCTTCGGTTTTATCACTGGAGGTGATGACGAGGGGAATGTCCCGGGTTTTCGGATTTTTTTTCAATGAACTGCAAACAAGGAATCCGTTCAGGTCCTTTAACTCAAGATTCAGGATAACCATATCCGGACTTACATCCATAGCAAGCTGGACCGCATCTGCTCCGTTATCCGTGCTGACCAGTTCTACCTGGCCCGGTTTTAACAGTTCTTTTACCTTTGCGTGGAACCCAGCATCAGGATCAATCGCCAGCAGTGTTTTCATCGGTTTCCACCTCGCCGTATTCTTTGAGTTTTCTCTGCAGGGTTCTCAATCCGATCCCCAGTAACTTTGCGGCAGCCGTACGATTACCGTCACACTGCTCCAGGGTTTTGAGGATGAGCTCCCTCTCCACATCTGCCATCGGTGTGCCGATTTTCAGCACCAGGGAATCTTCAGGGTTTATGGAAGCTGATTCCCCCACTTCACCATTCCCCGGTCCGTAATTTCCACCGTTCCCCGTAATCTCTTCCGGCAGTTCCGGTACGGAAATTGTACTATTTTGAGCGAAAATCACAAGACTTTCCATCACGTTCTTCAGTTCGCGTATATTTCCAGGCCAGTTGTAACGGGAAAGCAAACGAATTGCATCCGAACCGATCTCCAATCCTTCCTTTTCATGCTCCTCTGAAAATCGTTTGAGAAAGTGATTAATAAGCAAGGGAATATCTTCCCGCCTTTCCCGCAGCGGCGGGATTGTCAGATGAACAACTTTCAATCGAAACAACAGGTCTTCGCGGAAACGACCGTCCCGAACCAGGTCATCAAGGTTTCGGTTCGTGCTGCCCAGAATGCGGGTTTTGACCGTGATGATGTCACTTCCACCCACCCGCATAAATTCTTTCTGTTCAATTATGCGAAGGAGTTTGGCCTGCAAATCCATGCTCATTTCCCCGATTTCGTCCAGGAGGAGGGTCCCGTTGCTGGTCATCTCAAATTTTCCGATTTTTTTGCCGATCGCCCCTGTAAAGGAACCTTTCTCATGGCCGAAGAGCTCACTTTCCAGGATTTCACCGGGAATTGCTGCGCAGTTGATGGGGAGGAACATGGCATTTTTCCGGGGTGAATTCTGGTGGATGGCGTTTGCAATTAACTCTTTTCCGGTTCCGCTTTCCCCGGTAATCAGGACAGTGCTGTTGGTCGGAGCTACCATGAGAATCTTTTCAAACAACTTTTCCATACCGGGGGAGTTTCCGATAATGTTGGAAAATGAGTACTTCTTGTCCAGTCGTTGCTTCAACAGGCTGACTTCCCGTTTCAAGCGTTTGTTTCCGACAATTTTTTCTACCCGCTTTCTCAGTTCAAACATATCCAGCGGTTTGGACAGATAGTCTTCTGCACCCAGTTTCATGGCCTCCACGGCCGATTCGATGGAGCCGAAGGCAGTTACAAGGATAATGCTGACATCGTCGTTAAGCTTTGTGATTTCCTGGATCAATTGGATCCCATCCATTTCCGGCATCCTGAGGTCGGTAATCACCAGGTCAATTTCCCCGGAATTGGACTTGATATATTCCAGTGCTTTCGGGCTTTCCGCGAAGGAAATCACAGCGTACCCCTTTTTTTTCAGGGCCCGCTCCATACCAAGGCGAGCGCTGTCCTCATCTTCCACAATTACAATAAGTCGGCTGTCCATCAGTTTTCTCCTGTCTGTTGTTTCAATTGGTTCAAAAAATTCTCATCCAGGATTTCAACTCCCAGTTCCTGTGCTTTTCGAAGTTTGGACCCCGCTTTTTCCCCCGCAATAACGCCGGTGGTTTTCCGGGATACGGAGGACGAGACATTTGCCCCCAGGGATTCCAGAAACGCTCCGGCCTCTTTCCGGGTAAATCCGGCCAGCTCACCTGTCAGCACATATGTTTTGCCGGCAAGGGGCTGTTCTGATACAGTCGTGTCCGATTCGGCTTCCATGGAGAGCCCGGCATTGGCCAGTCGGTCCACAACCTGACGGTTTTCAGGAAGTGAAAAGAAGCGATAGACTGATTCAGCAATTACCGGCCCGATGCCCTCAATTTTGGCCATTTTTTCTGTTTCTGCATTCCGCAGGGACTCCATGGAAGGGAATCCCGCCGCAAGAATTTTTGCGGATTTCAATCCTACGTAGCGGATTCCCAGAGCGTACAATACGCGGTAATAGGGAATTGACCTTGACTTCTTAATTTCATTGACCAAATTTTCAGCCGATTTTCTGCCCATTCTTTCCAGTTCTTCCAGTCTTGGAGCTGTTAGATCATAAATGTCAGCGAAATCCCGAATCATGCCATTCTCGACCAGCTGGCCAACCAGTGCGTTTCCGATGCCCTGGATGTCCATGGCGTCCCTGGAAACAAAGTGGAGAACGGCATTTTGAACCACCGCCGGGCAGGATGGATTGATACAGCGAAGTGCTACTTCACCATCCATTCTGGCTGTTTCAGCACCACAGACCGGACAATTCTCTGGTTCCACAACCGGCAGTTCAGACCCGGTTCTGCGGGAAATGATAACTTTGACAACTTTGGGTATAATTTCCCCGCCCTTTTCGATAAAAACAGCGTCTCCGACGCGGATGTTTTTCCGGTTCAGCTCCTCAAAATTATGGAGTGTAGCCCGTTGCACCGTGGTACCGGCCAGCTCCACGGGTTCCAGTTCCGCAACCGGAGTAATCACACCGGTCCGTCCCACCTGAAACATGACGGCGTTCACCCTTGTGGTAACCTGTTCTGCGGGAAATTTATACGCAACGGCAAACCGGGGGAATTTAGCGGTGGAACCTAAAGTTTCCCAATCGGCCACAGAGTCCACTTTCACAACCAGTCCGTCCACTGGAAAATCAAGAGCATTTTTTTCCTGTTCGAAACGGTCCACTTGGGCCAATACACCGTCAATATCCGGGACTCGCTCCCGTCGGGGAGCTGAAGGGAAGCCGATGGTATGCAGCCATCTGAGCCGTTCAAACTGGCTGTCCGGGATTCCCCGGGGGGTGAGTATGTGGTAGCCGTACATCATCAGTCCCCTTGTTTTCGCTTCTTTCGGGTCCTTCAGCCGCATGGAGCCGGCAGCCGCATTTCGGGGATTTGCAAAAGGCTCCAGTCCTTGTTCTATCCGGAACCTGTTGAGGGCGTTAAAGCGTGAAAAGGTCAGAAACACTTCCCCGCGGATTTCCAGTTTATCCGGCGCAGATTCCGGAAGTTTCAATGGAATATTCCGTATCATCCGGGCATTCTCCAGTACGCTATCCCCCCGGATACCGTCTCCCCGGGTTACCGCCTGGACAAGGACTCTGTTTTCATAGTGCAATGCGAGGCTCAGCCCGTCAATCTTCAGCTCCACTACGTAAGGGACTGATCGGCCAAGGGTCTTTTGTACTCTCAAATCAAATGCCCTCAGGTCTTCCCGGTTGTAGGTGTTGTCCAGTGAAATCATGGGAGAACTGTGTTGAACGCTGTCAAATGCCACAACCGCTTCCCCGCCGATGAGCAGTGTAGGTGACCAGGGAAGGCGAAGATCCGGATATTCGGCTTCAAGTGTTTCAAGTTCCCGTTCCAGGGCATCGTATTCAGAATCGGAAATTTCCGGATTGTTTTCAAGGTAGTACAGCCGTCTGTGCCGAAGAATCTCGTGTGTCAGTTGAGATATCCGATCCCCGGGCCGGGTGTCCGTGTTTGACATCGCCTACCTCTTGTTCTGGCGAATTGTTTCCGGTTCAATCCCGTATTGCTTCAGTTTGCGATAGAGGTGGCTTCGTTCAATACCCAGGAACTCAGCCGCTTTGCTCATGTTGTTTTCTGAGATCCGGATAACCTTCATTATGTGGGTCAGTTCAAAACCCTCCCTGGCCTCCTTGAGCCGCAGGGGGTGATGGGAATCTTCATTGTCCCTGCCCCGGTTGATGGGATATGGGATATCCGCGGGTTTAACCGTGTTTTCTCTGACCATGATCATCAGTCGTTCCATCAGGTTCTGAAGCTCCCGGACGTTTCCCGGCCAGTTATACATTTTGAGCATATCCATGGCCTTTGGCTCCAGGGTTTTCGGCGGGACTTTTTTATCATCGGCAAATTGCTGAATACAGTGATTGGCGAGAAGAGGAATGTCCTCGATCCGCTCCCTGAGTGGTGGCACGTGGAGTTCAATGA
>Ga0210044_10005855_pt1 | contig 16422 bp, 20 predicted proteins | sample CryGey13umfilter_2_FD_183959 | JGI IMG/M metagenome (GOLD analysis project Ga0210044, IMG submission 183959) | Groundwater microbial communities from aquifer in Utah, USA - Crystal Geyser 4/9/14 3 um filter (SPAdes) (version 2) | ecosystem: Environmental > Aquatic > Deep subsurface >...
AATTAATTTTATTGAAACAGCTAATGAGGGCATTCCACTATTACTCCTGCATGGTGGCTCTTCGAGGTGGCAGATTTTTGATTCAATTATTCCTGATCTTAAAGATTATGCTCAAATTTTTGCTATAGATTTAAGGGGTCATGGAAAATCTGACCGAGGAGATGATTATAAAATCGAAAGTTATGTAGCAGACATTGTCGCTTTTATAGAAGGGTACATCAATAAGCCGGTCGTTGTTTTTGGTCACTCGCTTGGTGGCATGGTCGGAATTGTGCTAACAGCAAATTATCCAGATTTAGTTAGTGGTTTGATTATTGGAGACTCGCCATTTAATTCGGATATTCTAAAATCAGATAAAAATAGCCATGTAGCAAAATGGAAGCAGATGATTGAGCAGGGGTTATCAGCAGAGGAAATAACAGAAAATCTAAAAAACACAGAGGTTTTTGATCCGAAAAAGAAAATGAATGTAAAAGCACGTAAATTCTATGGTGAAGACGATCCTTACTTTGAATTTATGGGTATCAGCTTACAGCAAAATGATCCAGCAATGTTAGAATCCGTGAATGATAAAGTTGATGAAAATTTTTCTAACTACAAAATTGAAAAATTGTTTCCAAAAATAAAATGTCCCGTTCTAGTACTGCAGGGAGACCCCAAGCATGGAGGATTGATTACAGATAAAGAAATTGAAAGGGCAAAAGACCTATTGTCGTCCGCTTGTTATTATAAATGCAAAAGAATCGGCCACGGTTTGTATTTAGAAGATAAAAAGCAGATAGTTGAACAGCTTGTTTATTTTTTAAAAATATTGAGTGATCGATAGACAAATTTTAATTCTAACATCCTCCACGATGCCGGAGCCAATAGAACTCGAACTATAAAAGGTTTGAGTTTTGTTTTATAGTAAAAGTGAAAGTAATAAATAAGTCTATGATAAAAATACAAAAGATAACACCAAACATCGAAGGGGTGTCACTTTTGATTAGCTGTAAAAACCAAGACGAGACCTAAGTGGGACTTCAGAACCCAAACGTGATATTATCTAGACAATATGTTTCTGGAAGAAATGAAAACAACAGATTTTAAGCAAGGTAAAAAGTACATTTTTGTCATTCCAACGGGGTCTACGGAACAACATGGACCGTTTTTGCCGTTTGGCACAGATTCTTATATTCAAGATGCAATCGTGAAGGGCATTGAAGCGCAGCTACCTGAGTTGATCTTTCTTCCAACAATGCGAATTACTTGCTCAGAAGAGCATGAAGGCTTTGCAGGATCTGTTTGGATCTCGCCTGATACAATGGAACGTGTAATGCTTGACATCTGTAAATCGCTAGAGCCTTATGCTAAAAAGTTTATTTTTACGACTGCGCATGGTGGAAATATTAAAGTATTGAATCAATTCGTCGAAAAGTACGAAAAAGATTTTCCTAACATTAATTTTCATTACGTCGATCCTGACAATGAAGAATTAGAAAATAAAACCGTTGAATTGATTGGCGGACCAGTAGAAGATCATGCTGGAAATACTGAGATTTCAATAATGCTCGGAATCCGTGAAGATTTAACACTCATTCCTCCCAAAGACTATCCAAAACAAATACTTGATAATGCATTCCAAACGAACCGACTGAAAGACTTTTCCAAAGATGGAATAGCCGACAATCATCCAGAATGGGTAATAGATAAAAAACATGGGGAAAATATACTGAACTGGATCATTGAGGATTTTGTTTATGCCTTGAAGAAGATTACAAGTTAGTCGAATTGGGCCATTGTAGTCATTAGAGACTCTCAATTCCTAGTTCTGGATCCGCTCAGTAATCGGCGGAGCCAAAATAGGATTCGAACTGGAAACAGTTCGAGTTTTGTTTTAGGCTGAAGAGGAAGTTGGTTCTAAATATATGAAAAAGCTTTTGTACACATGTATCAGTCTATTTTTATTTATATTAATACTTTTCGGTTTATACAAAGTTAGTATATCAAGAAGTTTTCAATTTTTTGGAGATATAACGAGTAGTATCAATACTGAGGAACGGGTAGTTGCTCTCACATTTGATGACGGTCCAACCAAATATACAAGAGAGGTTCTTGATATCCTCAAAGAAAAAAATATCTCTGCAACCTTTTATGTAATAGGATCGGATCTAGAAAAGCATTCAGATATTGGTGCAGCTATTGTTGTGGAGGGACATGAACTTGGTAACCATTCATATTCTCATCCAAGATTTTTTTTGAAATTTCAAAGTTTTATAGATAATGAAATCCAAAGGACAAATGAATTGATTGGTCAGGCAGGATTTGACGGTAAAATTACATTCAGACCACCGTACGGAAAAAAACTCTTTGGTCTTCCTTGGTATCTTATGATACACAGAATTGATACCGTAACTTGGGATGTTGAACCAGACTCTTTCGGCTCTGAATCAGATTTTATTGTTCAGCATACGATTGAAAACGTAAAAAATGGATCGATTATTCTACTGCATCCATTGTGTGAATCGTGTAACGGACAACGTGATGCGATTCCGAAAATCATTGATGCTTTACACGAGCAAGGTTATAAGTTTCTTACCGTTTCTGAATTATTACGGCTAGATCAGAACTAAAATTATCCCAATCTGCAGTTCTGAACCCGTCCAGTATCCAGACTCGGGCGGACATGCAAGACGGCATGTTTCAAGCGTGACCAGAGATGTTTTTTATCTTTAATAATTAGGCGGATAAACAGCATCAATATACCCATTTATAACCAAACAAGATTCTGAAACATTAGTAGGCACCCCGTCATAATATTTCACAAAAGAAACCATATTATGCAAATCAGCTCGACCACATTGACGTAAATATTCTCCACAAGTGATACGCATACCATAATCTTCACTACCAAAAATCATATCTCCTCCAGCTGGAAAAGCATAAACTCCGTCACAATTTTCATCAACCGGATTGCAAGCAATTTCTTGTGCGTATGGATGCATGTCTGGATCAGTATCATTACAATCTTCTGAAGCGAACCAGCCATCTCCGTCTATATCAACTAACCAACCGTCCATGGTTGGATCATAATAATCTCCATAGTCTTGCGAACTACTAGATTCATTACCTGATGAAGTCTGTTGTTCTTCGTCTTGCTGAGCTTGATTTTCTGAATCATTTGATTGCTCATCAACAGAATCTTCAGCCTGTTCTGAACCCAAACCCGCTGTTTCATCCACTTGTCCATCACAATCATTGTCTTTATTATCTATAATCTCAGGTGCTGACGGATAAACACTTGGATCATTGTCTTTACAGTCTCCTTGAGAAACACTATATCTGTCTTGATCTTGATCTTGGATATTAGTGTTTGGTGCCTGACACCCAGAACCAAGTAAAAAAATAAGAAAACAAATAAAAATAATTTTAGAAAAAATAGACATAGAAAATTTTAAGAATTTTAAAAAGATTACACCAACTGTCTTATTAATAAAAGTTCATGTTACTTAAAGTAATTTTGATTAAGACTCTGCTTTTCGATAGATTTTTCAATACTTTTGTTAACTATTAATACCCGTCATTGATGAAAAAATTATTGATATTACGACGGATTTGTACAAACAATCTTTTAAATTTATTGAGAATTCTAAATCCCTTTACTTCCAAGCCGAGCAATTACTTCTTTCCGAACTGGGGCTTTTGGATTGGAAGCCAAAGCATACTTTAGCTTTTGTCAAAAACTTCTCCGATACACAAAAAGCGGAGCGAATAGACGCGGAGTATTTTCAGCCAAAATACGAAGAAATTATTGAAGCGGTGAAAAAATATGAGGGCGGATTCGATGAATTGGGTAATTTGGTGAAAATCAAAAAGAGTGTTGAGCCTGGAAGCGAAGCATATCAAGAAAATGGCGTGCCTTTTGTTCGCGTGAGTAATCTTTCAAAATTTGAGCTTTCTACCAACAATCAACAATTTATATCCGAAGAATTGTACGAGGAATTAAAAACACATCAGCCAAAGAAAGGTGAAATTTTACTTTCAAAGGACGCAACGCCCGGTATGGCTTATTTTTTGAACGAGGAAACGCAAAAAATGATTGTGTCCGGAGGAATTTTAAGGTTAATAATGGATGTCAAACAGATATTGCCGGAGTATTTGACGCTTGTTTTAAATTCCGTAATCGGTCAAAAACAAATTGAGCGCGACGCTGGAGGATCAATCATCAATCATTGGAGACCGGATCAGGTGAAAGCGACACTAATTCCTATTTTGAAAGAAGATAAACAAAAGGAAATCAAAGAATTGATTGAAAAAACGTTTAACGATAGAAAATTATCAAAATCCCTGCTTGAAATCGCCAAGCAAGGCGTGGAAATAGCAATAGAAAAAGACGAAAAAGAAGCAGAAAAATGGATTGAGAGTGAGGTCGAAAAGCTGGGAATAAATTTATGTATCAAGGAAAAATATGAACACCTTCAAACAATCAGCAATTGAAATATTAAAAAAGGTCAAAACGCCTTTGCACTATACCGAAATAACTCGGCTGGCTTTGGAGTCTGGCATGTTGGAAACGGAAGGTGCGACACCGGAAGCGACGATGAACGCACAAATTGTGGTTGATATCAAAAACAAAGGTGAAGGGTCGGATTTTATGAGAACCGCATCCGGAACTTTTGCGTTTAATCCGAACAAAAAAGAAATCAAGGAAACACCAAAAATTATTAAAGCGGAGAAAGAGGAAGAAGAAAAAATTGTGATTGCCGGAGGATTTACCGGAAAAGCTGGCGAGCATTTAGTTTGTTCGGAACTGCTTTTTCGTGGCTTTAACGCCAGCATTATGAGCGTAGATGTGGGAATGGATATTGTGGCGGTCAAAGAAAATCAATTGTTTGGTATTCAGGTCAAAACTTCAAATCTCAACAGTTTTGACACTTATGTTTTTGATATTCGCAAAGTTTCTTTTGAACGCCACAGCAACGGCAACATTTTCTATATTTTTGTTTTGCACGGCGAGAAGAAAAACAATTTTTTGATTTTGCCATTTCACGAAGTTGAAAAGAAAGTCCACGAAAAAGCAATTTTGGAAGTCGGACACGGAAAACGCTATCGCGTGAATATTAAATTTAGAGATGAAAAAGTGTATCTCGGAAATATGGATCACAAAATGGAATATTTTTTGGATAACTGGAATCTAATAAAATAAAAAGGGTCGACTTAAAATAATAATGGTAGAATAAATCCATGAAATTAAACAAACTAACTGCCAAGGAAAAACGGGTAATGATCGACAAGGGCACAGAAGCGCCTTTTGTGGGCGAGTATGTGAACAATACCGCTCATGGCGTGTATGTGTGCCGCCAATGTAATGCGCCACTGTATAATTCGAAGGATAAATTTGAAAGCACGTGCGGTTGGCCAAGCTTTGATGATGAAATGCCCGGCGCAGTCAAGCACACCTTTGATGCCGACGGGATCCGGACGGAAATTACCTGTGCTCGGTGCGGTGGGCATTTGGGTCATGTGTTTAAAGGAGAGCATTTGACCGACAAAAATATTCGTCATTGTGTGAATTCGATCTCGTTAAAATTTGTCGAAGAGAAATAAAATAACATTTCTAAAAAATGGTCGTAATTGACAGTTGCTTTTGGGGGTTGAAAAATCTGATGAGAAAATAGACCGGAGTAATAACTATTGGGGGAGGAAATGTTACAATATATATGTACTATGTGGTTACTCTATGTCTTTGTATCAGCCATTGCGGCGGCTCTGGTGGCGATATTGGCCAAAATGGGTTTGAAAAATATTGATTCCACTTTAGCGACAACCGTCCGTTCCGTTATAATGGCCGGATTTTTAGTTTTAACCGCGCTTAGTTTGAAAAAATTTCAAGGTTTTAGCTTTTCATCTTTCAGTCAAAAAGAATGGCTGTTGATCATTTTAGCGGGTATCGCGGGAGCTATTTCATGGCTCTTTTATTTTTATGCGCTTAAAGATGGGGCAGCCAGCAAAGTAGCGGCCATAGACAGGTTGAGTTTGGTATTTGTTATTTTTCTGGCGGCGATTTTTCTGGGAGAAAAACTTACTTGGCAGACTTCCGTAGGCGCGATCATAATGGTTTTTGGCGCTATTTTAATAACGTTAAAATAATCATGAAAAAAACATTCAAACTTCTTATCTCTCTTCTTATCCCGCAGCTGGCCGGAGGAATCGGGAGTTTTTTTACGGTTGGTTCAGTGAAAGATTGGTATCCGGTTCTGGTAAAACACTCATTGAATCCGCCAGCGTGGATATTCGGTCCGGTTTGGACAACACTATTTATTTTGATGGGCTACGCGCTCTATCTTGTCTGGAAGGATAATAGCGGAAAAAGCAAACGCCTGGCCTACTCCGCTTTTGGGATTCAAATGGTTTTAAACACATTTTGGTCAATTATTTTTTTTGGTCTGCACAGCCCAGGCGGTGCTTTTATTGAAATCATATTCCTCTTGCTCGCCATTCTTGCCACTATCATCGCGTTTTATAAAATCTCCAAACCGGCTGCCTGGCTCTTGGTGCCCTACATCACATGGGTTAGCTTTGCCATGTATTTAAATTATTCAATTTATGTTCTCAATTAACCTGCTCGATACAATCGGACTGTTTTTATTTATCGCCGGTTTTGTGATCGGTCTTGGCGCAGTAACGGTCATTGATATCCACGGCTTTCTTGGACGAAAATCATCGTATTGGACCGAAGCTACGACGCGGACGCATAAAGTTACCAAGCCCATGATTTGGGCTGGAATTTTTCTTACCATTATTGGCGGTCTGATTTTTTACCGCATGGAGAGTCTTGCCGGGATTCCCCTCATTCATGCCGTCATTGTCATCGCGCTCATTCTCAATGGTTATTTTCTCTCGTTCAAAGTTAGTCCATTTTTACTGAAACGAGAAAAGGAAGGTAAATCCGGAGAATTACTTCCACAGTCTTGGCAGAACAAAATCATGGTGAGCTTGATAGTCTCCGATGTCGGTTGGTGGGGCGGTCTGGCTTTGCTCGTCGTCTATTTGCTTAATCGTTAATGTATGAAAAAGAAAATCGTAAAAGTCAGCGACAAATTTCAAAATGGGTATAAGTACGAGCTTACCGAACCGGTGGGACGGAATTTTCATCCGGATTTTAAACCCGAGCTTACGCCAAAACAGATGCTCGCTCTCGGCGTCTTTGGCGGCAAGTACATGACCGATTGCAAAAAGGAATTTCCAAAAGATTGGTTTACGCGCGCCAAGCTTTCACCCGAATATCACGATGATACGCTGAACTACTTTCACAAACATGCCAGCCAGTCGCTCAAAATCTGGATTAAGAAAGGTTGGATCAATGAAAAACATGATCCTCGTGGCTGGTTTCAGTGGTATTGCCGTTACTACATGGGCAGACGGCTTGCTGGCGAGGACGAACGGCAGATCAAGCGCTGGAAAGCTATTGGCAGGCACATATCACAGATAAAAAAGAATTGCCGGTCGAAAGATTTAACTTGCCGGCCTACGCAAAGACAAGCAGTGCTCCACTGGGCATACGATAGTCGGAAAATATGACTTATCATTTCGACGGATCTAAATGTTTTTGTGTTTGGACAGGAGTTTTTTCTGATCGGCCATAACCATCGGATATTTTTATTCTTTTATCCAATCAAACGCTCGAAAGTCAGCGAGAAGGGCGAGTTAACAAAAAACATTAGTATTAAGGTGTTATAATCGATCTAGTATGTCTCAAGGAAAAATTAATACACTTATTATAGGAACGTCAGGTACAGGTAAAACATATCTTGTTAATCAGTTAAAGATTGGAGGTGTAAAAAGTGTTTTTGATGCTGATTATATTCCTGGTGTTGGAGAATGGAGAAATCATAAAACTAACAAAACTGTACTTTGTTCCATTTTTTGAAAAAAATATTTTCTTGATATTTCAGATGAACAACTTCGAAAACGATTTTTGGAAAAAAACTGACTCCACAGGTTTAGATGCATGGCAAGCAGATGTATTAATTAAAAATCACCATAAGAATAAACAACAAGCTATTGATGCAGGGTTTAAAATTATTTATACAGAATAGTTGATAGTCAATATATTGAAATTAAAATTTGATAAATTATGTGTAATGGATTTATGTTTGAAATTAAGGTACATTTTGCATCATGAAAAACATCATTATTCGGGGCCCCCTCGGTGTTGGGAAAAGCACGATCGCAAAAGCAGTAGCCGAAAAAATCGGTGGTATTTATATTTCAGTTGATGAAATTCTTGATCAAAACGGTCTAGATAAGGTGGTTGAAGGTGCAGGCATTCCACTTAGTAATTTTCTCAAGGCAAACGAGATTATTTGGAAAGAAGCCAAACACGCTCATAATGATGGAAAATCGGTTGTTGTCGATGGAAATTTTTATCATAGGGAGCAGATCGACCAGCTTGTTCATTTCCTAGGGAAGGATGTAATAGTATTTACCCTTAAAGCCTCTGTTGAGGTCTGTATTGCTCGAGACGCAGCAAGATCGAAGCCTTATGGTGAAGATGCTACGCGGGCGGTACACATGTTCGTTTCCGCGTTTGACTACGGAACCATTATCGACACTGAGGCACAAACACCGCAAGAAACATTGTGGTTGATAATGACTAATGTCATAAAACAGAATGTCATTCTTACCTCGAGTTTTAATAATGTTGCCCAAGAGCTTCGAGAAAAAGCTCTACTACCAAAAACAGCATCAGTTTCTTTCATTCCAACAGCTGGTGATCCGTATTTGGAGCGACCATGGATTGACGCGGATAGAAAAGCTCTCATTGAGTTGGGATACAGCGTCACAGATGTCGATCTAAAGGGTGTGACAGCGCACTCACTCGAAAAAGAACTATCCCGCCACGATATTATTTTTGTTGCTGGTGGCAATACAACTTATCTTGTCGAACAAGCCCATCTCACGGGTTTTCCATCCGTAGTCAGAAAACTTCTTAAGGAAGGAAAGATGTATATTGGTTCAAGTGCGGGGTCGATCTTCGCTGGTCCGACGGTCGAGCCGTTTGTGACCGAAGATCTCGCAGAGTTGTCAAAAGATTTCGTTTTGACGGATCAATCATGTCTCAATCTTGTCGACTATATAGTGTTGCCTCATGACCAAGTTGAACAGTTTTCTGTAGTACATGATAAAATTCTTAATCAGTACGGTGAAAAATTTACATTCCTGAGATTAATCGATAAGGAGTATCGGACCGAAAATATTACAATTATGGATAATAAGATTGCTCAAAGCTCGGGTTTGTCAAAATACCCAATGCTGCTACTAGTAATATCAATAGTACTATCAATCATAGCTATTGTTTTGAGTGTTTTTTCTTTTGTAAAATCAGCCAGTCAATTGATTGATCAATCATCCTTTGAATCCGTCGTTTATGAAAATGACAACGTAAAATGTAGTGACACAGTTCCGTGTAATGGAGATTTTGTCTGTGATAACAGTAAATGTGTTGCTCCTCCTGCAGAATGTACAAAAGATGATGACTGTGGCGTTGAGAAATACTGCTATAAAGGTTCCTGTTTTATTCGTCTTGCAGAAACAAAAGAACTTCGAAGCACTCGTTATTCGTCTTGAAGACTGTGATGGTAATGATATGAAATCTAGTGAAGTTTTTGGTGATTTGGTAAACGACGTAAAATTGATGCCTATCAATGAACGTTATTAATAAATTATTCAGATCTATGAAAATTCAAGTTTTGGGTTCTGGTTGCCCCACTTGCAAGACGCTTTATAAAAATGTGCAGGATGTTGTTGCTAAGATCGGTATGGACACTGAGGTGGAATATTCCACTGATATTGGAGAAATTGTGAAGCTCGGAGCCATGAGTAGCCCTGTTTTTGCGATTGACGGTAAGATCGTAGCCGCTGGTAAAGTGCCAAACAACGATGAGATTGAAAGTGCTCTTTTGAAAGCCAATAAAATTCCCGATCTTCGTATTGTTTGGCGTCGTTTGGTAATCGAAAACGGTGAAACATGTCCTCGATGTCATGTGACCGAAACATCTGTTGAACGTGCAGTCAAAAAACTTTCCGAAATTCTTGTTTCAGTCGAGAAAATTATTGAATTGAAAAAAATTGAAATCATCAAGTCGGATTTTGAAAAGAATCCTCTGAAATCAAATGAAATTACCATTAACGAAAAAACTCTTGAAGACTGGTTAGGGGCAACTGCGGGAAAGAGCCAATGCTGTGAGGTTTGCGCAGACAACGAATGTAGAACATTAGAATTTGAAGGAATAATATATGAAGAAATTCCTGAAGACCTTATTGTGCGTGCCGGATTAATTGCAGTAGAATACAAACCATCAAATGATTATTGCAATTGTTCCTGCGGAGGGAATTGTTAATTTTTATAAACCAATTTTTTAATCCTACTTTTATGAAAGTGCTCAAATTTGGAGCTCTGTGGTGTCCACTTTGTCCGATAATGAAACCGCGTTGGGCGGAAATTGAAGAAGCTAGACCATGGCTTAAAAATGAGATGTACGATTTTGATCAAAATGCTGATGTTGCTAAAAAGTGGGGTGTAGATAAAGACGCGCAAGACAAGACCAAAGGCCTTCCAACTTTTATTTTTTTGGATAAAGAATGTAAAGAATTTATGCGTCTGCATGGTGAGCGATCGATCGATGAGCTTTCGAAAATAGTTGATGAGAATAAAGATAGATAGCTATGAAAAAAATAATTATTTCATTTTTGGCTGTCGCTTTGTCTTTATTTGTAATTTTTTCAGCGCAAGCACAAAATATTTTAGATACGGAAAAAACGGTTAATTTATATTTCTTTTGGGGCGAGGGTTGTCCTCATTGTGCTAAAGAAAAACCATTTTTGGATAAGATGGAAGAAAAGTATCCCGAGCTTAAAGTGTATGATTATGAAATTTGGGGTAATACCGAAAATCGCAACCTAATGATAGAATTCGGCAAAAAACTGAACGCTAATGTTAGTGGAATACCGTTTACCGTTGTTGGTGAGTATTATGCTATTGGCTGGATGGACGAAAAAAGCACGGGTGTGCAAATTGAAGAAGCTATTAATTACGCGATTAGTAATTCATCCCGCGATGTGGGAGTAGAAATAAATAGCTCAAGTACAGAAATAAAAAAAGATTCTGTAAAAGTCTCTGAACTTCCCGAAACTCTTACCTTACCGATAATGGGTGAACTTAAGACTAAAGACATCTCTTTACCTTTGCTTACAGTAATCATCGCTGCTTTAGATGGTTTTAATCCCTGTGCTATGTGGACGCTTCTTTTCCTGATCAGTTTACTGCTGGGCATGCAGAACCGCCGCAGGATGTGGATTTTGGGTATCGCCTTTATCTTTTCATCAGCTTTAGTCTATTTCCTTTTTTTGTCTGCATGGCTGAACCTACTTCTTTTTATCGGATTTATCCTTTGGGTGAGAATTATCATTGGCCTAGTAGCTTTGGGTGGCGGCAGTTATTACCTCAAAAAGTATTTTTTCAATCCGCATGCCGGATGTACTGTTACTGGTGGCGAAAAACGACAGAAAGTTTTTGAAAAATTAAGACAGCTTACTCACGAGAAACATTTACTTATCGCTCTTGTTGGAATTATTTTATTAGCCTTTGCTGTTAATCTTGTTGAACTAATCTGTTCAGCTGGACTGCCTGCGGTTTATACGCAAATTCTGACTTTAAGCGAACTTTCTGTTTGGCAGTATTACGCCTATCTTTTATTTTATATTTTTATCTTTTTGCTTGATGACCTTTTTGTTTTCTTTACAGCCATGATCACATTGAAGATAACGGGAGTTTCCGATAAATATAGCCATATCTCTCATTTGATAGGAGGAATAGCTATGGTAATAATCGGTTTATTGCTTTTATTTAAGCCAGAATGGTTGATGTTTGGATAATTATAAAAAAATTTTATACATTTTTAGGATTAAATGTGGTGTTTAGAGAAGGATCAAACTTTGGAGGTGTTTTGGAGTTTTTCATTTACGATGCGCTTAAAATTTTTGCACTAATGATTGTTATCACGCACATCATGAGCTTAGTGCGGTTTTATCTGCCGATTGAAAAACTGCGCGATTTTTTAACCAGACATAAATTTTATGGCCTTGATTATTTCTTGGCTACGGTTTTTGGAGCGCTCACTCCGTTTTGTACCTGCTCATCCATTCCGCTTTTTGTTGGTTTTCTACAAGCACGCATTCCACTTGGAGTCACTTTTGCATTTCTGATCACCTCTCCACTGGTCAACGAAGCAGCTGTAGCAATGTTTATCAGTATTTTCGGTTGGAAAGTGACAGGGTTCTATGTTCTAGCTGGAATTATTATCGGCATGGTTGGAGGTTTTATTTTGGGAAAAATGAAGCTGGAGAAATATGTTGAGGATTTTGTCTGGAAAATAAAATCGGACAAAATGAATAAACAGACAAAAGAACATCTGGCTTGGAAAAAAATTGTTATTTTGATTTCAAAAGAAGCGTTTAGTATTACTAAGAAAGTCGCCGTTTATATTGTGGCAGGAATAGCAATCGGCGCGCTTATTCATGGTTTTGTACCTCAAGGATTCTTTGAAAAGTATATTGATAATGCAGGAGCATTTGGTGTGCCGCTCGCCGTGATTATGGCTGTGCCCATGTATTGCAATGCCACAGGGGTTATTCCTATCATTCAAGTGCTCGTTGCCAAAGGTGTGCCGCTAGGCACCGCTCTAGTTTTTATGATGGGTGTGGTCGGTTTATCTTTGCCCGAAGCCATGATTTTAAAAAAAGTTCTCAAGTGGCAACTGCTCGCTTTGTTCTTCGGAGTAGTTACCGTTGGAATTATTATTATTGGGTATTTGTTTAATCTTGTGTTTTAATCCACCGTCCTGCAAATAATGGTGAGTTTTAGCACGAAATAATTTTATCTGATCGTATGAGTTTATTAATGTGATCAAGAAGGATAATTATTTAATCAATCGATCTAGTTCAAGAATGTTATCAATACGAATTTGTTCAACGAAATCTTGTGCATGACTAACAACAATCAAACATCCTTTATAGGTATTTAATGCATTAGCAATAATAGGGAGATGGCGAAAATTAATGTGATTTGTCGGTTCGTCCACAATAAGCAAATTTGGCTCTTGCAAGACAAATCGCGCAAAAGCTAAAAGTCCTTTTTGTCCTTCTGAAAGAGCGCCGACTTTTGTCGCTAAAGTATCTCCAGTAAAAAGAAATTTTGCTGCTGTATGACGAAGTACTTGATCGTCTAGCGGATCCATCATTGCTGCTAAAGATTCATACGCGCTCTGTTCAAAATTGAGTCCTGAAAAGTCTTGTTTATAATAGGCAACATTTACTTCTTGATGAATCTTTGCTTTTTTGTTTGTTTTTTCTGCAAGAGTACGTAAAAGCGTGGATTTTCCAATACCATTAGGACCTTTCACAAGTAAATGTGTATTAGTTCTTAATGACAAAGAAACATTTACTTCTTTAGCTTCTTGGTTCTTAATCACTTTGACTGCCTTAATTTCTAGTACTACATCATTGAAAGGTTTGGCTGGAATAGTAAATGGGCGAATCGTTTTATCGTCCTGACGTACACTGGTCATATTCTCTTCTGCTTCCTCCACCTCATCACGAAGTTTACTGGCAAGTTTACGCATTTTTCCTCCCTTATGAGCAAAGAAATTAATTTTGTCCTTGCGGTCTTGAATGGTTTTAAGTAGCTGTGCATTTCTAGCTCGATCTTTTTCAACCCGTGCAGCGATTTCTTCCACCACATCCGTATAGTTTCCATCGTATTTTTCGATTTTCCCTGTATAAACGTCAAGATGCAAAACTCCTTCTGTAAATGCATTCAAAAATTCTGCGTCGTGTGAGATCACAAGAACGGTTTTTGGATACATAATAAGAAAAACCAATAAATGATCAATCCCTTCTTGATCTAAATTATTAGTAGGTTCATCTAATAAAAGAATGTCTGGTTCTTGAATAAGTGCAAAGGCTAATAAGAGCCGCGCCTGTTGACCACCAGATAAATCACCGATAATTGTATCCAGGGAAGGAGAGAAGTTCACTACTTCAAACACATCCGCAATGTGCTTATCAAGGTTTGTTGGTACTATTTCAAAGGCATGCGCGAAATAGGAACGAACCGTTTGTGTAAGATATTCACGCTCCATGACTTGTTTTGCAATTGCTACTCGTAACTCTTGCGAAAAATAAACTTGTCCTTTATCAGGCTTTTTTTCTCCGGTAATGAGTTTAAAAATAGTGCTTTTCCCAGCACCATTTTGACCCATCAGGGTGAATTTTGCTGTATCTCTTAGCGAAAAGCTAGCTTCATTAAGAATTGGTTTATTGGAATCGTAGGCAAAGGAAACCTCATCGAATCGAAGAATTTGATAATGTTGAGACATAATAAAAATTGATCATAACATGCTTTCCAGATACTAAACTACATTACTAAATCTGCAAAGAGTGAAACTAAGAGTAGAAGTGAGAAAAAGTTCTACTGCATAGTGGGCTCCAGAACCCAATGTGCTACTATGGTTGCATAAAAATTAATGAGTTTTTTAAGTTAAAAGAATATGAGGTAAAGGATATGAAAAAAATTTTTTATAAACTCAAAAGGAGTAAAAGAGCGAAAAGAATGCGTCTTGCAGTGTACTGTGATGGCAGTGTTGTTGTTACAGGTCCTTTTGGCATAGAACAGTCTCTTATTGAAAAATTTATTACTGAAAAAAAGCAATGGGTTTGGGATAAAATTAAGTTTTTTAAAAATATAGATAGTAAAGTAATCCGCACTTTTTCACATAATGATTATTTAGAAAACAAGGATAAAGCTCTTGATTTCGTGCAGAAGCGGGTTAGATTTTATAATAAGATATATGGTTTTTCTTTCAATAAAATCTTTATTAAAAATCAAAAGACTCGTTGGGGTAGTTGTTCGTGTAAACAAAATCTTAATCTAAATTATAAAATTTTATTTTTACCTGAGAAACTTCAGGATTATATAATTGTGCATGAAATGTGCCACTTAAAAGAATTTAATCATTCAAAGAAATTTTGGGAGCTCGTGCAAAAGGCTCTTCCCGATTATTTAGATATTAAGAAAGAGCTTCGCAGACACGGCATCTAAGCTTAGATTATCGTTAGACTTTTAAAAATAATTGAAAAAATTTAGGTTGCTAAGCACTTCAGTGCGAGCTATGCTTATTAGGCGAGCTAATAAATAATTTTATATTTATTTTATGATAAATCCTATTGTTCACTTTGAAATACCCGCTGATGATATTGATCGTGCTATTGAGTTTTATACAAAAACTTTTGGTTGGCAGATTAACAAATTTGATATGCCATCTGAAGCTTCAACAGAAGGTAATCCATATTATGTCGTTATTACCACAGAAGTCGATGATAAGAAAATGCCGACCAAACCAGGAACAATCAATGGAGGGCTTATGAAACGCGTAAATCCAGGTCATGTTTTTACAAATTACATCCAAGTTGATTCTATTGAACAAATGCTTCAAGATATATCGATTAATGGAGGAACTATTGTGATGCCAAAAACAGAAATTGCTCCTGCTATGGGATGGATAGCCATGTTTAAAGATACGGAAGATAATCTTATGGGTCTTTATGAGCTTACTAATGGAATGTAATAAACCTAGTATTACTAGTATTTATCAGATTACTAAAAGCCTCGACTATAGTTGAGGCTTTTGGTTTAATTGATTTTATTATTTTATTGTAATACAGTTTTTATCTTTTGGAATTAAATTGGTTTTCAGGCAATATAATCACTTATGTTGAATGAATTTAAAAAATATAAAGCTGTATATAAACATTTGTGGGGAACTTATGGCAAATCTCATAAAGTACAAATTTCTTTTATATTACAAATACTTGGAAGGGTTTGTAAGCTTATATTTTTGCCAATTGCGGCAAGTTTAATTATTGCAAGACTTTCCGCACAAGATTTTGAGGGTGCGTATCAAGCTGTTTTCCTGTTTGTTATTTTTTCTTTGACATTAGGAATTTTTACACCAATTATTAAGTACATAGGCATACTCGGTGAAAATAAAGTTTACCGTGAATCTACAGAAACTTATTTTTCGCGTCTTATAGCTGCTGACTTAGAATATTTTCATTCTAATTTAGCTGGATATCTTACAGCTGCTACACGTCAATATGTTGATGGTTGTGTATCTTTAGTTAGAACACTCAGAGATAGATATACAACTACGATATTAAGCATTCTTTTTCCGCTTATTATAATTTTTTGGATTGATCTTTTGCTTGGTGTAATAGCATTGGCACTAAGTATAGTGCAGGCAATTTATCTAATTTGGGCATCTCATGCTATTGCTCCATTTAGAACACAATCAAGGGAACTATATAAATTAAATTCAGGAAGGA
>Ga0210044_10005856_pt1 | contig 16422 bp, 17 predicted proteins | sample CryGey13umfilter_2_FD_183959 | JGI IMG/M metagenome (GOLD analysis project Ga0210044, IMG submission 183959) | Groundwater microbial communities from aquifer in Utah, USA - Crystal Geyser 4/9/14 3 um filter (SPAdes) (version 2) | ecosystem: Environmental > Aquatic > Deep subsurface >...
TTGGGGAATCAGTTAATGCGTCTGGCGGCAGATTGCGGGTTGATTGAGCCATCCTTGACCGAAGGAATGAAAAGCGATCGTAAAACGGTTGCCCAGTATCTTGATAGTAACCCGTTCGATAGCGCCGAGCCGGACATCCGTACAAAATATATTCGGGACAGATTATGTGATTCCTTGCGGGAATATTACCCTGATATTACAGCGGATAATGATGATGTTATGCCAGTGTCTGTGGTGCAGAGGGGATTGGATGAAATTGCAGAAGATGATCCGGCACTGATTGTCTTTAATAATAATTCGGATCAATGTCACCAGACTCCGTTTCAAAAAGCGGGTGATATTGATATGGTTCCTGTTGCGGGAAATGATAATCAGTCTCCGGCAAAACCGTCCGCTAAAAAACTTCTATCGCAGAAGGCATTGCTGGCAACGCTGGCAACACCGGGGTTGCGCCAGCATAATCTGACGCGGTTGTGGAATACAGCTCTGAGTGATTCAGGCGTGGTCAATCCGGGGCAGGACGGTATGGTTGATGAAAGTCTGGCCATGGCGGAAAACAGATCGGAAAGCGGTATTGCCGTGACAACGGTAATGGTGCGTAGCGATCATGATAACAAGGGACAGGCAAAGGAGCAGTCTTTGCAGCTTGTCTGGAATAAGGCTCTTGATCGTTTGTTGGTCGCTGGTCAGGGGCAGATCAGCAAAAGCCTGAAGCGTTCTTTTGACGAAGCCCGCCTTGTTTATGTTGATCTCACGGCAGAGAGAGCAGAAAAAGAGATTCAGAGCGGTTTTGATTTTGTTTTATCTTCGCAGATGAAAACATTATCTTATCAAGTGAAGGAAGCCTTCCTGATGCGCAATAGGCTGGATAAAGCAGAAGATGAATCCGAAATTGGAAATGCTGCCGCGCTCCTTTTAAGAAAAGATCTTAAATGTTATCTGCCACATTATATTACCGAACAGGCGGTAAAGCCGAAAGCAGCATGAGGAATTTAGAATGAATAAAAAAGCACAACTGGTTATTGGAATGCTGCTTGGTTTTGAGAAAGACCATGAGGTGTATACAGATGTTGAATGGAACAGCGATATGGCGCGTGCGTTACTGGACGTCAGCCCTGTTTCGAAAGAAGATATTTTTTCTCTTCTGCCGAATGGAAAAAGTTTTTTTGAATATCCGGAAGCATGGAAGAATTTTCAAAAGCTCATAGATTTTACAGAGAAAAATAATGAGGCCATCACTATTGATGATATTGCCAGGACGCTGGAAAATAATAAATCTGTCGTGAAGATGGCAGCAGATTGCAAGATGCTGTCAGAGTGTTTTTCTCCGCAACTATGGAAGGGTCATAGTGCGGAAATGGAGGATTTGTGGTATTCTCTGGAAAGGGAACAAAGAGCCGGAAAAGATTTCACTGGAATTAGACGTGCGGTGGCAAGTCTTGAGGGGAACGAGATTCGGGAAGATCATTTGCAAAGAATAGGGGTTTCGCCTGCGGATGTATTTGGCGCTATTCGAAATGGCGTTCTTGTCCACGTTATAAAAATTCTGGAATCCAAAGAAGATCACATCCGGCTGGAAGATATTTTGACTCCGGATTATGATGGGGATCATGCTTTGTATAATAAAAGAGGATGGGATTCTTTTGCAGATCTTTACAGGCATTTAAAAAAGCATAACGAGATTCCCGATGCCGAATTTTTTCTTTTTAAAAGAGGAAAAGCTGTCTCTCTTGTCGAGAGTGCATTTGATAACTATTCAGAACAGCAGATTTTTAATGCCACTGTATTTGAAGGGCGTCCGGACGAGCTTTTAAAGCTTTATGAAGCTTGTGATGATGCGCGTAAGGGGAAGGTAGATATCTATAAAGTTCTAAAAGACATTGTCGAAAATAAATATGAGAACGAAGTGACGATTAATGAAAACATTTCTGCAGAAAATCTTACCGAGATTCTGTACGTTCCCCCTGAGGAAAAAACGGAATGGCATCCTCTAATTCCTCTTGGTCTCAAAAAAGTGTGGGATCATATTGATGAGATAAGCGATGTTCTGGCACAAAAAAAACAGTCTGTTACTCTTGAAATGTTGCGTACACCTTATGGATTTTCAGGGGAAACCTGTTTGCACAGGGCGACCAAGCTTGGGAAATTTGATAAGGTCGTGTCTCTTTTACAGGAAAATGGTCAAAGGCTGGAGAATAAGGATTTGCTTACAAGGGACAAGGAAGGAAAAAATATTATTGAGATCCTTTCCGGGCAGCATCAGCTTGATGTGATTCTGAAGCCGGAAATATGGGCAGGGCGTGTGGGATCTTTGACGGAAATATGGAATGCTGTTCCTGCTGATGAAAAATCAAGAAAAAAATCAGCTTTTCAGGTTGCCCAGACAAAAGCCAATCAAATGTCATTGCGGCAGCTTGTTCCCAATTAAGCACTGTAATACCGATAATCCGTGCGTACAGATACCCCGCAGGCTACCAATTCTCTTTCAGTCTTTACAAAGAGGATTGGTATAAATTTTATTCATAGGAAATGCCGAACTTTTCAAGTGCATCATTTTGTATTTTGCGCATTGTTTCTTTATTGAAACTCTCAATCATCTCATTGAATAAATTGTGCCAGTTCACTTCGGCTTTCAGGCGGATAAAAATTGATCCAAGGCCAAGCGCGGCACGATCCATAAACACAAACTCGCGGGGTATGGTCACGCCACTTCCTGCGTTCTTAGCCGCCATGCGTAATTTTTCATGAACTTCCTGTGCGGTTTCGCGTCCATAGACACCATCTTTTGTTTCGCCTATTGGTCTGATTTTATCCTCTAGAAGCGGACTATAAAGGAAATTTGCCCATATATTCAGGGTTTCCATCTGTTCCCTGCTGATATTTTTAAAGCCCCATGTTTCATAGGCATGGACAGCAAGAGCCTCGTCATGGTTCTGTAAGGCATGGTACAAATCAATAACGCCGCCGACAAATTCCGGTGGAAAAATACGGACGCAGCCAAAATCAAGCAGGTTTATCGAATCATCTTCGCAGACTGTATAGTTACCAGGATGTGGGTCTCCGTGAATAAGACCATAATAATAAAGAGGGACGTACCAGGCACGAAACATATTCAAAGCCAGATTATTTCGCTGTTCCATCGGAGCATCGGCAAAATCCATAATTTGTTTGCCTTCCAGCCATGTCCCGGTTAAAAGACGATCGGTTGAAAGGGTGTCAATGATATCGGGAACATGTACATTTCTTTCATCACGAAGCATCCACTTGTATAGTTTGCAATGTTTTGCTTCCCGTTCATAGTCAAGCTCCTCGTAAAGCCGTGCGGAAAGTTCATCAAGAATATGCTTTGTTGAAATTGATTTATCGTATTGACCATAAATTGAAAAAATAATTTTAAGCTGGTTCAGGTCGGCATTGATAGCGCTTGACATATCGGGATATTGCAGTTTACAGGCAACGTCTTGCCCTTCGAGTGTAACGGCTTTATGCACTTGTCCAAGACTGGCTGCGGCTGCTGCTTCTTTTTCAAAACTGGCAAATTTTTCTTCCCAGTGAACCCCGAGTTCTGTTTTCATACGCCGCCGTACAAAAGGCCAGCCCATAGGCGGGGCATTAGATTGAAGCTCTTGCATGGCTTGTGCATATTCAGGGGGCAAAGCTTCGGGAATAGTGGCCAGAATTTGTCCAACCTTCATAAGGGGGCCTTTGAGATCACCGAGGGCTCCCAAAAGTTGTTGTGCATGTTCCTCGCGTTCAATTTTGATGCCCAGGTAACGCTCTCCTGCTAATTTGGCTGCCAGACCAGCCATTGTTGTTGACACTCTGCCATAGCGGACAATGCGCCTCCCGACCGAACTTTTTTCGCTGTGCGGCATTTTTTTCTGCGTCATGCCGGATAATATATCTTTTTTACAGGAATAAGAAACTGTATAAAGAGTATCTATGACAAAAAGTATAATAAATATAAAAGATGATATTCTCGTCTCCTTGTTGCCGGATGTCCCTTTCGATGGATGGTGCTGGGATATAGTGAGTCGTGCTGCCGTGCAATCGGGGTATGATAAAACTATGGCAGCGGCGGTGTTTCCGGGGAAAATAACGGATGTGGTAGAACATTTTGCGGATTGGCTCGACAGGCAAATGCTGGAGAAGCTTGAAAATGTCAATATGGATGATATGAGAGTCAGGGACAGGATTCGAGGAATCGTTATGGAACGATTTTATATTATGCAGGATTACCGTCAGGCTGAGCAGGCGGCGCTGGCCTTTTGGGCTGTGCCGCTACATAGTCCAAAGGCGGGGCGTGTTCTCTGGCGCACAGCTGATCGTATCTGGAATCGTGCAGGAGACACTGCAACAGATTATAATCATTATACAAAACGCGGTCTTTTGAGCGGTGTTATTGGTTCTGTTGCGCTGGTCTGGTTGAATGATGATAGTGACGGTCTGAAGACAACAGAAGATTTTCTGGGGAGACGCATTGAAAATATAATGCAATTGGGACGTTTTTTGGGCAGAATTAAAAAGACAGTGCCATCTTTCCGGTCAAATTTTTCTGAAAAAGGACTTTAATGAAAAACGTTGTTCTTCTGCTTATACTGGTCATTCTTATTTTTACGTTGTCGACGATTACATTTTATGTGGATCGTAATAATGGAATACCGGATGTTTTCCAGATATTTTTTCCTGAACAATTTGTAGATCAGGAAGCAGAAAAGGCACGGGAAACGGAAATGGCTCCTTTTGCCGCTGCCGAAAATGCCGCGCAGCCTGTCGAGCTTGATCCTGAAATTGTGTATAGTCCTTTGGGAAATAATACCAGTATTGACAAGACACTTGATCTGGCACACATGCACGAGGCCGCAATCAGCCAGTGGTTGAAAAATGCGGTTGCAGAAATTCTGACAATAAAGCTTGCAGATAATCAGACGCATGCCAATGAGGTTGCCCGATTTTTAAGTGTAAATGGATTGAAAGAATTTGAAACATTTCTAGATGCCACCAATATTATCCGATTAATACAAAGTAAAAACTTTGATTTGAACGGCTTTGTCACTGAAGTGCCTGAACTTAAAATGGCAGGCGTTGCCGGAGGTCGATATCGGTGGCTTTATGATGTTCCTGTTAATCTGACATTCCTTCCTTCCGGCACAAAAAGCTATGAAAATCTTGAAACAGATGATTACAGATCAGAGTTTTTTGTTTTGCGTGTTCAATTAGGGCGCGTTGAAAAAGGCAAGGGTGTTGATGGGTTGGTTATCGAAACCTGGGAAGCGCTAAAACGGAAGCAGAGACAATAAGAAAAAGCAGAAGCAGAAGCCTCTTTGAATGGAAGCTTGCCTTTGATGTCTCTAATGCGCTAATGAAAACGTATAGAATAATCGTTTAATAAGGGCCAATATGACAATTATTCCGGAAACAGGAAACTTTGTTATGTCTTCTTTGTTGGAGGAAGGGGACCCTTTACCTTATGTTGTAAAAAATCCGGAAGGAAAAGGGAAGTTTCTTATTGTTTGTGATCATGCGTCCCATAATGTTCCCCAAAAATTGAATAATCTGGGACTTTCCGAACAGGATTTGCAGATCCATCATATGACATGGGATGTTGGCACAAGAAAAGTCGCTGAGTATTTGTCGGATATACTGGATAGTCCTACAATTCTCGCAAATTATTCCCGTCTTGTTATTGATCTAAATCGTCGTACGAATCACCCTACATCTATCTCCCCCTATACGGATAATGAAAGCCCTGTCCCGGGCAATCTTTCGTTGTCTCCAGAAGATCGTCTTGTGAGAATTAAGGAAATATATACGCCGTATCACCAGAAAATTGAGGCGATGCGCGAAGAGTTTTTTTCGCGTGATATTATTCCGGCCTTTATTTCAATCCACAGCTTTGTCCCCCGTTTTTATAAACAGATCAGACCCTGGGAAATAGGAGTGTTATGGAGGCAGGACGGGCGTTTGCCGCTTCCAACGATTGAATATTTTAAAAAACAGGGCTTTGTTGTTGGTGATAACGAGCCTTATGATGCCCGTCTTTTACGGGGGACAACAGTGGATTCTCATGCTGATTCCTTTGGGTTACCGAATATACTGGTCGAAATTCGTAATGATCTGATACAAACTGATGAACAATGTCAGGCGTGGGCTCAAAGACTTGGGGATTGTTATAAGGAAATAACGCAGGATGAACGAATTTTTAGTTGTTATGACGGCCCGCAGGCGGTACATGATCCTGATCAGGAAAATCGTTATTTTGAAGAGTTGAATGAAAAAGCAAAACGGGGAGATTTATAAATGAGTGAAACGAATGTTAAGGCATTTCCGATCGGTAATGATGGAGAGCCGCAGGATGTGGCCGGTGTGGCCGGTAAAAGACTAAAATCATTTCTGGACAGAATCGAGCGTCTGGAAGAAGAAAAAGCCGCCCTTGCCGAAGATATCAAGGATGTCTATGGCGAAGCCAAAGCAACGGGATTTGATCCAAAAATAATGAAAAAAGTACTGAAGATTAAAAATATGGATGCTGATAAAAGACAGGAAGAAGAGGCACTGATCGAGCTTTATAAAGCTGCGATCGGGATAGAATAACCTGTTAGGGTTGAGAGGCGATCGATTCGGTATGATAATGCAGACTATAAAAAAATATCTGGTATGGCTCTGGCTTGTTTCTGTCCCTCTTCTTTTAACCGGTTTTGCGTGTAGTGTCTTTTTTGTGGGCACGGATAGTCCGCTTCTTGCGCCGGCGATTATCAGTTTACTGGCTTTTGCGGCACTGTCCCTTTTCCCGGGACTGAAAAATGGCTGGGCGATTCCACGCAGCTATACATTCTTATTTGTCATGCTGTTCTGGTTCTGGCTGCTGGCCAGTTTGTTCTGGTCCACGGTTCCGTATGTCAGCACTATTTTTACGATTATTCTGAGTATCCTTCCGGCTCTATTTGCGGTTTTTGTTCTGGCACAAAATGCGCAGGAATGGACAAGAATTCATGTTCTGGCGCTCTGGCTGGCGATGGTGGCCTTTGCTGTCTGGGCGCTGGTGCAGTTTTTATTTCTGTTTGACCAGTATGGGCCGCGTATCCATCATCCTTTTCTTGATCCGAATAGTATGGCTGGCCTCCTTAATCTCGGAATTGCCCCTGCGATCGGGATTTTTATGCTTGCGAAAAACAGGTGGAAGATGATTGCTTCTGCAGCAGTTCTGTCCATTCTATATGCAGGGCTTGTTGTAACACAAAGTCGTGCAGGATTTTTTAGTTGCTCGATTGCTTCTGTTATTCTGCTGGCATTTTGTATTTTTCGCAATCCTGATGGATTTCCGTGGAAAAAGCTTCTGTTTATTCTGGCTTTGGCCGTTCTGGTGCCTTTGATTGGCAATAGTCAGGAAACGCTGGAAAATCTTGTGCGCCCTACGATTCAGGAAACATTCATGGAGACGCGCAGTCTTGAGGATCGTTTTTATCTTTGGGAATCGACGGCGAAAATGATCAAGGATCATTTCTGGTTGGGGACAGGTCTTGCAACTTTTTACTTTTATTATCCTCATTACAGATTACCGCTTGACCGTAGTGACGGTTTTTTTGCCCATATGGATCCTCTTCAATTCTGGGCGGAAACGGGTGTGATGACACCGCTACTGTTTTATAGTGTTCTTGTCTGTATTTTGCTCAGAACGATTAAAGCTGTTCGTGCCCCCGGTATTGACATGCGCGGACGGCTTGAAATTGTAGCCCCGTTCTGTGGCATGCTGGCACTGACCGGACACGCACATTTAAATTACCATCTTTATATGCCGGGAATGTTATTACCACTTGCCGCTATGCTGGCTTACTGGTATTTGGCAACGGAAAAGGTGATAGGAGACTTTAGCACACGGATATTCTGGAAGCCCGAAGGGGTCATGAAAAAAATAACAATAGCGGCAATGGGCATTGTGATTTTTTTTACGGCGGGATGGATTATTCGTGCCTCAGCCGCCACGCATATGATTGGACAGGTGCAAAAAGAGGCTGCGGCGAATCACCGTGAAAAATCGGAGCGGCTTTTATCACTGTCGGGGATAATCGCGCCGGGTAGCTTTAATCGTTATTATGAATACGAAGCCCGGACGCGTCTTGCGAGTTTGTGGAATAAATCAGGCGGGATGAATCAGGAGCAGGTAAAAAAAATATATGAAGAAACGATGTATTATCTGGATGAAGCGGAAAAACGTAATCCGGTTTTTACAACAATATGGGATTTACGGGCGCGGCTTTTTTATACTGTAGACGGGATTGTTCTGGATGATGGTTATGAACGGGCTGATATTCTTTTAAAGAAAGTAATCGACTGGAATCCGCTGGCAACCGAATCACGTATTGCTCTTGCAACGATGTACAAAAGCCGGGGAGATATTCAAAAAGCGATCTATATTTTGGAAAGCGGGGCGCAATGGCCACGTTCGAAAGGGCGTACAGATCTTTCATTTTTAATTACTCTGGCAAACCTTAAATTACAAACGGGAGATCAGGTCGCGTATGATGCCTATATGCAAGAAGCGCAAAGGCGTGCGCAATCTTACGGAATGACAATAAAATAGGCAAAGTGGAACAGAAGATCTCTTCTTGTTGGATTATAGAAATATGACCTTGGATGTTGTCTATAAAAATGATTTTTTAAAAGAGTGTAACTTTTCTTGAGTTATGCTATAAAATTGTTTAAATATTATATTCGATAATAAAGATTTTCGTAAAAGGAACGTTTGATGGCTAAAAAAGAAGCAATGGCACAAGACATACAAAAGCAGCCTGCGGGAAATATGCCTTTATTTTATACGAAGCCGGCACCTCTTGATGCAAAAAAACATGCGAATCTCGGTCTTCAGAAAAATTTTGGGATGGGATTTACGAAAAGTGTGAATGCTGTGCCTATTAATATGATCGAGATGCCACAGATATGCCATTTTTATCCTATCGCATTCAGTCCGGATCAAAATGCCACACCTGTTGCTCTGATCGGTTTGCGTGATAATGAAAATCTGTTTTTAAATGAAAAAGGTGAATGGGAGCCAAATAGTTATATCCCTGCTTATATCCGCCGCTACCCTTTTATTTTTTCTGAAATGCCGGATAGTGATCAACTAACGCTTTGTGTTGATATGGCCGATAATATTGTGAATGAAAATGGCGATCAGAAATTCTTTGAAAAAGATGGAAAACCATCACAGTTGGCGCAGAATGCGCTTGAGTTTTGTAAGTCTTATCATGCTGCAGCTCAGCAGACGCTTGAGTTCAGCAGGGTTCTGGGTACAAGTGGTTTGCTTGTCGAGCGTCAGGCCGAGATTAATATTGGTGAAGGCAAGAAAATAAATTTTTCCGGTTTTCGTATTATTGACGAGCAAAAACTATCCGAGCTTGATGATGCTGATTTTATGGAGTGGCGGCGTAAAGGATGGTTACCATTTCTCTATGCACATTTATTTTCAGGGGCACAATGGCAAAGGCTGACATTGCTGCTGAATAAGCGCCTTGCTGCAGAAGGCAAGAACGGTAAGGGTAAGTAAATAAAGCCCGATCAAGTCGCAGTTTGTAAAACTGTTTTCTGCAGTGGCAGGAGTAGACTTAATTTTTATAATGAGTTTCTGAAGAAAAGCCTGCATAGGGCAAAATCGACAGTTGTCGAATGATTACTTTGTTGTAACTTTATTACCGGGGAGGGTTTTACTCATGGCGAAAGTAGGTGCTCAGAGAGCGGCTGAATTGACAGGCAAATCAAAATCAACGATACAGCGTGCTATGAAAACTGGCAAATTATCCTATGAAATGGATGGGAATGATCGCCGTGTCGTGGATGTATCGGAGCTGGAACGCGCCTTCGGACTGATGCCACAAGAATCGGAAAGCAAAGATCAGAGAGCCGTTGAGGCAGAGATTGTGAAAGCAACGCAGACGCTTGAGATGGAGCGTCTTAAAATGAGAATTAAAATGCTGGAAGAGCAGGTTGATCTGACAAAGGATCTGGTTGATGATCTGAAAGAGCAGCGTGATCAATGGCAGAAACAGGCGCAGCAAACGCTTTTGACCAGCCAGTTCAGCCAGAAGCAGGCTGAAGAATTGAAAGAGGAATTAAAAGAGCGGGAGCGCCGTTCCCGGATCCGCCGTCAGCAAATGGAACAGCGTACAAGAACTGTAAAAACAATGCGCGGTGAGAACCAGAATATGCCTGCTGTCACAGAGCCATCACGGGGATTTGATATTCAGGGTCTATGGCATAAAATCAGGGGTCTTGATGAAAAGGGGCATGTCTCAGGGCATAATCAGGAAGACAAGCCGCAGAAAAATCAGGCAACGGCATAACCTCAAAGAAGTAATGAAAGGCCGAATATCCGGCCTTTTTTATTGCTTTTTTATTATTCAATACCATATTATTTTTGTAAATTTTTGTAATGGATACCCTATGATCAAAAAAACACTGTCATTCCTTTTATTTATGGCTGTCATGGCTCTTTATTATTCAACTCATACAAATGCCTTCGCTCAGGAAGAAACAATCCGTTTAGAATCTTCTGGCGTAACGGATTATCTGAATGAGAAAACGGATAATTCAACCTTAAGTCATGAAATCTATAGCAGACTTTCTCCAGAAGATCAGGCGCAAGTCATTGAGGAAAGTAATAAGGTTTATGAATATTGTAATAAAAGAGAGCTTTTTGCCTCGTTTCATGATTGTGAGTGTGTTGCCGGAAAGTTTTTTGATGCTCGTCTATTAAATCCTGATCCGACGATGAGTATTATTACAATAGGAGACAGGGTTGCAAAAGAATGTCCTAATATTCCAGGGGTAGCCGGTTTCGCTTATGAGGAATGTCACAAATCATATGGATTTAAATTGAAGGTGGGTCTGGAAGAATTTTGCCAGTGCTACGCAAAAAGTTATGCCAGTTTTTATCAAAAAGATCCGCGCGCTGTTAGACCCAATATGACCAGTATAGGATCAAGATCTCTCATAGAATGTGATGCAACAGGTATTGCAAGTCCTTTAAATCCGGATCGGTTTTAGATGGTTTTATTGAGATCCCGGTTTCATAAAGTTTAAAATTCTTTCCTGAACATTATAGGCAAGAGTTTCTTCTGTGTCGGGTTTGTAAAAATTCTGGATAAAATGGGCAGGCAACAGTTCCGAATTGAATATCTTTTCAGTTTGTTCAACAGTATTATCAGGTGGCTGTGCCTGTAGATCCAAAGCCGCCCGCGCCACGTTCGGTTTCATTCAGGGTTTTTACAACTTTCCATTCAACATTAATATGATGGGCAATGACCATTTGAGCAATCCGCATGCCGCGTTCCACGGTAAAATCTTCCTGACCGTGATTGATGAGAATAACTTTGATTTCGCCGCGATAATCGGCATCAATTGTTCCCGGCGTATTGAGAACCGTGACACCATATTTAAGAGCAAGACCGGAGCGCGGTCTGATTTGCGCTTCATAGCCCGGTGGTAAGGCAATAGATACGCCTGTCGGGATCAAGGCACGTTCTCCCGGCGCCAGCTCTATAGCCTCTTCCAGTGCCGCTGTAAGATCCATGCCTGCGGCCTGTTCCGTGGCATAGGTCGGAATGCTCAGCCCCACGGCGTGTTCGTGGGGGGTAAGCTCAATTTCTATTGCATTTTTTATTGTCATAAAATACTACTCTGCTGCTATTTGAATGTCAGTTGATTTAAAATAAGCTGTGATATTTTCAGCAAGTTTTTGTGCTATCAGATGTTTGCTTTGCTTTCCCCAGTCTTCTGTATCTTTTCCGGTTATCAGATATACATGATTCTCGTCTGCACCAAAGATTTTTTCTGTGCCGACATCGTTTGCCAGAATCCAGTCGCATTTTTTTTCAAGGCGTTTGCGTGTGGCTGTCTCGAGAAGATTTTCTGTTTCGGCAGCAAAGCCGATGACAAGCTGCGGACGATGTGGTGAGGGGGCGGCAAGCATGGCGAGAATGTCAGGGTTTTCTTTAAGGGCGATAGAGGGAGGCTTTTGCTTCCTGTCTTTTTTGATTTTTCCGGAGGAAAAAATATCTGCGGCCCAATCGCTGACGGCTGCGGCGCAAACAACAATATCAGGAGGACGAACCGCAAGACAGGCCAACATCATCTCGTGCGCTGTTTCGACATGAATCGTTTCCACTCCAAATGGGTCTGGAAGAGAGACAGGACCAGTGATAAGTGTAACTTTGGCGCCGAAAGCGGCGAGGGCGGTAGCAATGGCATGGCCTTGTTTGCCGGAGGAACGGTTGCCGATAAAACGGACAGGATCCAAAGGTTCGTAAGTTGGCCCGCTGGTGACAAGGGCTTTATAGCCGGAAAGCGGCTTATATGTATGAAACTGTTCAAGAATAATTTCTAATATGTCTTCCGGTTCAGCCATACGGCCTGTACCGGTTTCGCCGCAAGCCATCGCACCGGAACAGGGGGCGATCTGCATTATGCCTCGTGCTTGCAGCTTTGCAATATTATCCTGTGTCACAGGATTTTCCCACATGACCGGGTTCATAGCGGGTGCAATAAATATTGGTTTATTTGAAGCAAGAAGAGTTGCTAGAGCCAAATTATCAGAAATCCCACAAGCCATTTTGGCAATAATATCAGCGCTTGCAGGCGCCACAATCACAAGATCGGATTCACGCGATAAACGAAGATGCCCCATCTCTGTTTCGTCTTTTAAGGAGAAAAGATCTGTATAGACAGGGTTTTCACTTAGGGCGGAAATGCTGAGCGGCGTTACAAATTGCTCTCCCCCTTTTGTCAAAATGCACTGCACTGTGCCGCCTGCTTTGCGGATCAAACGGATAATTTCCAGTGCCTTATAGGCGGCAATGCCTCCGGAAATAACTAGAAGAATCTTCTTGTCCTTCAAATCAGTCATTATAATATCGCTCCATGATAATAGAGTTATATTATATAAAAAATTATCAAAGGTCGAGCATTACTGCCAGAATTGCTGCTGTCCGCGCCAGACGGGAATGCGATTATTTTTGTTGAAAATCTCATAACCGGCAGCAGGCTAGATATTGGCGAATGATTTTGCATGATAAGGTTCTGTATAATAACCTTTATATACAAAAAAAGCGCCCAAAATACAGATAAGCATCACACCTGCTGGCGGGGCGATGTTTCGAAGAAAATACTTTTTTGTTTTGTCCATAGTGTTACTTACTCGTTGCCGTGTTTCTGACTGCCTAGACTGTTGATTATGTAATGCAATACCGTCTTTTGTCAAGTTTATAGTAATCCTTATTAAAATAAGACATCATCGTCACCCGTGGCTTGCAAAGCAGGCTTGTCGGCGGATATAACGGAAATGTCTTACTCTTAATGCAAGTGACTATACTTCTAAAAAAACAGCCCCCTATTTGTAAGAGGCTGTTTCAGGATTATTCAGGAAGAATAAAATTAGTGACTTGCCCCTGTCTCTGTATGTTCTGCTTCTGTTGCATCTTCATGCATCTCTTCAGCAGTTTCTTCCATTTCAGTGGCCTCTTCGTGCATTTCTTCGGCTGCTTCACCCATTTCAGTTGCAGTTTCTCCCATTTCAGTGGCCTCTTCATGCATTTCTACGGCATCATCACCCATTTCAGTGGCATCTTCGTGCATCTCAATGGCCATATTTTCTTGAGTGGTGGCCTGTTCTTCAACAACCAGTTCCTGGCCTGATGCAGGTGTAATGCTTGCCATATCGGCAGAGACACGGTCACTGAAATATGTATTATAAACGAAGTAGGCACCGACAAGACCCACAACCATGATTGTAATTGAGGGTGTTATATTTTTCATAATATTTTTCATTGTTTTTCCTTTTTTCCTGTTTGTCAAAGAGTGCTAAGCCTTTATTTAATTCGATAGCGGCTGTTATTTACTTGATTTTAAAAAGAAATGCAAGAGGATTTGTTGTTTTCTATTCAGAGCCTTTGAAATCGAAATTTTTCCAGCCTTGATGTATGGCGGCAATCCCAAAATTTAGATTGATATAGCGGGAATTTTCGAAACCTGCCGCTTTGATACGACGTGTGAGTTCATTTTGAGAGGGGAACTTACGAATGCTTTCAACCAGATATTGATAGCTTCCCCGATCCTTGGCAACAAGCTGGCCAATACGCGGGATCACGCGATAGGAATAACCGTCATAAATACGTGCCAGAAAAGGTTCTTCAACATGACTGAATTCAAGGCAGTAAAAACGTCCTCCCGGTTTAAGAACACGATAGGCTTCGGCAAGAGCCGTATCAATGCGTGTCACATTGCGCAAACCGAATGAGATTGTATAGACATCAACACACTCATCGGGTAGAGGCAGCGTCTCCGCATTGCCTGTGATCCAGTCAAATCCGTCAAGCCAACCACGGTCAAGTGCCCGGTCGCGTCCGATATTGAGCATTGCTTCATCAAGATCACAAACAGTGATTCGGGCATGGGAGCCCGCTGCTTTGCGAATGCGAAACGCAATATCTCCGGTACCACCGGCAACATCAAGATGGTGATCCTGTGGTTTTGGACGGATCATGCGTACCAGACGATCTTTCCAAAGGCGATGAATGCCGCCGGACATAAGATCATTCATAAGATCATATTTGTCGGCAACAGAATCAAAAACATTGCGGACAAGACGGGTTTTCTCGTTGGCCTCTACCTGCTTCTCGCCAAACCAGTTTTTCTCAGGATTTTGCATACTTATTTGTAGGTGAAAAGAAAAGAAAATGCCACAAAATTTTTAACTCACCATCTCTCAATTTTCCAACACGTTTATAGAGGCGGTAATTTTTGAAGAGACAAGCGTCCGGTGTTTGCCGGGCGGGCAACATTGAGTGGGGCGACAGAGTCTGACTCTCGCTTTTTAACATTTATCCCTGTCCTGAAAAGGGATATGGTTTCAATATGAATTTTAAACTGACTTTTTTCACAAGCGGCATGCTGCTCATTATTCTTGGCGTGATGATGCTTTTTCCCGCAGCCATTGATTACGGGAATGGTCATTCTAATACTTCCGCTTTTTTCATCAGCGCGTTCACCGCACTCTTTTTCGGAGGATCTCTTGTGCTGGGAAACCGTGGCGGGTTTGAGAATTTTAATATCCGGGAAGGATTTCTGATTACAACCGCAGGATGGTTTTTTATGAGCCTGTTTTCGGCTATCCCCCTGTATTTCTCGGATCTTGACATTCGCTTTATTGATGCGCTTTTTGAAACTGTTTCAGGGATTACAACAACGGGATCGACCGTGCTGTCAGGACTTGATGATATGTCACATGGCATATTGCTCTGGCGCTCCATTATCCAGTGGATAGGCGGAATCGGGATTATCGGTTTTGCCATCGTGTTCCTGCCTTTTCTGCGTATCGGCGGAATGCAGCTTTTTCGCACAGAATCTTCGGATAAATCCGAAAAGCTCATGCCCAGAGCCACACATATTGCGACGTCTGTTTTTGTTGCTTATGTGTCGCTGACCAGTCTGTTCGGCCTGACATACAAAGTTCTCGGCATGAACTGGTTTGATGCGATCAACCACGCCATGACCACCATAGCCACCGCCGGATTTTCCACGCACGACGCTTCTTATGGGTATTTTGACAGCTACGCCCTTGATATGGCCGCAACCCTGTTCATAATGATGGCCTTCATCGGCATTTTGACTTTCTGGCTCTGGCATAATTCCGATTACAGTCTGGCCGACAGTTTTCGTTATGCTGCCTTTAATATTTCCTCTGTGGTCAGCACCTGCGGCTATGCCACAACGGACTATATGCAGTGGGGATCTTTCGTTATGGTTTTCTTTCTTTTCGCAACCTATCTGGGGGCTTGCGCCGGATCGACTTCGGGCGGTCTTAAAATTATGCGCATTGTCGTATGTTTGAAAGCCGTGGGAGAAACAGGTGGGCAAGCTTATATATCCGCATGGCGTGTTCATCGTCCGTTATCAGGGAAAACCCTTGAGCGATGATGTTGTAAGAAGCGTTTTTGGTTTTCTCGGCCTTTATGTTCTCGCCAATACATTTTTTACAATCACTCTGACGGCGACAGGACTTGATCTGGCCACGGCCATGAGCGCGGTCGCCACGGCCTTTTCCAATACCGGCCCCGGTGTTGGTGACATCGTTGGCCCTGCCGGATGCCGCAAAACTGATTTTATGCCTGTGCATGATTTTGGGACGGCTTGAAATCTTGACGGTGCTTGTGATTTTTACATCGCATTTCTGGCGGCGGTAATACACATCTTGACTCTGGAGTATCGTCCAGACCCTCTATGTCGCTGTTCCAATCGTGGTATTTTATAGAACCCTCTGCAAAAGTTTGAAGTAACGGTGGTGGAGCGCCATTTTGGACAATTTGAGGAGAGGATTTTTGAGTTTTATATCCTGAAGCGCATTTTCTGGTTCGTTTCAGGCGCAATTATCCT
>Ga0210044_10005857_pt1 | contig 16416 bp, 15 predicted proteins | sample CryGey13umfilter_2_FD_183959 | JGI IMG/M metagenome (GOLD analysis project Ga0210044, IMG submission 183959) | Groundwater microbial communities from aquifer in Utah, USA - Crystal Geyser 4/9/14 3 um filter (SPAdes) (version 2) | ecosystem: Environmental > Aquatic > Deep subsurface >...
GAAAGTATGGCTTTACAGAAAGGACATGAAAATGTAGAAGAAATTTACGCAATGGCGGCATAATTGTTGAAACGGGATTCCACCTTAAAAACGCCGCCAACCTGTCCAACAAAGTAGGACCACCTCTGATACATGCGACCGTGCAGCGACACGAAAACGGAAAAAGAGTTTCAATCCACTGCCGTCCCGAAGGACGGCAGATACCTCTTCGTTTGTCCAATCCTCGCCGGACTTTAATGTTTCAATCCACTGCCGTCCCGAAGGACGGCAGATACCAAGCTGGTTTTACCGCAATTCCTCATCATCAATGTTTCAATCCACTGCCGTCCCGAAGGACGGCAGATACCAACCATGACCCAGGATCAGCTTGCAAGGCGTTTGTTTCAATCCACTGCCGTCCCGAAGGACGGCAGATACGCAGCATGCAGAACATTATCTGCGTACACATAATGTTTCAATCCACTGCCGTCCCGAAGGACGGCAGATACATCTTACTCAGGGCGCGGCTCTCACAGTTTTGGCGTTTCAATCCACTGCCGTCCCGAAGGACGGCAGATACTTTCTCAAACGGAACCGAGGGCATGATGTACGAGGTTTCAATCCACTGCCGTCCCGAAGGACGGCAGATACCCTTTCTCATCGATGAGCCGCTTGATTACCGCGAGTTTCAATCCACTGCCGTCCCGAAGGACGGCAGATACCTCGCCCGCCTCGAAATCGTGCGCGTTCATAACGTGTTTCAATCCACTGCCGTCCCGAAGGACGGCAGATACCTCGAGCCCCCGGATCTGCTCTTGCTTCGCGTTGTTTCAATCCACTGCCGTCCCGAAGGACGGCAGATACTATTCATGGTTATGCCCTCGCCGGGATTTTATCGTGTTTCAATCCACTGCCGTCCCGAAGGACGGCAGATACTGTAAAATCATGATTATCTTTTCAAACCCCAAGGGTTTCAATCCACTGCCGTCCCGAAGGACGGCAGATACAGTTCATCTCGTATCTGCTCGCCCTCGGGATGCAGGTTTCAATCCACTGCCGTCCCGAAGGACGGCAGATACGCCTGATCCGGTATTTGAACGCAAAGGCGAGGGCGTTTCAATCCACTGCCGTCCCGAAGGACGGCAGATACGAACTGCCCCCGGCGCGGTTGCGAGCAGATCAGAGTTTCAATCCACTGCCGTCCCGAAGGACGGCAGATACGCTTGCCCATGCGCGCGAGCTGGTTGATAGCCAGTTTCAATCCACTGCCGTCCCGAAGGACGGCAGATACATCTTGCGAGCTGGATTTCCCCTCGATGATCGTATGTTTCAATCCACTGCCGTCCCGAAGGACGGCAGATACATGGCCGTGTGTCTCTCAAAACGCAACGTATGGTTTCAATCCACTGCCGTCCCGAAGGACGGCAGATACCCTCTGCGCTAAAGCATCTGAAAAAAATCATTTTGATGGCATAAAAGCGCAGACGTATTCATAAGTTATAATCCATTTTGATTAGTGTAATGTGCTGCATGATTTTATTCATATACTTCAATACAATACAAACCGCGCAGATGATCCAAGAAAACGACACCGCTATAGGTGCGCGCATCCGAAACACACGGATAATTTATCAGATAATCAGTGGTTTTTCAAAGTCTATCGCCTTGAAACACCCATATTCTTTGACGTGTAAATCTACAGGTTCCGTCAGGCGGTAAAATCGAAGATTATCTTCTGCTTCGTTGATTTCTCTCAGAAGATTACGCTCCAGTTCTTCATACTGCATCAAATTGACGCGGCATTCAAATACAGATTGCTGAACACGTTGCCCCACAGCTTCGCAGATTTTAGCAACACGGCGTAAACGTCTGCGCCCCGCTTTTGTCATAGTAGAAACGTCGTATGTAATAATAATCAGCATTTCACCTCACAAGAAAAGGTATGTAGTCTTCAACTTCACCCCTAATGACACGCGCAAGCACTCGTGCCTGCACCATTGGCGCAAGTCCCAGAGGCATTTTCTGCGCCGTTAGAGGATGCAGAATTTCTTCCTGTTTTCGTTCCTGATAAGAGATAATGACTGTGCGGCGGGCTTCATCCTTAAGTAGCACCGCTCCGCCCTCGCTGATAACAAAGTCACTGGCCTGAATTTGTTGGCGGTTGATAAGAGTTAAGGCAAGCCTGTCTGCCCAGATGCTTCGGAATTCCTCCATTAAGTCCAAGGCGAGAGATGCCCTGCCTGGGCGGACAGTATGAAGAAAACCTAATTGCGGATCAAGACCAGCAGCCTCCACAGCAGAACGACAATCATTTAAAAGTAAAGCATATAGAAAAGAAATCAGTGCGTTAAAACGATCAAGTGGTGGCCTGCGGGTTCGATTATTCATCGCAAACGCTTCTTTATCAGTAATCCGAAGAAGGTTCGAGACCACACTAAACCAGCGCGCAGCGGCATCGCCCTCGGCTCCGCGCAAACTATCCATATTATCTAAATGTGGTAATTTGCGGATGACATGGCCAAAATATTGGGCGGTTTCTTTAAGTTTTAAGGCATCTTCTGTGGAGATGTCCTTATTGTCCCGCACCCCCCGCACCATTAAATGACGGGTATTGCGGATTTTTCCGGCCAGCATATTCCGCGCAATTCTTAAGCAGAAATCGGGCTCATTTGCTTTGGCGAAATGCGCCTGACGGAGCAGGATATTGCCCGAAATTGAGCCTTCCACACGCGCTTTGAATCTGCCATTTCGATCAAGCAAAATAACCGACACCCCGTCATCGGCGCAGCGATGAATGGCTGGCAATGACATGCCAGCGGTTCCAAAGCAGACCACGCTACCGATATGATGCAGGGGGACTTGTAATTTTTTCTGACGATCCACTTCGACACACAGTGTATCATTTTCAAGGCGAACATAACTGTCTTCCTGCGTTACATAGAGCGTATTCATAATCTGTGGCATTGGTTATTCATCCTCTATAACAAAAAGGGCGGAAATATTTTTGCCCTTACAGGCATTTACAGCCAAAGGCTGGCATATCTCACTCAGAGAACATTCCTTGCACCGCGCATCGCGAACTGGTGGCGACATTGTACCTGTCCGTTCATGTTCTCGCATGGCTTCCAACGTTTCCTGCAGCTTTGCGCGTAAAGCCTCATCAATCATAACCTCACGCCGTTGTCTGGAGGACACATGGTAAATCGCGCCCACAGGTACAGGCTTGCCAAGCATTTCTTCCAGGCAAACGGCCTGCGCCGCGAGTTGTAATTCATCGTGCGCCCTGGCACGTTTCTTCCCATGTTTATATTCCACGGGATAAATTGCACCGCCCGCATGAAACTCCACCACATCCGCCTTGCCCACCAGATTATATTTCAGGGAATAAAGCGGTAAGGAACGCTCAATACGGATATGCTTTTCCTTCTTGATGCTATGGTCATCCACCAGCCTGTGTGCGGCATTCCCCCGCATCGTATGGACATTCTCGGCGAATTGCTGCTCCAGATGGATGAGCGCCCATTGCCTCGGGCAATAGCTGTAATGCTCGATGGCGGAAAGGAAGATGGGTTCAGGAAAAGCAAAAGAATTGGTCATTTTGCTTCCCCTGTTTTTTCGTTTATGCGACTTTCTTGAGCGCAGGAACATCAACAACCCGCGTCAAGGTTACGCCTTGCGGCAAATTGCTCTCATCCACACTTACGGCATAATCCGCAAAGGAGCGCGGAACATCTACACCATTTCGACGGGTGACCTGCACGCGATCCAGCAGCGCATGCGCGGGCGCATTGCCCAGCAGGTTATTATGCTGGAACAAATAAAGGCCGCGTGTGGTCATTTCCCCGCGAGCCGCAGAACGATCGTGGTCAAACATATTGGCCAGAGCCTCCAGCAGCAAATCCATATCCCCCTGGCCAAAGCCCGTTTGCTGCGCCAGATGACCGGAAATAAATCCATGCGCTACATACAGGCCATAGGACACAGTATGCTTGCGTCCCATTGTACGGTTATCGCCATCCTGCTTTTCGGCCTCTTTCTCAGTGGCGACCGCCATACGAGTAATGGAATGTTCCAACGCCACAATCGGGTCAACCGAGCGTGCAAAGGTAATCTGCACCGGCCCGCGCACCTGTCCGCAATTTACGCCCGTGGACATAACCGCGCCAAAGGTTCGTACATCATAGAAATTTTGACACATCCAGTCCCTAGCTTTGGCAACATCATCGCCGCCGCCCTTGCGTTTTCCTTCCTTTCCTTCGGAAATATCAACGCCGATGGCCTGATAAGCGCGTTCATGAGTCTTGTTCAATATGGCCTTTTCCTTGACATAAATTTCATAGGGGGGCTGTTCACCCTTCACGATCCCTACATAATTACGGATTTTGCGTTTCAGGCAAACATCGGTAATCAGGCCTTTGCCCGTTTCTGCATCCATGCGCGGCAGATTTCCAGCATCAGGATCACCGTTCGGGTTGCCGTCCTTCACATCAAAAATCAAAACAAATTCGGCGCGATTTACAGGGGTTGTATCAGACATTAGGCAGCTTCCTTTTCTTCGGTGTTGGCGGATTTTTTAATAAAAAATTGTTGGCGTTGGTGATAGTAACCAATAGCGAAACGCCCTTGATCTTCAATTTTCAAGATGTTGGGGAAAGTTTCAATATGGCTGACAATAGCAGCAATTTCCTTTTCCAGATTATGGGCGCGCCCTCGATTATCCAACTTTGATAAATGATGATTTTTGAGTTTCATCAAAGTTGAGAACACAGAAACAGGTGTAGAACTTGCCGCGCCATAATAACGATCGCGGATTGTGGCATTCAGCCCCGGATTTGCCTCTTCCTGTATTTTCTCCAGAACAGCAAAAAGCCGCCCCAGATTATAGCCTATATTGGTATTCTCAGGATCAAGACCCATGGTTAATTCCCTTTCAAATTTATGATGATAACGATTAAATCGGTTCAAACACGCCTTAATCAGCGCGGCGCGGGCGTAGGATACATCCTGCGTGGCGCGATTGCGGCGAATGGCCGCCTGTAGCAGTGTTGCGGGATAAGGCATTCCCGCAATGACCGCCTTCATTGTATCCCCTGCCAGATTAGGCGGAATATTCTCGGCCTTTTCCTGCGTGGCGATGGATGACAGCAAGCGGAAAATGGAGAGGTATGGGCTATGATGCGGGGCGCGGTCAATCTTAAGATCATCAAAATGCTGTTTAATATAACCGGAAATTTCGGCGACCGTTGCCACATGCCAGAACCGCACAGAAATTCTTGCCGCGTTCGGCGCAAGGCCGAGGATATAGAATTTTGTTTTTTCTTCCGTTATGGGCTTGGCGCCTGATTGCGGTGAACAATATAAGGCCTCAACCGCTCGCACCTGACGATCCGGGTCATCTTTAGGATCAGTAATAAGATCGCCAAAGAAATCTTCAAATGGCGTATCTTTTTCCGCCCAGAACACAGTGGAGGCATCACCTACCTGAATACGTTGCTTGGAATCCTTACCCAGCAGCATATTTAATGCCGTGGTGTAGGCAAAGGCGGCGGATTTCCCAACGGGCGCATTCAGACCTTGCTGCTCTATGTACCCATAAGATTCATAAGCTCGTTCGTTGAACGAAATAATTTTTGCACCAGTTGGCTTTGCATCCTTTATCCCTTTGATTGCTGGATGTAACCGCTCTATCTCCTGCCGTTCTCCTGTTATAAGACAAAGACCTATGATTTGATCTGATTGAGATGAAACGGCTTTGCGGACAATTTCCTGCACTTCTGATTTTACGGCAATAATTTCCAGATCACCTAAAATTTTGAAAGTAAAATTTGCACTTTTTTCTACATTTGTCTTCTTCCATTCTTGGTGTTCCTGCATTTTTTGTTTTTCACTTGCATCTCTAAGAAAGGTCAAAATAGCCTTCACAGGTTCAATCGGCGCATTACCAAATATATCATTGAGAAGTTTGCAAAATGCTTGGTGCCGTTTTTGAACTTTCTCATCATGTTCACCGCGCAAACTAATGCCAAGAACATACTCCGTATTATCCCATAATAGATTAGCAACAGCCTTACTACCCGAACGTCCTACATCTTTCGGCACAAGATATGACTTAGCCCGCAGTTTCTTTTTTTCATCCATTTCCCGCGTATCCTGTAAATCGATAAATTTTCCATTTTTATCAATCACAATAACGAACGGAATTTCCTTGTATTCAAAACCTTCCGGCGCAATGCTGTCTGCATCCAAAGCTGATTTACGTTGATAATATTCATAAAGAGCTTGTAAAATCATCCGCGCACCTCTGCACCCTCTACCATAACAACGCCTTTATCCATCTGGGCACGGAAAAATTTTGGCGTGGGGGGATTTTGCGTATAATCCATATCATACAGCATCCAGCCCAAATCAAGGCTGCTGTCTATCGGAGGCTTGTCATCATTGGCCGCCGTAACCAGTGAAAAAGAACATGGAAATTCGCGGCATCCCAGATAGGGTTGGTGAAAACTCTGTCCTTGCGCGGCGCGGCGTTCAAACATGGCTTCAAATTTGGCTGCATTATCATCCGCCCCTGCCTTATTCGTCATCGAAAAAGAGCCGTAAATCCGGTATGCCACATCACGAAGGATAAGCCCTGCACGTTGCTGGCGGTCGTCTTCTATATTAAGACCGAGAACCTCGCCCCCGCCCTTCATGGTTGTTTGCACGTTGCGCACAGATATTTTAGATGCCACCTCGTTGCGCCGCACAGAAAACCATTTGATAGGTTCCAAAATTTCTATCTTATGTATCTTCCAAGAAATTGCAGGCTTCCACAAAATCGCCTCAAAAACCGCCCGCGCAGCCGAAGGCGTAATCACATCATAAGAAACCCGCTCCACTTTCATTTCGGGACGCGTGAAGCAGGCGTAATCTCCCGTAACGTGTAAACAAAATATCTTCATATAAGGCCTTCAACTAACAAATTTACCCTGTTCGGATAAATTTATATCATTTCCAATAAATCCTAATGCGCTATCGTAGGACGATACGTTTTTTGCAAAAAATACTCCAGTAATTATTTCTTCTATGTCACCGCTTTTGACGCATGTGTCAAACCATGGCTTTGGGATATTAACGGTATATGGCTGTAGCTTACGATACACCCATCGTGATTGCAGCTCGTTTTTCAGTATATTCAGCCATTTTTGAATATCATCGTATTCTGGTTCGTACAGTACAACGATGGAAGTATGTGCAGTTTCATCTATGATCTTATATTTCCTAGCCGCAGCCTGAAATTCAAATTCAAACCGATCTGATTTCAGCGCAGCAAGAATATCATTTTTATCCAAAGAATTTACTTCATTGTAGTAGTTATCAAAAAACCCTTTGAACATATCAAGTGTTAAAGATTGCTCTCCATTTGCCTTGGCTATTCGCAAAACGTTTTTTCCAGCAAATTCCGCTTTCCGCAAAATTCCCATCGGCGCGGGTCTGGGTGGAACGAAAACAAATACCTGTCCGCCTTTATGCCCTAGTTTTCCTTCTCTATTACACCGTCCAGCAGCCTGAGCAATAGAGTCCAACCCAGCCAGAGCGCGGTACACAACCGGAAAATCAATATCTACGCCCGCTTCAATCAACTGTGTACTCACAACCCGTGTAGGCAGACTTTCATCCTTTATTCGTTCTTTAATCTCACTGATAAGGCTTTTTCTATGTGCCGGACACATCAGAGCAGAAAGATGATACAGCCCCTCATCTCCGTCCTGCTGTTTCAGGATTTTATATAAGTCCCGTGCATCATCGCGCCGATTGACAATGCATAGTACACGTTTGTGCACCTGCATCTCTTGTGCAATATCCTCCCATTCTCTGGACTGATTCAAATCTTCCGGGAAATGGTATGTCACCCGTTCCAGTTTCCCAGACAACCCGTCAGGGTCGTCAATAATTTCAAGTACATCATTCAACCCGTGTTTCTTGAGATCGTGAACGGCGCTGGAACGGGTCAATGCTGGTTGTGTTGCAGTGCAAAACACCAGAGATGTTTTATAAGAAAGGACAAGCTGTTCAATCGCCTTTAAAGTTGGAAGCAGCAAATCAACAGGAAGAAGCTGTGCCTCATCCAAGATAACAACGCTATTCACGATATTATGCAATTTTCGTACACGGCTTGTCCGTGCTGCAAACAGGGATTCAAAAAACTGGACATTCGTTGTAACAATAATTGGCGCGTCCCAGTTCTCGCAAGCAAGGCGGCTGCGTGAAGTTTCGCTGCTCCCATCATCGAAATTGCTGTGATGTTCAATGACATTTTCTTCACCGAATATGTCTTTGAAGACTTTGGCATTTTGCTCAATGATACTGGTATAGGGAATAACATAGATAATTCTTGATTTGCCATGTTTCAAAGCGTGATCCAGAGCAAAAGCCATTGAAGATAATGTTTTTCCACCCCCGGTCGGGACAGTAAGGGAGAATAAACCTGATCTTTCTGAGGCTTTTCTACGACACTGCGCCAATATATTCGTACGCAAAGCATTCAATTCACCTTGCATATTAACAAAAGAAGAAAGGCGTTTATTCAATGCCTCCTGTAATTGCGCCAAAGAGGAAAATTCCGCCATCCGTAGATCGGCCTTTTGTTCGTTCATAAAGGCTTCGGTATCCAGAAAGTCTGCATCTACCAAGCAAGAAAACAGCATCCTTACCCATAAAGAATGACCAAAATCTAAGGTTGCTTCGGTGGGGGGACGTGAGGATGGCTTTGGCTTATCGAAATCAGGAAGATTAAATGCCAATAATTCTTTTAAGCGGGCTTTCTCTTTTTCTTCGGATAATCTTTCTTGTAAACTCCTGTTTCCTGAGGCTTCAGTCCCACACCAATCCAGAAGCCCCGTATGATGTCCTGCAATTAGGTATGCCAATATTCGTCCGTGCGATCCGAATTTTTCAACAGCATGCAAAGCCCCCGCAGAAGAATGGTTGACGCGTCCCTTTTTAGGTATTTCTCCGAAGATATGCGCCTCTGAATTTTCGCGTATATAAGATTGAAATTCAGGGTGATATTTTCCTAAATCATGCCATAAGCCAGCGATATAAGCCCAATCCTCAGAACAAAAGTTTTTTGCAAATTCTGCAGCCTTTTGTGCAACACATTTGAGATGAGTGTCCAAACAATGAATATTTGAAGAATCAGAAGGATTTATGTGAGCAGCATACATTTAATAATAGACCTGATTCCACACTATTGTCATACAGCGAGATTGGCATTGTAAAGTCCAGCGATGAGAGAGAAGCGCAGGCCGAAGCGGTTTCTGTAAAGCTCTAACGAAGGGCGCTCTCTCTTTCAACCTGCCGCGACGCGACTTTTGTGCCTTTGGTCAGGGCAGTATAGCGGCGGTTTACTTCGGCAACACGTGATTTGAAATTCTCCAGCTCTTTTCCAGCCAGAACTTTCCCCTGCTGCATCTTGATAGATTTCGGGTTGACCTGACGATTATCCTGCAGGACTTCGTAATGCAGATGGGGACCGGTTGAGCGTCCCGTGGTTCCGACATAGCCGATGACCTGCCCCTGTTTAACGCGTGATCCGGCGCTCATACCTTTCGCAAAGCCATTCAGATGGGCATAGGCTGTTTTAAGACCGGCATTGTGACGGATACGGACATAATTGCCAAAACTGCTATAGGGGCCTGCTTTTTCGACTGTGCCATCTCCGGCGGCATAGATAGGTGTTCCTCGTGCCGCAGCAAAATCAATGCCCTTATGCATTTTGCTATAGCCCATAACCGGATGCTGCCGCATTCCGAAACCCGAAGAAATCCGTGCCCCGTCAATCGGGGTTTGCAGCAAAGCCTTGCGGATGCTTGCGCCCTTATCCGTATAAAAATCAGTATCCCCATCGGCTGTTTCAAAGCGGTAAATCGGCATGTCCTGACCATTCACAATCAGACGCGCATAAATCACATCGCCACTTTTCACATAAACACCTTCCGGCGTTTCAAGCTGCTCATACATGACCTCAAGCGCATCACCTTTGCGAATATCACGCTGGAAATCAACATCCCATGAAAAAACACGAAGCGCCTGTGCCGCGACGGAAGCGGGAATGCCAGCCTGATATGTGGCGCCATAAAGGGAAACATCAATAACAGCGCGTGCCGCATAGGTCTGTGTAACCGCTTCTTTTTCAAGCAATGTTGATTCAAAACCATTTTCTGCTGTACGGTTCAGGCTGACAGCCGTCAGGGGATCAATCTCGAGTTTCATCTGTGAAAACTGATAGGAATGATCGTCATCTTCTACAGGGTCAAAACGAACCTGTATCTCTTGTCCGGGGCGGATTTTACGTGGATCGTAATATTTCTCCATCGCCAGAACGGCTTTATAGGCTTCTCCGGCGCTGACACCTATTTTTTGCAAAACGCCCGCCAGTGTATCGCCTTTACCCACCTGCAGAGTCTCCTCACGGGGTAATAAAGCTGTTTCCTGCGCAATAGCAGAAGCAAACCTCTCCGTTTCCCTTAATCTATCATTTTGATCTTGACCAGGAATATCGTGTTTCAGATTTTTTTGAGTGACTGCCAGATTAAGATCGATATCGTTTTTATTGGTAAAAGCGATAACATCATTATGAAGGTAAATGGCGCGTGACGGGCTGGTAAAGGCGCTGAAGCTTAAAAGAACAACAGATACAAAAATACCTGCGGAAGGTAAGGCAACACGTAATCTCAGACGATTTTTCTTTGTCAGGATATAGCGATGACGTACAGATAAATAACATCCGCACCAGCGGAGTGTTTTTTTCAATGCCGTTTCAGGAAATAAATCCGGCCTCATAAGCTTGATTTTCAACGTCAATCTTCTTCGCTCTATTCGTTATCTCTACGTACCATCTTTCAAAATCATGCCAGCGTTAGCATAGCGTAGCAAAAATGCCAATGATATCTTTCACATCATTATATTATTTTCAGAGGATAAAATAATGATTCTAAATCCATTATCCAAACATTGTATCAAGGGAGTTGAGCGCCGTTTCAAGATTCTCTTTTGTGACAGATAATTTGTTATTAACATCAAAGACGATAAAAATGCCGAAAATTAGAAAAAACAGAGCATCAATCGCGCCGCTTTCTTCCTGTCCTGTCTCGTAAAACCCCGGAAGAAGTCCTACAACCAGAAGCAAAAGAAAAGCAAAAGAATAGAAGATAATCAATGATCGGGCCGCCCGGGCATAACCGGAGATAATAACCCGTGCCGTTTTATCCTGATCCTGACAAAATACCGAGATATTCAGATCAACACGGGCATGTCTTGTGAGACCTGATGGGTATCCTGTTGTTCCTTTTATTTTAAAATCGGTATCTTCTCCCGATATTTCTTCAATATCGATTGATTTTCCAAGATATCCGCTCAAGGCTTTTTTCAGCTCGCTGGCAGCCACAGCCTTACCCAGATTAATTTTTTTTGAAACTTCAATATGTTTCATAATGTAACCCGTTCCCTATTTTACATTACATTCTTTTGAAATAGCTTCATAGGCCGCTGAAGAACCCTTCAGGCTGAATGTATCCGTCGTTGCCGTCTCACGGGAAGACACCCCTTTTATAACCATCTTGCTGCTTTTCTTGATGGCTTCAGAGATTTTATTGTCAGTGGCGGCATCAGGTGCCCATGCTGTTTCATCCTGTGTAAACAGCGTAAAACTGGTGCTGTCTATTTTTGCAGTTGCATCACTTCCCTGTTTATAGGAATAACCTGTGATATAGCTAAATACATTTTTAGATCCTTCGGCAGGCCGATGCGTAATCAGAGCAAAGACATCCCCGCGACGGGTGTAATTTCCTTCGGATTTTGCGGGCTGGCTGGCCATATAACAGACCTTGTTATCGCCCTCCATGAAGACATAGGCTTCCCAGTCGCTGTATTTCCCGAGCAGGCGCGGCTCTGCGGCCATAGCCTGTCCGGCAAGGGTTAGCACATATAGCATTGCCACTATGGCAAAAAACTTGTCCTTCATCATAATATTCAACCTTGAAAGTTAGTCAGGATTAATGCGTTATATTCCAGATATGCAAATGTTATTATATACCCTCCTTTCCCTTTATTTAAAGGCAATTTTTAAAATCATAACCAATTAATTTATAAAACACGTTATAAAAATCATTTTTCACTACGTATAAGACGCCGTAATCCTTGTGTATGCTGTGGTGGCGGGGCAACAGGCCCACCCGCCCGTGCGGGACGCTCTGCAAAACGTCCTTCCGGTCCGCCCATGGATAGCATGCGGTCATACATTACCAGAGCGCCGGCAACGCCGACATTGACACAGAATTTCATGGGAATTTTTACAGTAAACGCACAATATTCCAGAATTTCCGGCGAAAGATTTCCCATTTCAGGTCCTAAAACATAGGCCGCACGCAGAGGATGGCAAAAGCTCGGCAATAGAATGGAATCCTCGATCAATTCGATTCCCACAAGCTGGCATCCTTTGGGTAAAGACATTTCTTCAACATTTTCATACTGGTAATAGGGAATGTGATCAAAGGCGCCCGATGTATCGGAGATACGCATGGCCTGAATATCAATATTCGGAGTAATCGTAAAAAACGAGCTGGCGCCAAAGGCATGTGCCGAACGAACCAGATTGCCGACATTGCCTTCCTTGCTGATTCCTTCCACGCCGATACTGAAATAGCCGCGCATGTTACTCTCCCTTATTTTAAAGCTTTTTCCAGCCTGTCAACTGCTTCATCCAGCTTTTTTTGTGATACCGCAAAACACAGTCGCATATAGCCTGTTCCGATTTTGCCAAAGGCGCAGCCCGGTGCCAGAGACAGTCCAGCCTCATCAATCAGCCGCCGCGCCAGTGTTAAGCAGTCCGGCTCATTCTCCACACGAAAAAAGGCATAAAATGTTGATTGCGGACAGACGGCATGAATACGGTCTATCGTTTCAAAACGTTTAAAAAGAAAATCCATATTGGACTGCCACAGGTCAAGCTGCTGCCGGATAAAAGGTTCGCCGTGCCGCAGAGCCTCCATCGCCGCATATTGGGTCAGACTTGGCGGGCAAAGATTATTGTAAAGCGCGATATCGCGAATGGCGTTTTCCGATTGCGCCGGCCCTACCAGCCAGCCCATACGCCATCCTGTCATTGCCCACGCCTTGGAAAAACTGTTAATAATAAAGAGTCTGTCCTCCGATTCTGCAACTTCGAGAAAGCTTGGCGCATGGGGTCTGTCATAGATGATCCGGCCATAAACTTCGTCAGAGACAATCCAAATCCCTTGTGATCGCGCAAATTCAAGTAAAACCTGCATTTCCTCGCGGCTCATGACCCAGCCGGCCGGATTGGAGGGCGTTGTTATCAAAATCACTTTGGTTTTTTTTGTGCAGGCACTGATCAGCCTGTCCATATCAAGCTGCCATTGCCCTTCAGTTTCGCGCAGCGCCACTTCCCTGAATTTTGCCTGTGCCAGTTCGACAGCGCCCAGAAGATTTTTCCAGATCGGCGTTAGCGCTACAACCTCATCCCCCTTGTCCAGTAAGGCATTCAGTGCAAAATGCATGGCCGTTGTGCCTGATCCGGTCATAAAAATCCGGTTTGTCGGCATATTGATATTATAAAGACGGGTATAGTAATTAGACACTTCCTGCCGGACTTCTTCATAGCCAAGAACAGGGCCATAAAAAGTTTTCCCCGCCATCATCGCTTTACGAACGCCTTCCATGATAAAATCAGGCGTTGGCATGTCCCCCTCGCCCTGTGCCAGAGAAAGAATATCTTTTTTGGCACGGCCATAACGCACCATCTCCGCCCCCGGATTCAGGGACAGATTTTCAATACAGCGTCTTAAATTTAGTTTATCGTCCATTTCCTGTAATTTACGTGGTAAGAAACATCAAGGTCAAGAACTATGAAATACACTTGCCCTTTTCTATGTTTCTATTATCATAGAAGAATGGATATTGAAGATATTATCAAAGCTTTTAACGCTCTGGGACAAGAGACGCGGCTGAAAATTCTCAATCTTTTGGTTGGCGCAGGATCTCGCGGTCTTTCAGCGGGAGATATCAGTCTGGCGTTGGGCGTGCCGCAAAATACCTTGTCTTTTCATCTATCCCATCTTGAAAATGCCGCCTTGCTTCATCGCCGCCGTGCCGGACGCTTTATTATTTACAGCGTTAATAACAAGGGCATGAAAGATCTGCTGCTTTATATGATTGAAAATTGTTGTGATAAGACAGCGTCAAATTAGTTCTCTTATAAAGCGCTTGCAAAATACAGCAATTTATCCAATTCTTACGGAAGTAGAGAATATAACAGGATCACTTCCATGGAAAAACCATCCCGGAAACCGAAAAATCCGAATTTTTCATCAGGTCCCTGCGCCAAAAGGCCGGGCTGGAGTGTGGATTGTTTGAACAATGCCTTAACGGGGCGTTCTCACCGTTCTGCGCCCGGCAAGACGCGTTTGCAGAAAATTATTGATTTACATCGTGAATTGCTGGCTATTCCGGCTGATTATCATATCGGCATTGTTCCGGCTTCGGATACCGGTGCGATTGAAATGGCAATGTGGTCAATGCTTGGCGTGCGCCCCATTGATGTGCTGGCATGGGAAAGTTTTGGCAGTGACTGGCAGAAGGATATTACCGATCATCTGAAACTGGAAGCTAATGTGTATGAGGCAGATTACGGCTTTTTACCCGATCTGTCCAAAGTGAATTCCGATAATGATATTGTTTTTACATGGAACGGGACAACATCCGGCGTTCGGGTTCCTGACGCTGGCTGGATTGCACGGGAGCGGAAGGGCTTGAGTTTTTGTGACGCAACATCAGCGGTTTTTGCCTATGATATACCCTGGGACAGGCTGGATGTTACGACATGGAGCTGGCAAAAATGTCTTGGCGGTGAAGCCGGACACGGGATGCTGGTCTTAAGCCCCCGCGCCGTGGCGCGGCTGGAAAATTATAAACCGGACCGTCCTTTGCCAAAAATTTTCCGTCTGACACAAAAAGGCAAGCTGAATGAAGGAATTTTTGAAGGCATGACGATTAATACGCCTTCTATGCTGGCGGTCGAGGATTGTCTGGATGCGCTGAACTGGGTAAAATCAATCGGCGGTCTGAAGCAGACTATCAAAAGATCGCAGGCGAATCTGGCAGCGCTTGAAAAATGGGTCGGAAAAACACCATGGATTGGCTTTCTTGCTGAAGATCCTGCCATACGTTCGGTCACTTCTATTTGCCTTAAAATAACAGACCCGTGGTTCGAGGCGCTTTCTGATGATGAAAAGGGAGCTTTTATCAGCACTCTGTGTAAATTGCTTGATAGGGAAGATGTCGCCAGAGATATCAAAGGATACAAGAATGCGCCGCCGGGCTTGCGTATCTGGGGCGGGGCGACCATTGAAACAGCAGATATCGAGGCTTTATTGCCCTGGCTGGAATGGGCTTTTGAAGTCTGTAAATCGGAACAAGAAGAAAAAGAAATTAATTAAAGGAATTTCATGAGCATAGATTCAGTCATTAATGATATTTTTGTAACGCTTGCAGATATATCGGAAGCGGTCATTTTTTATAGTATAGATCTCGGGCTGGATAATGCGGCAGGTGATCCGCTGAAAGTACCGCTGGTTTTACTATGGCTGGCTACCGCTTCGCTGTTTTTTACGGTTTATTTCGGGTTTATCAATATCCGTTATTTCAGACATTCTGTGGAGGTTGCGCTTAACAAGCACAGCGAACCTGATGCTGTCGGCATGATAAGCTCGTTTCAGGCACTGGCGACTTCGCTCTCCGGTACGGTTGGACTTGGTAATATTGCGGGTGTTGCCGTGGCGATTACAGTTGGTGGCCCCGGCGCGGCGTTCTGGATGGTCATTATGGGGCTTTTCAGCATGTCGACCAAATTTATTGAAGTGACGCTGGGGGTAAAATATCGTCATCATCACGATCCGGCACATGGTGGGACAATTTCCGGCGGACCGATGTATTATTTGCGGGATGCGCTCAATAACCGGAATATCCCGTATCTTGGCGGCATTCTGGCGGCGCTGTTTTCTATGGCCTGTATTGGCGGCGCGCTGGGCGGCGGTAATATGTTTCAAGCCAATCAGGCCTATATGCAGGTTATGAATGTCACAGGCGGCACGGAAAGCTGGCTGTTCGGGAAAGGCTGGGTGTTCGGTCTGGTGTTGGCGGGACTGGTCGGGGCGGTCATTATTGGCGGAATCAGGTCAATTGCTGCAGCGGCTTCAAAAATTGTTCCGGTTATGGCCGGAATTTATCTGCTGGCCGGACTGATCGTTATTAGAGGTGGTCCCAGAAAATCGGACATGTTGCTAAGGTGGAATTCTGACATTAAAACGAAAGGGATCTACCGATATGACAAAAAGAAGAAATCACTCTCCTGCATTCAAAGCCAAGGTTGCATTGGAG
>Ga0210044_10005860_pt1 | contig 16410 bp, 7 predicted proteins | sample CryGey13umfilter_2_FD_183959 | JGI IMG/M metagenome (GOLD analysis project Ga0210044, IMG submission 183959) | Groundwater microbial communities from aquifer in Utah, USA - Crystal Geyser 4/9/14 3 um filter (SPAdes) (version 2) | ecosystem: Environmental > Aquatic > Deep subsurface > Groundwater...
ATAGGCGTACTTATCATCTATACTATTTTTATTATCTTTGGCTTCTTTAACTTCCTTTTCCTAGATACCAGGAATACAAATGCAACAAATACAAATATCCATGCCCTACCCACTTCTTTTACTGATACTGATTGGAGTAATGGGAATTATAGTATTTTATCAGATATTGACCCAAATAACAGCGCAGGACAGCTTCTGCTAAAAAATGATCCGTCAACAATGGTATTGCTGGGAAGTCCGATAAAATTAACTAATGTTACCAGTATGAAATCTTACAAAGGCAAACTATTACTGTTAGCCTCCTCTAAAGTATGGGAAATTAGCGATGCAGAGCTCAGTTCTTATGATCCCATAAACAATACATATGAACAAATTTCTTACTATAATGCTCCAGCAGGCATAACTTCTGGCAGTAAAGTTATTATGAAAGAACAAGGAACTGGGATGATGGCAGTTATTAATGATAAAGTTTATATTCCAGGCCCAGATCCTGATGAAAGCTGGGACTTCGGTAATTTATATATTTATGATGGTACCACCTTAACCAAGAAACGCACTATTCCTAATGCAGACCATTCTCATGATGTAACGTATTATGCTGACAAACTAATTGTTACTTCAACTCATCCAACTGGTGTTACCCCGCCTGATTTTTCACTAGATGATGGCAATACATGGCAAACTTTAACTTATTGCTCAGATGCCTATGTTATGAATGGGCTTGGAGGAGCATCTTCTTTTGGTGGAAAGTTATATCTTTATGCGGGAGATAAACAGCCAACAGGAGGATATGCTTCTGCAATATTTATCTATGACGGCACAATTTGCATCAAAAAACCTTGGCAGATTGGTTTGCCTCTTAGTGAATATAAAGGCGTTATTTTGTCAGGCAGAAATTATTCACTAGACGGAATAAATTTTAACCCAATTTCTGCTTTTGATGGAAATCCGGGAAGATATAGCGAAAGTTACACTGATTATGACGGAAAGCATTATGCCGCGGCCAATGTTACATCCAGCAGTTATATACCCGGTTTAGTGTATACAACAGGTTTGTTTTCTTCCACAGACGGTATTAATTGGTCGTACTTAGGCAGTGGTACAGAATTATCGTTTACTAGTGGAAAAATCGTAAATCATCAAGGAAGATTATTTTTTACTGGAGAAACAAAAAACAGTACAGGTGATTCAGCGATTTATGTCTCCTCTTCCAAATCTTCTGGTGAATTAATTTCAAAACCTCAAGAGCTGACTGATTTTAATAAACTAACTCTTTCATGGAATGCCGTTAAACCAACAGGTACCAATATTAAATTTCAAGTAAGGTATGCCAATGATTTAACCAGTTTGAATTCTGCTTCTTTTGTCGGACCTGATGGTAGTCTCACATCATATTTCACTTCATCGGGCACTTCTCTTATCGGAATACCGAAAAGTAGTTATCTCCAATACAAAACTTATCTTAATACCCAAGATTCTAAATATACCCCCTATCTTGAAGATGTTACAATTACATCCTCTCTCCAGGACTACAAGAATCCTGCCAAAAATTTTTATATTGTTTCTTTTAATCCAGCGATTGATAGTGATTTGCAATTTTTAGCATCACATTATGATCTTCTTGATGATGATGGGGCTTATTTAACAACTACTCAGATTGATCGATTGCATAATCTTAATCCTGATATTAAAATCTTAAAATATTTTAACGGTTTAGATATTTATGCGGGTTCTTCTGATTATTCTTGGATTAACACAAATCATCCGGATTGGTTTTTGGTTGATAGTGACGGTAATCGTCTTTACACTAAAGCGAATAACTATGGTTTAAAACCAGGCAATGTTGACGTTCAAAATTGGCTTGCTGGTAAGCTGCAAAATATATTAGGCGCTAAACCTTATGACGGTATTTTCTTGGATATGATAGTAGCTTCTCCTAATTATATTTATTGGAATCCTAATATTTCCCAATACGTTATTGCTATAAATCCAGATACGGGCATCCAATACACTTATCCGCAGTGGCGAGCCCATCAACAGCAAAAGCTTCAAGTTGTCAAAAATGCTGTTGGGTCTAAAATGATTATTTTTAACGGGCTTGCTTATAATAATTACTGGCAAGGAGAAGGTGGGGAAGGAATTAATTTCTGGAATACAACCACTGATGGAGCTATGATAAAAGGTTTTATTAGATGGGCAAATAACGGATTAAATTTCCGTAGAGAAGTAGACTGGAAAAAAGATATTGATATGTTAATTGATTCATTATCAAAAGATCGAATAATTTTGGCAACAACAGGTTTTGATATAAACGATAGTACTATAACAAGTGAGGATAAAAAACGTATTGTGATGTATTCTTTTTCTTCTTTTATGCTAGGTACTCAAGGCGAAAAGGCATATTATAATTCAAGAGATCTTGATACTCTTCAAACGGGGCATCCTCAAGAATCAACATTTCAAGATATTTGGTTAACCCCAATCGGCTCCCCTCTCTCCCCCTACTATAAAGCTAATAATCTATATCAAAGAGATTTTACCAACGGCAAAGCTTTAGTAAACTCAGTAGATGTAACTAATTGGTCTGATACTAATGAAATAAACAGCAAGACTTATACTATAAATCTAGGAAGCCTATATAAGAAACCTATTATTAATGATGACGGATCTGTAACCTATGAAAATGTATCTTTTATAACCCTTTCCCCTAAAACAGGTATTGTTCTTTTAAAGCAAGATTCCTCTATTCCTATCCTCTCTTCCTCCCAAGAACTTAAAACCAAACTAAATCCAGTAACTAATCCTACAGGCTCTAACAACTGGCAGTACTGGTGGGATACCGGAGTACCTAACAACACTACCTACAGAGACTGGCTCATAAACGATATAGTCCCTCAAGACAATACTATCTACTCTATGCTCTGGGACAGAGTAGTCCCCGAGTTCTGGGCTAATCAATTCTACTATAAGTATCTGTTTGATCATGCTATCCCTGAGAAGCTATCTAACTCTTATTATTACACTAGATTCTGGAATAAGGCAGTATCTGAATACTGGACTAATGGTTTCTACTACAAGAGACTCTGGGATAAAGCAGTACCTGAAAACTGGGTATCTTCCTCTCCTGATTCCTATAGAACCACCTTCTATACCAAAGCAGTACCTTTAAACTGGTCTTCTTCCTTCTATCAATCAAGATTCTGGAACAAAGCAGTACCAGAACTCTGGGTATCTTCCTACTACAAGAATACCTTAAACAACGAGGCCAAAGTAGGGAATTGGGCTTCAGGATACTATAATTCTCATTAGAAAAAAGATTAACCAGTAAGCAGGCTGCTTTTTAAAAGTAGCTTTTTTTGATATTATGAAGAAGTTAAACAAGGAAGCTTATGAAAAATATTTTAATAACAGGTGGCGCTGGTTATATAGGTAGCCATACTGTCAGGGAACTAAAAAAGCAAAAATTTAATCCTCTAGTACTAGATAATTTGTCTAAGGGGCATAAAAAATCAATTAAGGGGATAGAATTTGTTAAAGGTGATTTATTAAATAAAGTGTTTCTTGATAGATTATTTAAAAAAAGAAAGATAGACGCAGTCGTCCATTTTGCCGGGTCTATTGAAGTTGGTGAATCAGTGGTAAACCCTAGTAAATTCTACTGGAATAATGTTGTTGGCAGTATTAATCTTTTCGATTCAATGATACAGAACAAAGTATTTAATTTAGTTTTTTCCTCAAGCGCCGCCGTATATGGTAATCTAATAAAAACTCCTATTCAAGAAGATGATATTAAAAAACCTACTAATCCATATGGTTGTACAAAACTGATAATTGAACAGATATTAGATAATTATGATAAAGCTTATAATCTTAAAAGTGTCTGTTTAAGATATTTTAATGCAGCTGGTGCTGATAAAGCAGGAGATATCGGTGAAGATCATGATCCGGAAACACATCTTATTCCAAGAGTTATTTTTTCTTTATTGGGAAAGGTGCGAAAACTAGAAATATTCGGCGATGACTATAAAACAAAGGACGGTACTTGTGTTAGAGATTATATTCATGTTGCTGATTTGGCAAGGGCGCATGTTTTAGCTCTTAATTTTTTAAAGAAAGAAAAAAAATCCGATAGATTTAATTTAGGTACAGAAAAAGGATTTTCAAACAAACAAGTTTTAGAAGCAGTTGAAAAAGTTACAGGGCAAAAGGTTAATTATAAAATATCAAAAAGAAGAGAAGGTGATCCAGCTATATTAGTTGCAAGCAATAAAAAGGCAAAAAAAATTCTAAATTGGAATTTAACTGAATCATCGTTAGAGAATATTATCAAAAGCGCATGGAGCTGGCATAAAAATAATCCAAAGGGATTTGGAGAAAAATGACTCTTACTAGAAAAGTTGCTTATAATACAATAGTTCAAATTATTGGGAAGATTGTAACAACGACTTTTTCTCTGGCACTGGTTGTTGTCTTAACAAATTATCTTGGTGTTGTAGGTTATGGTGAATATACAACTATATTTGCATACGTCGGGTTTTTTAGTGTGTTTGCAGACCTCGGTCTTTATATGATTTCAGTTAGGGAAATATCTAAAAATGAAAACGATACCGAAAAAATTGTTGGTAATCTTTTAATTATTCGGATAACGTTAGCCGCCATAATTTTTTCGTCTGCCGCTATAATTTCTTTATTTATGCCATATTCAGTGACAGTAAAGAATGGCATTATACTAGCATCAGTAGCGATAGCTTTTGTTACCATAACTCAAGCTTTTACTACAATATTTCAAGCAAAGCTTAAAATGCACTTTTTTGTTATCACAGATATTATAGGAAGGTTATCTGTTTTGGGCTTAACCTTATTTTTTATCCAAGCTCAAAAGGGAGTAGTATATGTTGTTTTAGCTTATATATTGGGTGATCTAATTAATTTAATAATAGCTTTCTTTTTAGCTAATCGATTAGTAAAAATCAGGCCTCAATTTGATTGGGCAATTAGTAAAAAGCTTCTTCAATATTCTATCCCTTTGGGGATTGCCGGGATATTAGGGATGATTCAATTTAAAATAGATACTTTGTTTTTATCTTTCCTACCATTAAAAGGAGGTCTTTCTAATATGCATGAAGTGGGGATTTATGGAGTATCATATAAAATTGTTGAAGTTCTTGTTACTTTTCCATCTATGTTTATCGGCTCAGTTTTCCCTATTTTATCTAACTATTTAAGTAATAATAACGAAAAAGCTAAAGATGTTTTTCAAAAAGCTCTTGATTTTTTAATCATTGTGGCCTTGCCTATGATAGTCGGTACGCTTATTCTTTCTCCTAAAATAATAACGACAATTAGTGGCTCTTCTTTTATATTAGCGAGTAATGCCTTAAGGATATTAATATTTGCGGTTGCCTTTTCCTTTATTGGGAATCTTTTCTCCCATGTAATAATTTCTGCTAATCTGCAAAAAAAACTTATTTATGTAACGCTGTCTGCAAGTATTTTTAATATTATTACTAATTTAATATTTATTCCTTATTTTTCTTACATGGCTGCTGCTATAAATACAGTTATTACAGAATTATTAATAGTAATACTAACATTCAGAATAATTTACAAAAATATGGGCATTAAGCCATCTTATAAGTTATTGTCCAGAGCTTTATTAGCTAGCGTTTTTATGGGCGCTTTTGTTTTTTTTATAGATAAACTAGTAAGTGGTTTTTGGCCAAAAGAAAAGCTATATCAGTTAATAATATTTTTAATAATAGTGGTGTTATCTGTTTTAATATATTTCTTTTTCGCTTATTTACTTAGGGCAATTTCAAAAGAAGATGTAAAAAAAATATTTATTTCAAAAAATGAGTAACATAAAAGTTTTAGCAATTGAAAATACTACTGGTTTTGGGGGAGCCGAAATTCAATTAGGATTATTGGCCGAAGGTTTAAACAATAATGGAATCTATTTCCATGTATTATCTAATGAGAAAAAGCTAAAAGAATTTTTAGATGAAAAAGGAGTTGATAGTACTCTTATAGATTTTTCTATTTACGAGATGAGCAACAAGAAAAACTTTATTTTTTCTTTTTTAAAATGGTCTTTTTATATTAGTAAATTTAAGAAAATATTGGAAAAATTTAGAGACGAAAAAGGCATTAATACAATTTATATTGCTTCTTTTAATGAGAGAATATTTTTATCCAGCTTGATTAAAAAAATGGGATTTAAGTTAGTTTGGATGGAGCACGCGGATTTATATGATTGGGCGCATTCTAAAAATCCCCTACCTATGATTTTTTACAAAAACGCCGCTGAAAAAGTTGATAAAGTTATAAGTCCATCAAGCGCCGGAAGAAACAGCGTTATAAATGATGCTAAAGTTAAGCCTGATAAGGCAATTATTGTTTTGAATGGAATACCTTTAGTGAGTCGGGATTCCTTAAAAGAATATAGAAATAAGGGGATAGAAATTAGAGCTAAATTAAACTTAGAAAATAAATTTTTAATAAGTTCTCTTTCACGTCTTTCGCCTGAAAAAGGACAAGAATATTTACTTAAAGCTATAAAAAATTTGAAAGACAAAGGTTTTAATATCTATTGTTTGATTATGGGAAAAGGACCCAGTAAAAAAAGTCTAGTTAATCTTTGTAACGAATTGAATTTAGCGGAACAAGTAAATTTTTTAGGATTTGTTTCGGACAAAGAGAAGTTGGCGATTCTTTCCGCTTCCGACGTTTTTTGTTTCCCTTCTGTTTGGCAAATGGAAGGCTTTGGTTTGGTTTCGGCCGAGACCATGATGATGAACACCCCGGTTATTGCTTCAAGGGTGGGGGGTATTCCGGATGTTATAAGAGATAAAGAAAACGGAATTCTTGTAGAGCCCAAGAATGTCGAGCAATTATCAGATAAAATTGAATTAATATATCGGGACATTAAATTGCGAATAAAGTTAGCGGAAAAAGGCAGAGAATATGTTGAAAAAATATTTAACGCCGATAGGATGGTTAGAGAAACAAAGAAAATATTAGAGGAAGTATTAGATTAATGGAAAAAACTAAAATAGCTTTTATTTCAAATCCGGTATCAATAGGTGGGGGGGAAATTTATTTAAAATCTCTTGCTTCCGCAATAAGTGAAAACCAAGAAGTTTTGGTTGTTACGGGATCTGGTCAGTTAGAAAAACTTCTTTCCAAGTTGAATATAAAGGTCAAAAGAATTTGGTTGGGTCCTCTAGTGACTAGTAAATTTAATTTAATATTACACTACCTAGTCCAATATGTTTTAAGCCCAATATTTTTTAAAGAGTTCCTAAGATTAAAAAAAGAGGGATACACTTTAGTTCATATTCAAACATTAGACGAACAAGTTGCTTTTTCAAGGTTAGCAAAAAAAGCCGGCTTAAGGGTAATATGGACAACACATGGACCAATCAGAAAAGGTACTAGTTTTTTTTGGCATATCCCCCAAAATTATTATTTAAAAGCAGCCCGATATGCTGATAAGATTATAGCGGTGTCCGGTAGCACTAAGAGTTCGCTTCTAGATTTAGGAATAGATAAAAGTAAAATTGATGTTGTTTATAACGGCGTTGATTCTAACAGGCTTCAAACCGAAAGAGACAAAAAAGAAATAAAACATTCTTTCGGGATTCCAAATGATAATAAAGTTGTCACTTTCAATGGAAGATTAGAACCTATCAAGGGTCCGGATCTTTTTATAGAAGCCATATCAAAAGTTTCTTTGCTCAACACTTCTTTTGTTTTAGTAAGCGAGGGGAGTATGTTAAAAGAGCTTAAGCAAAGAGTGCAGGATTTAGGTATATCAAAAAAAATATTTTTTTTAGGATATCAAGAATATATAGGGGAAGTGTACTCAATAACCGATTTATTGGTTATACCGTCCAGGCACGAAGGTTTTAGTTTAACAGCATTGGAAGCGATGATGCGCGGTATTCCTATAATTGCTGCAAGGGTAGGTGCTTTGCCGGAAATTATAAAGGAAAATAATACAGGGCTTTTTTTTGATAAAGAGAATATTGATATGCTAGCCAAAACAATAGAGCAATTGTCAAACAATGAAGAGTTAAGAAAAAAAATCGGCAATAATGCAAAAGAGTATGCGATAAATAATTTTTCTTTTGATAAAATGGTTGAAGAGACATTAAAGGTTTACGGAGAATAGATGAAAAAAATTGCGATTATTACAACCGATATTCCAAGTAAAACTGGCAGCGGTTATAAAATGAGATGTTATTATATTGCAAGAGCCTTATCAAAAAGTTTTGCCGTTGATATTTTTTCACTATCAGATAATGATCAAAATAAGGCAACTAACCTTGATTTTGTAAATCATATCGAGATTTGTAATTACCATCCTATAGAAGAGAATAAGCTAATCTGGTTTATAAATAGACTTATAAGGCTTTTGTTTTTTTCAAAACCCGCGGGCGCTGTAAGAACATATAATAACAATTTTATTGATAAGATAGTTAGCGCTCATAAAAATAATAAGTATGATATTGTTTTGGCTGAAGGCATATGGATGAGTCAATATTTTAATTTTTTTCCGGGTACAAAAAAAGTTATAGATAACCATAATATAGAAACAGTTCTCTATAAAAGAGAATTAAAAATACTGCTTGGTTTTAAGAAAATTGCTAAATGGATTGATTGGTTATTTAAGCTTAGTGTTTTTGAAAAAATCAAGAATCAAGAAAGCGACCTTTCGATTGTTACCTCTAATAATGACAAATCATTTTTAGAAAAAATGATTGGCCAAGATAGAAATATAAAGGTAATAGAGAATGTGGTTGATTTTTCTTCTTCTGATAAAAAATATATAAATCCGATCAGCAAAGATTATATACTTTTTGCAGGGCTACTAAGCTACTTTCCTAACGAAGACGGTATATTATGGTTTGGTAATAAAATCTGGCCTAAATTAAAAGGAAATTTTCAGGATTTAAGTCTTGTTATTGTTGGTGCAAATCCAACAGCGAAAATCAAGAAAATTTTTGCTAACGATAAGAATGTAGTTATTACGGGTTTTGTTGATAATATAGATGAATACCGGCAAAATGCCTTAATCGAAATTGTACCGTTGCGCTTAGGTGGAGGCACCAGGTTTAAAATTCTTGAGGCGTTGGCTTTTGGCATTCCAGTGGTTTCTACTTCAATCGGTGCAGAGGGACTTGATATTAAAGAAGGCGAAATTTTTATAGAAGATGAGCCAGAAAGTTTTTTTAGGGCCATTGAACAATTAATGAACAATAAAGGACTTAGAGAAGAAATGTCTTTTAAAGGATTAAAAGTTATTAAAAATAAATATAACTTTGATAGTATTTCTTTAGAGACTAATGATATTTTTAAGGAATTATCAAATGATTAGTATAATAATACCTTCCTTGAAAGGTGATACAAACGAATTAGAGAAAGAGTTAAAAAATATTTCTATTAATCAAGAGATAGAAATAATAGTGATCAAAAATGTATCTCCGGTAGCTAAAGCTAGAAATCAAGGAGCAGTTCAATCTAAGGGTGACATATTAATTTTTTTAGATGATGATATAGAATTCTCTAGCACTGAGCTTATAGATAAGATCTCAGAGACAATATTAAAAGAATTAACCTCTGGGGTTGTAGGTGTCGGTCTGATGCTGCCCAAAAATGCAACGTGGTTTGAAAAAAGGTTAGCTAAAGAAATTAATAGAATAGAAATTATTCCACCTAAAGATTTAACTCAAACAGATGATGGTATCACTGGTGTATGTTTTGGAATAAAAAAAGAAACATTCTTAGAAATAGGTGGATTTAATGAAGAATTAGTATCAGGAGAAGATCCAGAATTTTTTTATCGTCTAACAAAACGAGGCCTTAAAAATTATCTTTTACCAAGCATGTATGTTTATCATCATGCGCCAAAAAATATCCCCGGTCTTATCAAAAAATTTTATTGGTATGGAAAAGGTCATTACCAATCTAGGCATCTGCATCCTGAATGGGGTATTGGTCTTAAGATAGAAAATTCTTCCCAAGCCATTCTATATGTTTTAATAAGAACCTTATTATTACCAGTGCATTTTTTTATTGATTCTAGTTTTAAAACTAAAAAAATAACAGTTTCTTTTAGACCTTTTAGGGCTATTTCAAGCTATGCAGCTGTCTGGGGATATACAAGAGCATTTTTTAATCATCAATCGAATAATATCTAGCTTTACTCAGTACTAACTTCAAAAAGTTATTTTTCTTTTCTGCAAATTAATTAAGCGATGCTTTCTTATGTCTATTATTTTTAGAGAAAAGATTGTTATCAAGGTTAGTGTGGGGTTTTACATAGACGTTATTTATTCCTAGAATAGAAGTAATAAGAGGTACTTGCTCATGTTTTTTAATTTGAATAAATTACAGAAATTTATTGTTCGGATTGTTTTGTTCACTTTTATAGTGCAAATCCTGTCTTATGCTTTATTTGCATTAGAGCCGGTAAGTAAAAAAAGCACCGTAAGGGCAGCAGGTATAGACGGTTTTGGGGTAAATGCGCATATTAAGCAGCGCTATTATAATGAGAAAGCAACTGCTTTTTCTAAAATGACTACTGCTGGAGTTCAGACTGCTAGGGAACAATTTATTTGGGGTGATATTGAAATATCAAATAATAATTGGGTATATACTCAATATGATCAATTGGCCCAGGACTATGATACTAATAGTATTTCTCCATTAGGACTATTAGCCTATGGTACTGATTGGGCCAGTACTTATCCAGGACAGTCTGACTCAGATATGTATCTACCAAATCTTGACGCATGGGCAGATTTTGTCCAACATACTGTTGAACGTTATGACGGGGACGGAAATAGTGACGTACCAGGTGGATATGTAATTAGTGATTGGGAAATGTGGAATGAGCCGAACCATTCTGGTTACTTTAAGCTCGCACCTGGTACAAATCCTAATAATACATATTATTGGTATGGACAATTACTTAAAAGGGGTTATCAGGCTGCAAAAGCAGCTAATCCGAATGCAAATGTTGTTTTTGGCGGTACGTCCGGATCTGATGTATCTTTTATAAAAAATGTAGTTGATCAATCAGGGGGGGTTTATTTTGACACTATGGCTATACATCCTTATAGAGATTTTGGTAAACCAGAGGAATTTAAAACCGGACAAGATACGCTTCAGTATCAGTTGGGTCAGGTAATTTCGTTAGCAAAAAATTATGGGAATAAACCAATATGGCTTACAGAAATAGGCTGGAACACCGATGTTCCCGGACTAACAGAAACAATAAAAGCCAATTACCTTGCACGAACCTTCCAGATTGCTCTATCTATGCCTTTAGTACAGAAAATATTTATATATGATTTAAAAGATGCGGGTGACGGTTTTGGTTTAATAAACAGTTCTTGGTCTAACAAAACTTCATATAGTACTTATCAGACTTTAATTTCTAAATTAAGTGGAGGATCTTTTAGTGGTCGTGAGGATGTGGTTTCCCAAACTACCATTGATGATGTAGAAAGCGGAGGGATAAATTGGAACGTTTTAAGATTTAATTCTGCTACAGGTAATGTTAGCAGGGTTTCGGATCATTATTCTGGTTCGGCCGGTTTAAAAATTGAATATAATCATGATAATTCATCAAATGCTTATACGTATCTTTATAAGCCCGTTTCTATAGGCAGCGGAAATCCAATCATTAGTATGGCTTTAAAAGGAACGAATGATTTTAATATGGTTATTAGGGTTAGGCTTCGTGATGCCACAGGAGAAGTTTTTCAAGGTATCGCCTCAAGATCTCCATATAATGAATGGCAATACGTTACTGCAAACTTTAATGATGCTGATCAAAGAGCTGTGCATTGGGATGGAAATAATGATGGTGTGCTGGATGGCAATATCACTTTTGAAGGCATTATTTTAGATAAAAATGAATCAATCGGATCCAATGGTTTAATCTATCTTGATGATGTTAAATATTTTCATGACAGTAATTATCTTCAAAAATATATATTTACCAATAATAATCACAACATAACTTGTTTGTGGGCTGCATCAGGCAGCGTAACTCAAAGTGTTAATGTTGGTTCAAGTCAGATTGCTTTAACATCAAGAGATGGTTCTATAAGTTATCCTAGCGCTCCCGGCGGAGTATTAAGTCATAATTTTTCTGAGAGTATAGCTTATGTTGAACCTACTTATTCTTCAAGTTTCCAATCTAAAAGTAATGCTTCTACTATAGTAATGAATGAGGGCGATTCTCCCTCAGATGTTTGGCTAAAATTTACTAATACAGGTTTAGCTAATTGGTATGGTACTGGTAGTGGCAGTAACCCAAAAGTAATTTTAAAAACTGATAACTCCCTGGGAAGATCAAGTGCTTTCTCTCATTCATCGTGGTATCACGAATCTGATCAACCAGCAATGTTAGATGAGTCAACCGTTGCCCCAGGTGCAGTAGGAACATTTTCTTTTACTCTAGGCGTTCCATCAGGAGCAACAGCCGGTGTTTATAGGGAAAGGTTTAGACCTATTGCAGATGGAACCAGTGATATGAATAGTGTTAGTGATGCCTATTTAGATGTTGCTTATATCCCCACAGTATCGTCCGCTTCAGAGCTTAATAACTTAGTAGACCCTAGAACTAATCCTTCAGGATACGGATTTTGGTGGGATTATGGAATACCAAATAATACTATTTATAGAGATTGGTTTTTTACCCAGGTAGTTCCTAATAATTCTTATCTATATTCCATGCTTTGGGACAAGGCAGTTCCAGAACTCTGGGCAAGTCAATATTATTATACTTATCTATTTGATCATGCCATTCCTGATAAGATAGCTTCAAGTTTCTATTATGATAGATTTTGGAATCAAGCGGTTCCAAATTATTGGACTAATGGTTTCTACTACAAGAGGCTATGGGATAAAGCAGTACCCGAAAACTGGGTTCCTGCTTCTCCGAATTCGTATAGAACAATATTCTGGACTAAAGCTATCCCGGAATTATGGAGCAGTAATTATTATTACACTAGACTTTGGAATAAGGCTATTCCAGAACTTTGGTCAAGCCAACATTATTATACTTATTTCTGGAATACGGCAGTGCCGGATAAAATATCCTCAAGTTTTTACTACACTAGATTCTGGAACAAGGCAGTATCTGAATACTGGACTAATGGTTTCTACTACAAGAGACTCTGGGATAAAGCTATTCCTGAAAACTGGGTATCTTCCTCTCCTGATTCCTATAGAACCACCTTCTATATCAAAGCAGTGCCAGAAAACTGGATTTCCTCTTACTATTCTTCCAGATTCTGGAATAAGGCTATCCCAGAACTATGGAGTGGACAACACTACTACACCTATGCCTTTAATACTGCTATACTCTCTAATTTAGCTTCTGAATACTATTACAATTACTTTTGGAATACAGCAGTACCTACTCTACAGTCTAATTCTTTTTATTATGCTAGACTTTGGGATAAAGCAGTCCCTGAAAATTGGGTTTCTGAATCAGGCCCTCCTGGTATCTATTCCTACAAATGGACATTTTGGGTTAAAGCAGTACCAGAATCTTGGTCATCATCTTTTTACGAGAGAAGACTGTGGGATAGGGCTATCCCACAAAATTGGGTAAGCGGATACTACTCTACAACTAAAAACCAGGCTGCCACCGAAGATTGGGCAAGTGGATATTACGATACTTCACATTAATAAAATTAACATAAGTGTTTTATAAAAAATGAAAAAAAAGATTATTCTATTGTTGATGTTATGTTTTGTGGTTAATCCGCTAAACTCTCTTATCCTATCACTAGATAAAGTCCAAGCTTCGTCAGACCAAGCCTCTATAGCTTCTGATAATAACGAAAATTCTCCCTTTGGTGTGAATGGTCATGTGTTTAGAAGATATTATCCACAAGAAAGAGATACTGCTTTTTCTAAAATGGCAGAAGTAGGCGCAAAATGGGAAAGAGAAGAATTTACCTGGGATTTTATTGAACCCACGCAAGACCAGTATGATTGGTCTGGATATGATGATGTTGTTTTAAAGGCAAATGCCAATCATATAAATATTTCTGGTTTGATAGCTTATTCTGCAATATGGGCGAGTACAGGGAAAGGATTATCAGACGAAGATAAATATTTACCTAACTTAGACGCTTGGGCAGATTTTGTTGGAAAATTAGTTGAACGTTATGACGGTGATGGTATAAATGATGCTCTGGGTTCGCCTGTAGTGCAGTATTGGGAATTATGGAATGAACCCAATTTAAACCGTTTTTTAAAGATAAATAATATGGTTCCAGATGATAAAGAATTTTGGTATGGCCAGCTTTTAAAAAGAGGTTATCAAGCCGCCAAACAGGCAAATCCTGATTCTGTTATATTATCCGGAGCAGTTTCAGGTGCAGATGTCTATTTTTTAAACAGAGTTATTGAAAAAACCGGTGGTTGTTATTTTGATATCTTCGCTACTAATATCTTAAGGAATCTATCTGCGCCAGAAGAATTTATGATAGGGTATGATACTCTTCAATATCAATTAGGGCAATCAATTGGTTTCGCAAAAAAATATAATAAAAAAATATGGGTTACAGAAGCAGGCTGGCCAACAGATGTTGTTTCAGAGGAAGATCAGGCTGATTATATTGCACGGTTATATTCAATTTCTTTAAGTTTCCCGGATATTGAAAAGATATTTGTTTATACTTTTAGAGATGATTCTTCTGGAGATTGGGGAATGGTCAGAAATGATTTTTCAGAAAAACCATCATTTTTTACATATAAATTTTTGTCAGAAAAATTACAAGGAACAACTTTTAGAAACCAAGATGATGTTATTGGTTCAACAACAATAGATAATTTTGAAGGTAGTCTTAGCTGGAATCTTTGGAATTTTTCTGGCGCAACAAGCTCTTTCGAAAAAAAAGATTTTGGTGGAAACAAAGCATTAAAAGTAAACTATAATTTGCCTTATGACAATACCAGTGCTTATATTAGTTTAAATAAAAATGCTTATTTAGGTGGTGGAAACCCAGTTATAAAATTTAAAATATATGGAGATAATAATTTAAATGTTTGTATAAGAATAATAATTAAAGATAGTACAGGAGAAATATTCCAAGGTTATGCGGTAAGATCCCCATATAGCGGATGGCAAAAAGTAATTGTAAATTTTAATGATTCCGGACAGAGAGCAGTTCATTGGGGAGGAAACGGAGATGGTGTAATTGATCAGCCGGCTTCGTTCGAATCAATAGTTATAGACAAAGAAAAAGATAAGGAAAATCCAAATGTTGAAGTTAAAGGTTCAATTTACTTTGATGATATAGCTTATTGTTATGATAATAACTTATTATTTAAGAATCATTATCTTAAAGATGGACAGGAAATCATCACTCTATGGTCTAAAAGCGGTTCTTCTACTAAAAACATATTCGTTAATGGTGATAGCGCAGAAGGTTTTAGTAAAATAGGTGCTTCAGCTGCTCAAACTATTTCTTCAAATGGTTTTTTAAATAATTTTAATATTAATGAGAGTGTTTATTTTTTAGAACCAAATGTTTCTTCATCTTCTAGTCTTAGTTATTTTATAAACCCTAAAACAAATCCATTTGGATATTCATTTTGGTGGGATTATGGAATACCAAATAATACTATTTATAGAGATTGGTTTTTTACCCAGGTAGTTCCTAATAATTCTTATCTATATTCCATGCTTTGGGACAAGGCAGTTCCAGAACTCTGGGCAAGTCAATATTATTATACTTATCTATTTGATCATGCCATTCCTGATAAGATAGCTTCAAGTTTCTATTATGATAGATTTTGGAATCAAGCGGTTCCAAATTATTGGACTAATGGTTTCTACTACAAGAGGCTATGGGATAAAGCAGTACCCGAAAACTGGGTTCCTGCTTCTCCGAATTCGTATAGAACAATATTCTGGACTAAAGCTATCCCGGAATTATGGAGCAGTAATTATTATTACACTAGACTTTGGAATAAGGCTATTCCAGAACTTTGGTCAAGCCAACATTATTATACTTATTTCTGGAATACGGCAGTGCCGGATAAAATATCCTCAAGTTTTTACTACACTAGATTCTGGAACAAGGCAGTATCTGAATACTGGACTAATGGTTTCTACTACAAGAGACTCTGGGATAAAGCAGTACCTGAAAACTGGGTATCTTCCTCTCCTGATTCCTATAGAACCACCTTCTATACCAAAGCAGTACCCTTAAACTGGTCCTCTTCTTATTACTCCTCAAGACTCTGGAACAAAGCTGTTCCTGAACTATGGTCTAATCAACACTACTATACCTATCTTTTCAATACTGCCATACCTTCTAACTTAGCCAGTGATTATTACTATAACTACTTCTGGAATACAGCAGTACCTACTCT
>Ga0210044_10005863_pt1 | contig 16407 bp, 13 predicted proteins | sample CryGey13umfilter_2_FD_183959 | JGI IMG/M metagenome (GOLD analysis project Ga0210044, IMG submission 183959) | Groundwater microbial communities from aquifer in Utah, USA - Crystal Geyser 4/9/14 3 um filter (SPAdes) (version 2) | ecosystem: Environmental > Aquatic > Deep subsurface >...
CGGCCGAGCCAGAGCCCGAGCTGGCGGTCCCCGAGCGCCTCAGGCAGGAGGCGTTCGCCCTTGAACGCTACGCGCTGAGCGCGCCCATCGAGCTCGATGGGAAGTGGGCGTTGGTTCTGGTGGACGGCATCCGCGAGGGGGTCACCGTGCCTTTCGAGCAAGCCTCCGCCTCGATCCGCCACGCGCTGGCCCTAGAACCGGCGAAGAAAGCCCGCGCCGACCTCCTAGCGTCCCTGACCAAAGCGCACCGCATCGAGACTCATCCCGAAGTGCTGGCCGGTATGAACCTGCCGGACATCCGGCACGATCATTGAGCTTTAGGGGCGACAAGAACCTCGCTCGCCCTAGAAACCTCGGTGTTATTAGGCCCTTGGAACCCATGGACGACGTGCAGCCAGACCCTGAGCTCTTTCACACCGACATCCGGGTACGCTTCGCCGATGTGGACCACGCCGGGATCATCTTCTTCGCCAAGATCTTCGAGTATTGCCACTGCGCACTCGAGGACCTGCAGCGCCAAGCGGGGATCCCGTTGGAGTCTTTCTTTTCGGAGGCTCGCAGGCTCGGGGCGCCGCTGGTCGACGCCCGCGCCGCGTTCTACGCCCCATTCAGGCACGGCGTCCTGATGCGCGTCGAGGTCGGCTTCGAGAAGCTGGGCGAGCGCTCGGTCCACACTCGATTTCGCTGCTTTCGGGAGGACGGGAAGCTGGGTGCGGAGGTTCGTTTCGTGCAGTCGTTCATCGACACGAGCACGTTTCGCTCTTGCTCAATCCCAGACGATGTCCGGGCGGCGATGGCTCCGTATGCGATTGGAACTCGCGCGCCGCTCGTCACCTAGCTGCCTCGATGCGAGCCAGCTGGTGAGCGCTGGCGCCCAGTCCCAACCAGTCCTAAACGAGATATTGGACTCGACCCGGGAAGTTGCTAAAATCGGGGGCCGTTGTCGCACTTGGACGGGGTTCCCACTGCAGACGAGGTCGATCCGATGAGAACGCTCCCCTTCGCCGTTGCTCTTCTTTTGATTCTGGCTTTACCGACCGCCGCCTGGGCTCAGTGCACCAGCGACGCGGACTGCGCGTCGGGTGAGTACTGTCTGTGGGATCCATGTCCCGCCATCGCTTGTGCCCCCGACCAGACCTGCCCGGATCCCATCTGTGACAATACTGGAACCTGCACCAGCGGCGGCTCGGACGTGTGGTACGGCGACCAATGCGCCGCGAACGCGGACTGCCCGGCTGGCTTCACCTGCGAGACCACGGGTCTTTCTTGTGAGACCTATGGCTGCGGTTGCGCTTGTCCTCCTTGCGACCCTTCCTCAGGTTCGTGTCCCGAGTGCGTCTGCGACTGTCCGGCGCCCCCTCCGTGCGACCAGACCCTGATCAGCGTCTGCACCTACTCGCCCACGACCTGCGCCACTGACGCCGACTGCGACGCTGGCTTCGAGTGCGCCGCTCAGGAAGTCTGCTATGGCAGCGCCTGCGCCTGCCCCGGTGAGACCTGCGTCTGCGCGACCTGCCCGGACGGGACGACCTGCCCGCCGTGTGAGTGCCCCGAGCCAGTTCCTTGCGACTGCCCGCCGCCCACCGAGACCTGCGAGGTCGTGGGGAGCCTGTGTCAGCCCATTCCGGTCGCCTGCACCGCCGACGCCGACTGCCCGGCGACTTGGGAGTGCGTGGAGTTCGGCGGCATTGGGACCGACTGCGCTTGCGCCATGTGCGACTGCATGGACTCGGCGGCTTGCGACCCCACCGACACCGCTTGCATCGAAGCGGCCAACAACTGCAATTGCCCGCCGTGTGACTGCGGCACCGAGCCCACGACCAGCACCGAGGCCTACTGCCTGCCCACGGGGTGGAGCCAGCTGGCGGCCGGCTCTTCGAGCGAAAACACCCGCGGCGAGTCGCCCACGGCCGAGTTCCTGAACCACGCTGCCGATGCGGGCGTGACCACCGTTCCGGAGCCCAAGAACGAGTCGAGCGGCTGCTCCTTCACGGATGTTCCCAACAAGGGCACGAGCTTGCCGTTGATGGCGCTCTTCTTCATCGGCGCGCTGCTTGGGCTGCGTCGACGAAGCCGCTGAGCTCCCTGACGACTCCTTAGGTTGAGAACGACAACGGGCGCCTCTGGGCGCCCGTTGTCGTTTGAGTCGGGCTCGCGCTATGAACCGAAAGCCGCCCCAGAGAGCCGCTCGACCTCAGTCAGCACTCGCACCCCGACGGACTCATCGAGGGCTGCTGCCGGCCATGGGCGCGGCTTGCAATCGGCCGCGAAGTACAGGCCCGTCTTGCCCTCCAGCTGCGGCGACGAAGCCAAGAAAACCGACGCGCGGGAGGCGTTTCGCATGGACTTACGGCGATCCACGGGGGTCATCCACCGCAAGATTGGGTAAAGAGGACGCATCAACCAAGGCAGAGCGGAGAACGCGATCCCACGGGTCGCAGCTAGGTAGGGGCAGCAGACGTTGACGTTCACTCCGCAGAGGCGTCGCGAGAGCTCGAGCATCCCCGCCATCATCACGAGTTTGTGGTGCGAGTAGAGCGCCGCCGGCTCGAACGTCTGCTCACCCTGTAGGTTGTCGAAGTCGACGCGGCTGGGATGTTCTCCTCCGGTCAGCGTGATGACGCGGGGTGATGGGCTTTGGCGCAGCGGCTCCAACAGCTCGTGGGTGAGCAAGAAGGGGGCGACGACGTTCACCGCGAAGCCTTGCTCGAGCCCATCCTCGGTGAGTGTGCGCTCACTGGGCATGTGGCTCACATTGTTGAGCAAGACATCGACCCGCAAAAAGCGCTGCCGTATCGAGGCGGCCAGCGACCTCACCCCGGCCTGCGTCGAGAGGTCTCCGAGGGCGAGCTCGACGTCTGGGTTCGCGCTCACGGCGCGCAGGACGGTCACAGCGGCCTCGCCGCTCTGCGGGTTGCGTCCAGTCACCACGACGCGTGCCCCAGCCTGAGCGAGGACGAACGCGGCCGCATGTCCTAGGCCAGCGGTCCCCCCCGTGAGCACGACGACTTTTCCCTTCACATCCCCCCCACAGGTTCCGTCACCGTCCGAGCCCCGCAGTTTCAAGCCAGCCACATCATTACGAACGTCATGATCGACGCCAAGGCGAAGAACGCCGAGACCCAGGCGACGCGGACCCAGAGCTGCTCTTCGCGGGTGAGCTCCCCCTTCTTCGTGGTCGTGGGCAACTGCTTCTCCTCGGACTGTGAGGCGTCCTGGGTTTGGGTCGGTTCGGCGGCGGTGGACACCGCGTGCGCCGGCCCCGATGGGCGGCCGGCTTTGGGGCGGCGCGCCGCTCCTTGGGATGCGGGAAGCGGAGCGGGAATCGTCTGACCGACGAGATCGGGATGAGCGGGGTCGGGGACGACGTGGGGAGCGAGGTGGGGGAGGGCTTGGTCGACGTCCCAGAAGCGATTCCCAGGCTCTGCAGCGGTCAGGCGTGCGACGAGAGCGACGAAGCCAGGACCGAGCGCCTCGAGCTTGCGGAGGGTCTCGGCGGCGAACGGTGTCGGCCCCAACAAGGGCTCGTCGCCAGTCAGGAGATAGGCGAGCAGGGCGCCGAGGGAGTAGAGATCGGCGCGGGGCCCGAAGGCGTCTGGTTGGCTGAAGGTGCGGGCCTCGGGCGCCACGAAGGGGTCGTCGAGGACGGCGCGGGTGGCGTTGGGAACGGTCTTGAAGGTGGCAATGTTGCTGCAGCCGACGATGTGGAGCTGGTCGTCGACGCCGAGCAGGACGTGGTCGGGGTTGAGTCGCCGGAAGAAGCGGTTGTGGCAGTGTAGGGAGCGGCAAAAGAGGGCCAGCTCTTGCACGAGCTCGAGGGCGAGGGCGCTGTGGAGGCCCGCGCCGTTGGTGCGCTTCATCTTCTGGCGCAACGGATCGCCGTGCTGCAGCTCATAGACGAGGATGGGTTCGGTGCGGCGCTCCGCGCTGGCGGTGGGCAGGTCCTTGTTCTCGACGCGGAAGCAGTCCAGGGGCTCGGGGAGCAAGGAGTGGGGCAGAGTGAGGGCTTCGAGCTCCTCGTCGAGCAGCGCGCGTCGCAGGCTGATGTCTCGCGAGTCCGTCGGCGAAGGGTAGCGAATGGCCTTGATGCAGACCTTCTTGTTGTCGAGGTGCTGGTCTTCGGCGACGACGATCTCGTAGTTCGCGCCTTTGTGCAGCAACTCCGTCGGGAGGAAGCGTGCGTCGCCATGCTCGAGGTCGACGAGGGGTTGGCCGATGGTCAGGGGCATGGCGAGCTCCCGCTGTCAGAGTAACGTCGAGATTTCACCCGAGACTCCTGAGGACGTCGATGGCAGCTTTGCGCATCTGGGCAGCGGTCTGGAAGCGGCGCTCGGGGTCGCGCTCGAGGCTTTTGGCCAGGAAGGCCAGGGTGTTTTGGCTCAGGCCCAGTGACTTGAGGGGGCTCAGGGGGATCTGCGGGAACTCGCCGCCCAGTTCTTGGGGATCGCGACCCGTGAGTACCTGCCAAAGCGTGACGCCCAAGGTGTAGAGGTCGAAACGCTGGTCGATGTTGGACTCGCGGCCCCCGGCAGCCTCGGGCGCGGCGTAGCCCGCCGTGATGCAGCCGGCGGTGGGCTCGGTGGTGCGGTCGCCCATCTTCAAGGTCACGGCGCCCAGATCGATGAGGGTGACGTACTCGCCCTCGCCCAGGAGCACGTTGGCGGGCTTGAGGTCTTGGTAGATGAAGTAGCCATCGCCGGGTCCGAGCTTCACCGTTTTGTGGAACTTGATGAAGATGGTGAGGAGCTCTTTGGCGACGCGCAGGACGCGCTCCTCGAGGCGGTCGCGCTCCTCGGCGCGGCCCAGGGCCTTGTGCAGCGGGACGCCGTAGATGCGCTCCATGACCAGATAAGGTTCGGAGGCCAGGAGCGCGTCGGGGAGGTCGAAGGCGCCCATGCGGCCTTCGTGGGTGCGCTCGAGGAGCAAGCTGTGGTCGGTGAAGTAGTCGTTGGGAGAGGGGATATTGCCGACCGCTTCGTTCTTGAAGCGGACGAGGATCTTCTTCTCCCACTCGATGATCTTGCGCAGCTTCTCGACGTGCTTGATGGCCTCGTCGGCGGTGTATTTGAAGTGCTTCGAGTTGTTGCCGCCGTCGTAGCGGGTGGTCTTGATGAGGACTGGGTTGTCGTGGCAGCGACGGTCTCGCGCCGCGTAGAGCACGCCCATGCCGCCGGAGTCGGCGAAGACCTTCTCGATGGCGTAGCGCCCGTTGAGGACCGTCATGCGCTGGCTCCTAGCGCTGGAACTTCATGGCTAAGGCGCCGGCGAGGATGATGACGTCGCCATCGTGGAGCTCATGCTTGTCGCCGAGCTGAACGATGGTGGAGCCGACCTGAGTGCCCGAGTTGGAGATGGGGTAGATGAAGTAGCGTCCGCCCTCGCGGTAGAGGTAGACGTGCTTGCGCGAGATGTCTCGGCCTTCGTCGAAGGGGGTGAGGTCGAGATCGGGGTAGGCGTCGCTGGTCGGGTCGTAGCGGCCGACCAAGGTCTCGTCCTGCACGATGGGGTGGGCGTGGACGGGCTGCTTGTTCTGGTAGACGAGGAGCTTGGCTGGCGTCGTGGAGACGGCGGGCTCGGGCTCGGGGAGGTGCACCGGCGGCGCCTTGTCGACGATGGCGCGCTCCCGCTCGAAGCCAGTGTTGACCGAGCGACTGGAGCCGAGGGAGGGGGCGTCCATCTCGAGGAGGGCGTCGAACTCGTCGAGCTCGCGCAGCTGCTGGCCGGTCGGCTTGTCGTCCTGGTCCTTGAAGGAGTGAGGCGTGACCTCGGCGATGTCGTCGACGGTGGGCGCCTCTAGGCGCAGGTCGCCGGGCAGGTCGATGGGGGCCGCGGCCGCATTGATGGCCGCGTCCATGGTCGCCACGGCGGCATCCTCGATGGCGGCGACGGGCTCGGCCGGAGTGACGGCGTTGTCTTCAGTGGGGGCGGCGGCCTGCGGGATCGCCAGGCGTTCTCCGCACACTTCACAGGCTTTGGCGCCGGGCTCGTTCGGAGTCTCACAGATGGGGCAGATTTTGGCTGACATGTTTCCACCTTACCTTTGCGGGCCGCACATCGCTGGACGAATCGAATCCGCTTGGTTGGCCGCTGAGCGAGAACAGTGAGTCGGTAAACCTATCGTCTAGGGCGGCGCAGTCTACAGTTTTCGAGGACGCATAGGTCAAATTGACGAGCGGAAAACCGGTTTTCGCTCCGCAAGTGATTGGCAATTAAACGAAAATCGGTCGCGGTAAGCGAGGCCTAGAAATCTAAATGAAGCTGGAGGCGTCGACGAGCTTGACGCCGCCTTCTTTCTTCTGGGTCGAGCGGTGTCGGTTGTAGTTCATCTCTTCCTGCGAGAGATGTCCCTCGTCGACATAGCGCTTCTTGAGCTCTTGATAGTGCTTGGCCATATCGGCGTCACCGAGCTCGTTGTAGCGCTTGGAGAGGACGTCGAAGAACATGGAAGTGCGCTTGTGGTCTTTGTGCTCGATGGCTTTCTCGAGCTCGTCGACCATGCGGCCGATCTCGACCTCGTCGAAGGCGCGCTCCACCTCGCCGTTGAAGACCGTGGCCTCGTCTGGGTCGTCGGTGTAGGTCAGGACGATGGACTGTTGGCTGGAGCCGTTTTTGATGTTGAGCGCGGGGATGTCGTAGAAGAGCTCGGCCTTGATGGCGCGCATGTGGCCCACCGCTCGCTGCGGAACGGTGAAGGTGACGAGGTAGCTGTACTCCTTGTCCTTCTCGATGCTGCCAACGGTCACGTCGATGTGTCGCTGCTCACCTGGCAGACGGATATTGCCCAGGAAAAGCATCTCCGGGCTGTAGCGGTAGCCGCGGCCGGACCGCACGTCGGCGGTGAAGGAGAGGCGGAGGCGGACGTTGTTGGCGATGGCGTTGGTGACGTTCTCGACGCGTTCGGCGAAGACTTTGGAGATGTCTTCTGGGCGGTCGATCTTACTCGTGAAACCGTTCGACGCAGCGACGAGGCGCTGCATGAACTTGTAGTCGAACTCCTTGCCGAAGCCGAGTCCGTCGATGCTGATGCCGCGGCCGCTGAGTTCGCCGGCGACCTTGAGGCAGTTCTCCTCGATGCCGTCGACGCGGCCGTCGGTGAGCACGACGATCTTGCGGGTCAGTCCCTTGTTCGAGACGGTGTTGAATTGATGCTCGGCCTTAGTCAAGGCATAGGCCATGTCGGTGCCGCCGCCACGGTAGTGTTCGATGACGTTGATTTTGGCCTTGATGGACTCGCGGTCGGTCGCGGCGTCGATGGGGACAGACTGAATGACCTCGTAGACCACGCTCTGGAAGGCGATGAGGCTCAAGACGTCGCCGGGCTGCAGGGTGTCGACGACCCGGCAAGCGGCGGTGCGCAGCTCGCGCAGGTCTTGATCGCTCATGGAGCTCGAGACGTCGACGACCAGGCAGAGGTGGGTCGGGGCGCGGAATTGGCTACTGGAGGCGCGGATCGAGTCCGACGCGTTGATCTTGAGCAGTGCCTTGACCTGGGTCTCTACGTTGGTGGCCGGCAAGTTGGGTTGGTCCAAAAGGTAATCGAGCAGGATCTCCTCAGCCATCTCTCCTCCTTCTCGGCATCATTGCGAGTCGTACAGGGGGGTCTAAACGCACAAGGAGGTGCGGCCAGACTCGCCAATCTTGAGCATGAGCAGCCATGCCTATAGCACGCACGAATCCGAGGTGGCAACGCGTCCCTCGGTGCGTCACGGCGCGGCGAGCTGGACTTTGGGCGGACCCGAGCTAATTTCGCAGGCATCGAGCGCGTCATTCCCTGACTCCAATGCTTGCGACAAGAGACCCGATGCTGGACCTCACGCTGATTCGCCACGGAGAGACCGTTTTCAACGCCACCGGCCGCATTCAAGGCCAGCTCGACGCCAAGCTCAGTCCGCAGGGCGTCTCGCAAGCCCAGGCGTTGGCGAAGCGCATCGGGGGGTGGTCCTTCGATCAAGTGTGCTCGTCCGATCTGAGCCGAGCCTCTGACACGGCCCGCCAGGTCTTCCCTGAGGCTGAGCTGCGGCTCGATCCGCGCTTGCGCGAGATGGACCTCGGACACTTGCAGGGCGGCTACTGGGATCGCCTCGAAGAGCTGGATCGGCGCGCGTTGCGGGCCTGGCTGAACAACGACCTGGAGGTCCGCATCGGCGGTGGGGAGAGCATGAACGACCTCCTCGCCCGCGCGCGCCAGTGGCTCGAGACCTTGGAGAAGAACAGCCGCGTCGTCGCCTTCACGCACGGTGGCTTCATTCGCGCCGTGCTGATGAACGCCTTTGGCCTAGAGAGCGGGGCGCGATTCACCATCGACAACACGAGCATCAGCCGGCTGCACTGGTCTGGGAACCACGTCACGATGCTCAAGCTCAACGACACCGCGCACTTGGAGAACCGTTTGTAGGCCCAAGTGACTTCGAGCCAGAAGGCAAAGACCCCCGCGAGCAGTCTCGCGAGGGTCTCTTGGCTCGCATCCCAGAACTGCAGCGTTCAGTTCAAGATGCCGCAGGTGTTCTCGTTCGGCAGGCAGATGAGCCCAGAGCAGCACTCGGCGCTGTCGACGCACGAGATGCCGAAGCTGGAACAGGTCTGGGTGTTGGTCTCACAAACCCTCGTCTGCGGATTGCACAGACCAGAGCAGCAATCTCCGTCGAAGGTGCAGGTCTGGCCGAGCTGAACGCAGGGTCGCGAGCAGGTACCATTGGTGCAGACCAGCCCGCCACAGCACTCCGCGCTGTTCGAGCAGCTTCCTGACTCGGCGACGCAGATGCCGATTACAGCGCAATGGCCGCTGCTGTCGCAGACGCCCGTGCAGCACTCGGCGCCGCTGGTGCAGCTGCTCGCCACCGGTTTGCAGTCGACGCAGACGCTACCCTCGCAGTAGCCCGCGCAACAGTCGGCGGCATCGGCACAGGCCTCGCCGGTGGGCGCGCAGCCTTCGGCGCCGCAGACCCCCGCGGAGTTGCAGTTCCTGGAGCAGCAATCCCCGTCGGCGGTGCAAGCCACGCCATCCTCGGTGCAGGTGGGGGCGCCGCAGACAAAGGCGCCATCGGCGTTCGGGACGCACAGCCCGCCACAGCATTGTTCGCTGATCTGACAGGTCTCGCCGTCGCCGATGCAGCAGTTGGCGTCGCCCGGTGTGCAGCCCGTGTCCCCAAAGCACTTGCCCACTCCGCTGGCGGTCTCGATGCAGTAGGTGCTCCCGCCACAACACTGAGAACCGGACGGGAAACCATCGTCGCAAATGGCGCCGGCTGGAAGTCCTCCGGACAGTTTACTGCAGCGTCCGACGGCGCGGTCGGGAAAGAGCGCACAAGTCCCGACTTCGGTCGGAGCGTTGCATTTCCCTGCCTGGTTACAACACTGCGCGTCGGCCGAGCAGAGCTCACCGAAAGGACGGCAGCCACCCGAAGAGCGGCAGCTCTTGTAGCCGTTGGCGTCGCCAACGCAGGCGAACGAGCAGCAGTCTTTGTGATCGACGCAGGGCTGTCCGACGGGGAAGCAGGCTTCGGTGCCGGTGCCGCCCGTGGCGACGCAGAGGCCGGTGTCACAACGACCGCCACAGCATTCGCCGTCGCCGGAGCAGACCTCGCCGGCGCCGGCGCAGAAGCCACCCACGATGCAGCGCTGCTCGCCGTTGACGTCGCCGCAAGTCAGAGAACAGCACTCCCAGTCCTGGGCGCAGGCCTCACCGGCCGTGCTGCAGATGCCGACCGCTTCGCAGGTCGTCCCGTTGCAGTTGTTCGAGCAGCAGTCGGCGTTGCCGGTGCAGGCGTCACCGATCACCGAACACATGGCGAGGGCGTTACAGACGCCGCTGCTGTCACAACCCAACGAACAGCACTCGGAGGCCGTGGCGCAGGTGGCCCCGTTGGGGGTGCAGTTGCGCTGCGGCAAGCAGACCAGCCCGCCCGCCCCGTCGTCTCCACACAGGCCCGAGCAGCAGTCGCTGGCGATCGCGCAGGTGCCGCCATCTGCGGTGGCCGTACAAGTGGTGGGCGGCGTGTCGCACATCCCATTGCCATTGCAGAAGCCTGAACAACAGACGTCGTTCGAGATGCAGTTGGCGTCGATGGGGCCGCAGTTCGGGTTGGTGGCGCACAGGCCAGTGCTGTTGCACAAGCCCGAACAACACTCGTCGTTCGAGATGCAGTTGGCGTCGATGGGGGCGCAGCTGACGTCGTCGGGCAGCTCCGCGGCGTCGGTCCCATCCGCTGTGGTCGCATCGGCGTCGACGTCGACGTCGACGTCGACGTCGAGCCCGTCTTGCGTCGCATCCCCAGTGGTGGCGTCGGTTCCGTCTACGGAATCCACGGTGTCGAGGGTTGGTGCGCTGCTCGAGCTGTCGTCACACGACGCGAAGAGCAAGGCGAGGGGGATCGCACAAAGAACCCAGAGCTTCATTCTCATCGCACAGCCTCACATGTAGAGGGGAGGAAGTTGTTTGCCTTTAGGGCCCAGCATAGCGGTCGGGAACCGGAACACAACATCGCGCACTGAGACGCTTTGCGCGCGTAGGGTTTCTCTGAGCTCGGCGGTTACGCGAGGTCAGCGAGCCCAACGAATCGGCGCGCGTTGTTCCAGTAGATGTCCTCGAGGTCAGCCTCCTCGAAGCCGAAGCGCAGCACGCTGTCGACGGCCTCTTGGTAGGGGTAGGGGACATTGGGCCAGTCGGACCCAAAGCAGATGCGCTTGCTGTGCCGCTTCAAGGCCTCGACGTCGCCTCGCCAGGCGGTGTCGAAGAGCTCGCAGTGGGTGTTGACCATGGTCGTGTCGAGGAACATCTCGGGATAGTCATCGAGCATAACGAGGAAATCGCTGCACTCGGGCACGCCCATGTGTGGCACACAGACACGCAGCGCGGGAAAGCGGTCCATCAGGCGGCGAAAGTGGTCAGGTCCGACGAAGCGGTTGGCCACCGGGCCGCTGCCGATGTGGATGAGGACGGGGAACTGGCGCTCTTGGCATTGCTCGTAGAGTGGGTCGAGGCGCCGATCGTTGATGTCGAAGCGCTGGACCAGCGGTTGGAACTTGAAGCCGAAGAGATGCTCGGAGCCGAGGACTCGGTCGATCTCTTCGTTGAAATCGGCGTCTTCGACGTGGACCGAGGCGAAGGGATAGAGCCAGTCGTGGCGAGCGCGCAGCTCGGCCATGAACGTGTTCAACGAATGCGCGACGCCGGCCTTGTGCGCGTAGCTCAGGGCGACCGCGCCCTGCACCCCATGACGTTGCAGCGTCGCGGTCACCTCGTCGACCTGTTCGCGATGAACCGACCAATTCCGAGTTTCAAAATACTCCCAAATGGCGAGAAACATTCGCGCCGGAAAGAGGTGGGTGTGCAGGTCGAAGATTTTCATCGGGCTCTCTCGATGGGGTTGTGGGGCTCGAGCGTGCAACCCTTTGGACTCGACGAACCGCTGTCAATCCCAGCCTCGGGATTCTTGTTGGCAAGGGGAGCCCTGGTGCGTTTCGGGGGCATGGCCGTCCGGCATGACCCACCGAGAAAACCGCGCAAAGCCTAGAACGATATTCTTGACGCAATCTCTGCGAGAACGCTATGGGTTCTTATCTTTTCGAGCCACCGAGACCCTCAGCTTTTTGGAGCAGCCATGACGAGCCACTTCACCGAAAGTCACCAGATGTTTCGCGAGTCTGTAAGGCGCTTTGCGGAGAAGGAGCTCGCCCCCCACGTCGAGGAGTGGGAGGAGGAGGGGATCTTCCCGCGCTGGGTCTTCGAGAAGATGGGCGAGCTCGGGTTCCTCGGCGCAGGCTATCCCGAAGAGGTCGGTGGTGCAGGCGGGGATATCTGGCACGCCATGGTGCTGGCCGAGGAGCTGCCCCGCTCGCTGATGGCGGGCCTGACCATGGGGATTTTGGTCCAGACCAACATGGCGACGCCCATCATCAATCAGATTGGGACGGACGAGCAGAAACAGCAGTTCCTGGCGCCAGCGTTGGCTGGGAAGATGATCGCGGCGCTGGGTGTGACCGAGCCCGACGCCGGCAGCGACGTCGCAGGAATGCGGACCACCGCTCGCGTCGATGGGGACGACCTCATCATCAACGGCTCGAAGACCTTCATCACCAACGGATCGCGGGCCGACTTCATCACCCTCGCCGTGCGCACCGACCCCGACAACCGCTACGGCGGCATCACGTTGGTACTCTTCCCGACCGACACCCCCGGCTTCAAAGTCGGTCGCAAGATCAAGAAAATCGGCAATCACAGCTCTGACACGGCCGAGCTCTTCTTCGAAGACTGTCGAATCCCGAGGAAAAATGTGCTCGGCCAAGAAGGACACGGCTTCTATTACATCATGCAGAACTTCCAAGAGGAGAGGCTGATCGGCGCGGCTTCGGCGCTCGCCGGCTCGGCTCAAAACCTCGAGAAGACCATCCAGTACTGCAAGGAGCGCACGATCTTCGGCAAGCCAATCGTCAAGTTCCAGGTCAACGCCCACAAGATCGTGGACATGCTGACGCTGCTCGAGGCTGGCAAGCGGCTGGTGTACCACGCCGCCGACCTCTACCACCGGGGAGAATATGCGGTGAAAGAGATCAGCATGGCGAAGCTCTACGTAGGCGATGTGACGAAGAAGGTCTCCGACGAGTGCCTCCAACTCTACGGCGGCTGGGGGTACACGGAGGAGTTCCACGTGGGCCGCGCTTGGCGAGACTCTCGGCTGATTTCCATTGGCGGCGGGACTTCGGAGGTCATGAAAGAGATCATTCGAAAGCTCGTCGGCATCTGAGCTGCGTTCGATGTGCACACTTCTCATCGCCTTTCGTTCCCACGCGGCGGCGCCCGTGGTCGTGGCCGCCAACAGAGACGAGATGTACGCGCGACCAACCGAGCCTACAGGCCTGTTGGTGGCATCGGAACTCGCGCGCTACTCGGCACCGAGCTGGCTCGAAGCGGGTCCGCGTGCCTACACGCGAGCGCAGTGGGTCGTAGGCGGACGAGACTGTGAGCGGGGAGGAACCTGGTTGGGGCTCAACTCCCACGGAGTGTTCGTCGCCCTGACGAACCTCCGCAAGCGCCACTCCGAGCAAGGCTCGCGGGGCCTCCTCGTGTTGGAGGCCCTGAACGCTCGGACCCCTGCAGAGATCTCGGAGCGCCTCGCGGAGGCCGTGGATGGGGGCGACTTCGCGCCCTTCAACCTAGTCTACGGCACGACCGAGGAGATCATGGTCGCGCATTGGCCAGGAGAGCATCTGGAGCTCAAGGCGCTGAGCCCAGGGGTCCACGTCGTGCCCAGCGGGGCTCGGCTCGACGACATCACCTTGCCCAAGGTCTCCCAAGGGAGCGACCTCTTCGCGGCCGCCCTCGCCCGACACTCTGACGACACCGAGCTCATTGCGGCACTGCGGCACGTTCTCGCCGACCACACCTTGCCCTCGCTATCGGCCTTGCCCCCAATGGGCTCCCCTTGGGGCCCAGAGGTGGCTCGGCAGCTGCAGGCACTCTGTGTTCACACTCCCATCTATGGGACTCGCTCGTCGTCGCTGTTGTTGCTGCGCGAACACGGCTCGCGTTTCTTCGCCATCGAGGGCGCGCCTTGCAGCGACGCGGAGTTGCGCGAGGTCGAGTTGCCGCGTTGACAATGATGGAGAGGAGTCTTGCCGATGCGAAAAGGGGACATAGGATATCGGCAAGTAGGGGTGGACAACGGCAGGGAGGTTGCTGTAGGGCCTTTTCGCATCGAAACGGAAGAACAAGTTTCTCACGATAGACGGCCAATAACGTGGTTTTTTTGGGGGGGGGCAAAGACTTCCCATGCGGGCGAAAAAAGGGCGGAACACAGAAATGCCGTGCTCGTTCTTCTTTTTGTTGCACTGAGGCGATTTCTTCCTCAGAGTCGGGCGGCAGTCTGCATTGATTGATTTTGGATCGCACGAGCTTACAGCGAGTCGAAGCAAAAGGGGTGTGAGCGTGAAGACTGAAGAAAAAGGGCTCTCTCTCGGCGTTGATGAGATAGAAGATGGCTTCTTCCTTACTCAGGCGAGGGATCTCGACGACGAATTCGACGACTACGACGATTACGACGACGATGACGACGAGGAGGACGACGACGACGACGACGACGACGACGACGACGACGACGACGACGACGACGACGACGACGACGACGACGACGACGACGACGACGACGACGACGACGACGACGGCGATGACGATGAGGACGAGGATGACGCGTGGGGATCGCGCGAGCTTTGTCCTGACGGCAGCTGCATAGGCACCCTGGACGCGGCGGGTCGTTGCCGAGTCTGTGGTGCCCGTGGCGAGCGCAAGACGGACCGCATCGACGCCGAACCCGTTGAAGACGACGAGCTTCCTGCCGGCTTCGAAGACGCACCGTTCGAAGAGAATCTCGCAGAGGATCTGGACTCCCCTGAAGAGGATTGGGAGTCGCGGGAGCTGTGCTCAGACGGCACCTGCACCGGAACCCTTGGAGAGGAAGGCGTGTGCTCTGTCTGTGGTCGGGCCGCCGTGTGAGCTAGAGTCCATCTTGAAATTCAGAGTTCGGTCGCATTTTCCGCCGATCTCAGCGAAACACGCACTCCTTTCCAAAGGACATCTTTTGAGTGCCCGTTCGGAATTGGACCTATGTGTGTCGCTTAGCGGCGCAAATTGCCGCGATCGCGAGCGTAAGGGCGCGAGGTGGCTCGCTTCGAGCCACCTCAGTTCTGGGAAAGCGAGCCTGCACTCGCGAGCGAGAGACTTCCGCTCAAGGCTGTACGCCGATCGCCCCGACGATGGCAGGAATTCCACTGCCAAGTGAGGTCGTGCCGAGGTCCGTGATGCTGCCGTCCGGGTTGAACTGCACCTGCCGAATCGCCAGGTTCTCCGCGATGAGCACTCTCCCTCGCAACAGTCCGCGGTCGATCATCACGGCTGAGAAGGGCAGCTGAGGTCGGTCCCCTGTCGGATAGGCGAGCTCACCGAGCACCGTGAAGGGCGCGTCGGTCGCTGCGGGATCGTAGCGGAGGCCGAACAGGGCGTCGTCCTCTCCAGCGACGACCAGCGCGGCGTTGTCGTAGGGGGACGTGACCACAGCCGCGGGGTCCGTGAAGGGGGAGAGCGTCTGGACAGGGGTCAGCTGGTCGCCGTCGATGCGCAAGACGGAGACACGATGCGGAACGCTGAACATGCCGTTGTCCGCGACGAGCGCGAAGCGGCCGTCGTGGGTTCGAGCGACGGCCGACACTGAGGCGTCCTCGTCCCCGAAGCCATCGGCGGAGGAGAGCACCGCAGGGGTGGGCGCGAAATCGACGATGTGAGCGCTGGTGAGCGTCGCAGGTGAATCCAAGATGTCCACCGCAGCCACGAAATAACGGTCGTGTCCAGGGCTGTCCAACGCGACCGCTCCACGAGCCAGCTTTGACGGGATCTGCAGGTCGGTCGTCGTCAACGTCCCGTCGCAGGCGATGTCCACCTTGAACACCCCGCCTCCGTTGTTGCGCCAGTTGGGGTCCAGGACATAGGCGTACTCACCCGACGCCGCCACATGAACCGAGCCAGCATACAGCCCGTCCGTGTAGCCGGTGTAGACCACCGTGATGCTGCCATCGAGCTCGATACGGAACACTCCCAAGCTCCCGTCGTCTTGCACCACGATTCCTACACCCCCGTTGCGGGCGAACTCCACGGAGCCCCAAAAAGCGCGGCCCATTTCGAAGCTCACCCCAGAGGCGGTCAAGGTCCCATCGCTCTCGAGGTCCAGCACGTCCCACGACGTGCCTGGGACCCCCGCCTCGAGATAAGGGTGCTGAGCGACGACGACGCGCGGGGCGTCGGCGTCCGCCAAAGGCCTGCCACAGGGGTCGACCGTGACCTCCTCGAGTTCGGTGACATCAGTGACCTCGGTGACCTCGGTGAGGCTGGTGTCCGCGGTTTCGGAGTCGACCCCAAGGTCACTCAGCTCAGGGGGCGCGTCTTCGCCGGATTGGTCCTTAAGGTCAGACTGGGTGTCGTTGTTGGAGGAGGAGCCCCCTGAGTCGTCGCAAGCCTGGAGTGCGAGAGCGACCGAGCAGAACAGACAGACCATGAACAGATGGGAAGTTCGCATCAGAGCTCCAAGAGAAGAGAGTAGCGATCCGCTCTCCGGCTGAGCCCAGTTTGGCCTTGGGTGAGGGCGGCAGACAGCAAACGAGAGGGCTACACCATAGCGAATCCTGGGGCGCACGTCTGCACGAACGAGGTGACGTGGACCGAGTGAAGTCCGGGCTGGGAAACGGGCCTCTGCGGTGCGTTTGAGCCCAGCCCCCTCTGGAGGGGTCAAAAGGTCAAAGATCTCATCTTTCACCCCCTCAGGAGGGGTCAAAAGGTCAAAGATCTCATCTTCCACCCCCTCTGGAGGGGTCAAAAGGTCAAAGATCTCATCTTTCACCCCCTCAGGAGGGGTCAAAAGGTCA
>Ga0210044_10005864_pt1 | contig 16406 bp, 9 predicted proteins | sample CryGey13umfilter_2_FD_183959 | JGI IMG/M metagenome (GOLD analysis project Ga0210044, IMG submission 183959) | Groundwater microbial communities from aquifer in Utah, USA - Crystal Geyser 4/9/14 3 um filter (SPAdes) (version 2) | ecosystem: Environmental > Aquatic > Deep subsurface > Groundwater...
AAAAATTGATATTGGAAATAAAAAACTGGATATCATTTGCGGGGCAAAAAATATTGAAGTGGGGCAAAAAGTTCCGGTAGCTTTGATTGGGGCAAAATTATTAAATGGAATTGAAATTAGAGAAGCTGAAATTCGTGGAGAAAAATCTTTTGGCATGCTTTGCGCACTGGACGAGTTGGGACTGGGAACTGATCATAGTGGAATTTTAATTTTAGATTCTAAAGCTAAAATTGGCGAGCCGGCTAAAAAATATTTAGGGGTGGAAGATGATACGATTTTTGAAATAAAAGTTTTGCCGGATCGAGCGCACGATGCGACTAGTCATGTTGGCGTGGCGCGAGAAATTTCAGTTTTAGAAAACAGAAAATTTGAATATGATTTTGACGGACTCAAATTTCCAAATAAGAAATCCAAAAAATTAGCTGTAAAAATAGAAGACAAAAAATTATGTTCTCGTTATATTGGCGCAGTGATGGAAAATGTGGAAATCAAAGATTCGCCAAATTGGATGAAACAACGGTTGGAGGCTTCTGGCATTCGTCCGATCAATAATGTGATTGATGCAACTAATTATGTGATGCTAGAGCTTGGACAACCAATGCATGCTTTTGACGCAGAGAAAATTTCAAACAAAAATAAGTTACAAATTATTATTAGAAGAGCAAGAGATAAAGAAAAATTAGTTTTATTGGACGAATCAATTTTAAAATTGAATAATTCTGATTTGCTTATCACTAATGGCGAAACGCCATTGGCACTGGCTGGAATTATGGGTGGGAAAGATTCAGGAATAAATGAAGATACAAGAGACATAATTTTGGAAGCGGCTAGTTTTAATGCTGTTAATATTAGACGTTCAAGGACAAGATTGGGTGTCAAAACTGAATCATCTGATCGTTTTGAAAAAGACATTGATCCAAATTTAGCAGAAAAAGCTATCGTTAGAATAATAGAAGTTTTGGAGCATACCGCTGACGCAAAGCTTGAGGGAGTGATTGATATTTATCCAAATAAAATTAAGCCTTGTAAGATAAAATTAGACTTGGAATATGTGGATAATCTTTTGGGTGAAAATATTCCCAAAAAAGATGTAATTAAGATTTTGAATCTATTAGGAATAAAAACTAGCCTAAGTGGAAATAAACTTATCGCAGAAGCTCCAACCTATAGAGTTGATCTTAAAACCCAAGAAGATTTGATTGAAGAAATCGGACGGATTTGGGGATATGAAAAAATTGAACCAAGACCGCTTGTTGAAACTGTTATTCCCGCTAAGATAAATGAAGTTTTGTTTTTTGAAAGAAAGCTTGGAGAGATTGCGGTTGGGTTTGGATTTGATGAAATGTATAATTATTCTTTTTATTCCGAAGTAGATGCTAAGAATTGTGGATTGGAAGAAACAAAACATTTTGAACTTTCTAGTCCGATGAATCAGGATCAAAAATATGTCCGAGTAAGTCTTGCACCGAATATGATGAAAAATGTTAAAACGAATATAAATAATTTTGAAAGTTTTAGAATTTTTGAAATTGGAAAAACCTATTTTCCAAATAATAATGTAGTGGAAGAAAAAAGAATGCTTGTGATGGTGCAGGTTCTAGAAAAAGACCCCATAAGTTTTGCTGAGGCAAAACACGGGGCAAGCAAAAATGCGGAAACTTTTTATGAACTTAAAGGCGCGGTAGAGGATTTATTGAAAAAAAATAATCTTGATGAAAATTCAATTTTATTCAAAGAATTTTCTCAAATTTCAACACTGGAAACTCCCAAAAATCAAATTGGAAAAATTTATCATCCTTCAAGAAGCGCGGAAATTATTATAAACGAGGAAATGATTGGAATAATAGGGGAAATTAATCCAATAATTTTAGAGAAATATAAAATTAAGAAAAGAGTGGCGATTTGCCAATTGGACACGGAGAAACTTTTAAAAATTTCTCAAAAAGAAATTATCTATAAGCAACTGCAAAAATTTCCTGTTGTTACTCGCGATATTTCAATGCTCGCGAAAAGTAAAATTAAAGCGATTGAAATTAAAAATCTGATCAAAAAAATTGGTGGAAATTTAGTTTTGGATGTTAAAATGTTTGATGTTTTTTTCAAAGATGGAGTAACGAGTTTCGCCTATCATATTGAATTTGGCTCATCCGAGCGAACACTAGAAAGCAAAGAAGTTGATGATTTAATGGAAAGAATTGTCGCAGGCTTGGAAAAAGAATTGGGCGTGGAAATTAGAAAATAAAAATAATTCTTAATAAAATAAAAAATGAAAAAAACAATAATAATGAGTGTGATGCTTTTAGGGATAATTTTTTTGGCTGGATGTGGTCAACAGCCTGTGAGTCAAGTACAGAAGAAAGAAACAATTTCTAACCAACAAAAAGATAAAATAATTACCAGCAATCAAGCTACTTCTCAGGATATTAATACTTGGAATATTTATAAAAATGAAACGCATAATTTTTCCATTAAATATCCTAATGATTGGATAGTTAATGAGGATAAATCTCTTGCGGGGCCATTTTTTATGCCAAAAGATTTAAATATTAAAATACCTGCAAGTATAGATCAGGATCAGAAATTTGATAAAAATAAAGATTGTTTTTTTAGTATTTTTTTTACTGGCCTTAAACAAGATGGTAAAATTCCATGTAAAATTGAATTAGGAAAAATTATATTGGGATCGAATAACTTTACTAAATGTGAAACAGGAAATAGGTTGTTTTATGAGCTAGTGCATCCAAAAAATAGCAGTCAGGTTATTATGTTTGATCATTATCGAGAAAATTCTTCTTGTACAATTATTTTTGAAAAATCATTAGAAACATTAACCTTTAATTAAATTTTGCTATGCCAGAAATTTCAAAAACTTACGAACCCCAAAAATATGAGAATGAAATTTATACGCTGTGGGAAAAGAGCGGTTTTTTTAGTCCTGACAAAATAAAATCAACCAAGAGATATTGCAATGTTTTGCCTCCACCCAATGCCAACGGTGAGCTTCATTTGGGACACGCGTCAGGCTACACCGTAATGGATATTTTTGGACGTTATCACCGCCTGAAAGGCGAGAAAGTTTTGCTTTTCCCGGGGAAAGATCACGCGGGAATTCAATCGCAGGTGGTTTATGAAAAGAAAATAAAAGAGGAGCGAGGAATAAGTCGTTATGATTTGGGGCGAGAAAAATTTTACAAGGAAATATATGATTTTTGTATTGATAGGTCAAATTATATGCGCGCGCAAGAAAAGAAAATCGGTATTAGCACCGATTGGTCGCGAGAAAAATTTACCCTTGATCCGGATGTAATGCGCAGAGCATTGGAAACTTTTATCAAAATGGAAAAAGACGGGATGATTTATCGCGGAGAAAGAATAATCAATTGGTGTCCCAGATGCGCCACTGCGCTTTCCGATATTGAAGTAATACACAAAAAGACAGCTGGAAAATTATATTATATCAAATATCCTCTCAAAAATTCTGATAAATTTATCACGGTTGCGACTACGCGTCCGGAAACAATGTTGGGAGATGTGGCGGTAGCAGTTAACCCAAAAGATAAACGTTATCAAAAAATGATCGGGAAAATAGCTGTTTTGCCATTACAAGAGCGAGAAATTCCCATAATTTCCGACCGAAGAATGGAAATGGATTTTGGCACTGGCGCGGTGAAAATTACGCCAGCTCATGATCCGTTAGACTGGCAAATTGGCAAGGATCACAAACTTCAAGAAATTCAAGTGGTTGATGAAAAAGCGCAGATTACAAAATTGGGCGGAAAATATGCGGGGCAAAAAATTATGGAAGCGCGGGAAAATATTATTAATGATTTATCCAAACTTGGATTAGTTGAAAAAATAGAAGAAAGCAATATCAATAAATCCATTTGCGAACGTTGCAAAGAAACAATTGAACCGTTGATTTCCAAGCAGTGGTTTGTAAATGTGGATGCTAAAAAATATTCTTTGAAAAAAGAATCTTTGAAAGCGATTAAAACGGGGAAGATTGGAATTTATCCAAAAAGTTTTGGAAAAATAATGACGAAATGGTTTTTGGATTTGCATGACTGGTGCATCTCGCGTCAAATTTGGTGGGGACCGCAAATTCCGGTATGGTATTGCGCAAAATGCGGAGAAAAAGAATATATTACTTCCATTGAGAAGCCGAAAAAATGTCCCAAATGCAAAGGGACAAAGCTAACTCAAGATCCGGATACTTTTGACACGTGGTTTTCTTCCGGACAATGGCCATATACAACATTAGGATATCCAAAAAACAAAGATTATAAAGATTTCTATCCAACAGAGATGATGGTTACAGGAAGAGATTTACTTTTCTTTTGGGCATCTAAAATGATTATGATGGGGTTATACCGAACCGGCAAAACTCCTTTCAAGAATTTATTTTTTACCGGACTTATTCGCGATAAAGATGGTCTTAAGATGTCAAAATCAAAAGGCAATGGAATTGATCCATTGGTAATGATTGAGAAATATGGAGCGGACGCGCTTCGTATGAGTCTTATTACTGACGCCACTCCCGGACTGGACACGCGACTCTATGAAGAAAAAATAGAAAAGTATAGAAATTTTGTAACGAAGCTTTGGAATATTTATCGTTACAGTTTTAGTTCAAAAGAGAAATTTGAACTGCTGGAAAAAATTTCCAAAAATAAAATAAACAGCTTGACAGATCGCTTTATCGTTTCACGGATTAATCAAACAATTTTGGCAGTTTCAAAAATGTTAGAAAAAAAGAATATCGCGCTGGCGGAAAATATTCTCATTAAATTTACTTGGGACGAATTGGCTGATTGGTATTTGGAAATTCATAAACTGGAAAAAAATGACAAAGTTTTAGGGTATGTTTTAGAAAAAATATTGAAATTATGGCACCCTTTTATGCCTTTTGTGACGGAAAAAATTTGGCAGGATGTTTTTGGAGGAAAAAAAATGTTGATGATGGAAAAATGGCCAAAAGCGAACAATAAATTGGTTGATAAAACGGCGGAAAAAGAATTTAAAAATTTGCAAGAAATAATCAGAAAAATTAGGAATATTCGTTCCAGTTATCACATTGATAACGGAAAAAATATCAATGCGTTTGGAGGTAAAATTTTCAACAAGGAAATTATTGAAAAGCTGGCAAGAATAAAAATTTTTTCAGAAAAATCAAATAAAAAATTAATGAAAGTGGCAGATATAGGTTTGGATATTGCTGATTTAATTGATACAGGAAAAGAAAAGAAAAATTTGGAAAAAGAAATCAAAAATCTGGAAAATTTGGTTTCTAAAAATAGCGTTCTTTTGAAGAATGAAAAGTTTCTTCTCAGCGCGCCAAGAGAAATAATTGCGAAAAACAAGAATAAATTGGAAGAGTATAAAAAAATGTTGAGGACGCAAGAAGAATTGTTAAACAATCTTGGATAATTTTTTGAAAAATATTAAATGGAAGTTTGCGCGCTTCAGTGTCAGAGTCTCTTTACATAACGGATATGTTGTGCTATTATGCTCAAAATGAGATCGCTGATTTTTACCTCAAAAAAGGCAAATTAGTTATCAAAGAGCTGTTTTAGACATATATCAAGGCAAATTGGCTAATTGAGCTTTGCTTTTGGCAAAGTTAGGAAAGTCCGGACATTCATTTGCTCAACAAAATAGAGTAAAATGGTAGCGGGTAATTCCCGTCTGGAGCAATCCACGAGGTGCGAGCAGAGACGCTTTTATTAGAAATAATAAAAGTATCCCTTTGCGGGATAAGTTCTTATAGCAATATAAGAAGTGAAACGGCTAAATCCTTACCTGAATGCAAGGTCGTGTCTTGTTCTACACTAGTAAGAGCAAGAAGTGCCGCTTGATCTTAATGGCAACATTAAGGCTAGATAAATAATTAGCGAATACAGAATCCGGCTTATAGATTTGCCTTGATATATGTTTAAAATTTTTGATAATTGTAAGTTTTATGCAAATACACCAATTATGAATTTTTCTTGGATTTGCGCGTTTGACGAAAAATTGATAAAAATATTTTTAATCTTGTTTAAACTATCCGAAATTAAATTAATTTCACAAATTAGGCTTTAATAATTTTTCGTCAAACGCACAAACTCCATATTGATAAAAATGAGTAATTTATAAAGAACAAAATGAAAAGATCCGAACTTTTTTTTAGCGCTATTCAGGTTCCAATTGATTTTGCGATGATACTTTTAGCCGCTATTAGTGCTTTTTCTGTCAGAAATATTCCGGAAGTTTTGGCACTTAAACCAAAGTTATATAATTATCCTTTTGAAACATATATTAAGATCGTTTTGATTGTTATTCCTTTATTTATTTTGATTTATGCGTTAGAAGGACTTTATGATATTAGAGTTACCAGAAAATTTTGGAAGGAAACTTTAAAGGTTTTCAATGCCACTTCTATCGGGTTGGTTGTTATTATTGTAACTATTTTTTTAAAGCGAGAATGGTTTTCTTCTCGCTTTATTATTTTGTCGGCGTGGGGGTTGGCAGTGATTTATGTTGTTTTAGCACGTTATTTTTTGCAAGTTGTTCAAAAATGGTTGTTGGTTAATCGTCAAATAGGCGTTCATAGAGTACTTCTTATAGGAAGAAACGGAAAAATTCGCAATCTTTCTGAGATGATTTCTCAGCGTCCTTCGATGGGTTTTCAAGTGGTGGATTGGTTGGATAACGCCAGTATAAAAAATATCAAAAAAATAAAAAAGGAAAGAGGAATTGATGAAATAATTTTATGCGAACCAACACTGACGGATGATGAACAAGAAAAATTGATAGATTATTGCGCCATTCAAAACATTAAATTTCGCTATATTCCCACCACGCTTCAAACTTCTAAATTTGAAGTGGGAATATTGAATGGAGAACCGCTAATTGAAGTGCGGAATACTCCGTTGGATGGTTGGGGGAGAATTATGAAAAGAATTTTTGACATATTTTTTTCTTTGTTGGGAATAATTTTTTCTTCTTTAATTATGCTAATAACGGCTGTTGCCATAAAACTAGACAGCAAAGGAGAAATAATATACAAAAATGAAAGAATTGGTGCTGACGGAAAAAAATTTTTTGTTTATAAATTCAGATATTTCAAAAATGAATTTTGTATTTCAAAAGAAAATCCCAAGTTAAATGAGGCTTTAAAATTTGAACAGAGTTTGATTGAGACGCAAAGTGTGAGAAAAGGACCTTTGTATAAAATTAAAAATGATCCGCGAAAAACTCGCGTAGGAACTTTTATTGAAAGATATTCTATTGATGAGTTGCCTCAATTTTTCAATGTTCTCTTGGGTTCAATGAGTATGGTGGGACCCAGACCGCATCAAAAGAGAGAAGTGGAAAAATATATGGAATATCACAGAAGATTGCTTACTATAAAACCTGGTGTTACTGGAATGGCACAAGTTTCCGGTCGGAGCGATTTGGATTTTGAGGCGGAATATAAATTGGATTTGTATTATATTGAAAATTGGTCGTTATGGCTGGATATTCAAATTTGTCTTAAAACTTTAGGAGTTTTGTTTAAGAAAAGGAGAAATCTATAACAGACATGGTGGAAAATATAGTTGAATAATAAGAGGGATTCTTTTTGAGTATTTCTGAAATGATAAAATTTAAACAAAAATTTTATGCGTATTGCTTTGGTGCATGATTATTTGGTTCAATATGGGGGAGCGGAGAGAGTGTTAGAATGTTTTAGCGAGATTTTTCCTTATGCCACGATTTATACTTTGATTTACAGCAAAGAATTGATGCGGGGAAAATTTTCAAAAAAAAATATCCAAACATCTTTTATCCAAAAAATTCCTTTCTCCAAAAGTAATCACAGAATTTTTCCTTTATTTATGACTTTTGGTGTGGAACAATTTGATTTTTCCGATTATGATGTGGTTTTGAGCGATTCTTCCGGGTTTGCCAAAGGTGCGATAACCGGACCGGAAACTTTGCATATTTGTTATATGCACACCCCGATGCGTTATGCTTGGGACGATTGTCAAAAATATACCAGTGATTTTTATTTTCCTCGTTTGATAAAAAAAGTTGTTCCTTTTTTTATGAACTATATTCGTCTTTGGGATAAAGTTAGTGCTGATCGGCCGGATAAAATTATCGCTAATTCCAATTTTGTTTCTAGAAGAATTAAAAAATACTATCAACGAGAGTCTGAAATAATTCATCCACCCGTTAATCTTGAAAAATTTTATTCGGGGAAAAAACAGGAGGATTATTTTTTAATGGTGGGAAGGCTAATTGCTTACAAAAGATTTGATATTGGAATAAAGGCTTTCAATAAATTGGGACTAAAATTGAAAATTATCGGGAGAGGACCAGATTTGGCAAAGCTAAAAAAAATAGCCGGTCCCAATATTGAATTTTTAGGCAGAGTTTCGGATGAAAAACTGGCTAAGAATTATGCTCAATGTCGTGCTTTTATTTTTCCACAAGAAGAAGATTTTGGAATTGTGGCTATTGAGGCGATGGCATCTGGAAGACCGTTGATTGCTTATAAAGGCGGGGATATTGTAGAACATATGGAAGATGGAAAATCTGGAATATTTTTTGAAAAACAAAATAAGGAAGATATTATAAACGCGATAAAAAAATTTGAAAAAATGCAGTTTGACAGCGATTATATAAGAAAAAGCGTTTTAAAGTTTGACAAAAGCTTTTTTAAGGCTAAAATAAAGGAATATATTGAAAAAGAATTGGAAAAACATAAGAAAAAAATTGAAAAATTTTAAAGGGATATTTTTTTAACTTGGTTTTTGGCGGATTTTTTATGCGATTTATTTTTAAAAACTGAAAAACGAATATATGGAACTAAAACAATATTTTCAGATGATGAAAAAAAATTTCACTTTGTTCGTTTGGATTTTAGGGGCGACATTTTTTTTGGTTTTGGGATATTTCTTTTTTCGTCCACTTTCTTATAATACTTCGTTAACGATCAATATCTCTAGATTAGGAACGCAAGAAACTTCAGATTATCGTTTTGATGATTTTTATCGTTTGCAAGCGGATGAAAAATTTGCCGAAACGATAGTGGAGTGGCTTAAGAGTCCTCAAATAATTAGTGAAATATATTCTCAATCAGGAATTGATTTGGGAGAAAAAAGTCTCAAAAAAATAGTTAGAATTTTTAAGGCGGAAAAAAGATCTTCCCAGGTTGTTTTTGTTGAATTTTCCACTTCTTCTGAAAAAGACGCTCCAAAAATTTCCAAAAATTTGATCAAGATTATTTCTCAAGAAACCGAAAAATTAAATGTGAAACAGAAAAATAAAGATTGGTTTTTTGTTTTAGGAAATGATCCTGTCACTCGCAAAATTACGCCGGATTATTTGAAAGTTATTGGAGGAACTATTTTTGTGGGATTTTTTTTGTCTTTTTGGGGAGTTTTGTTGAAACATTATTTGGAATAATCAGATCTAAAAAATGAAAATCTGTATTGATGTGCGTTGTTTATCCGAGGGCAGGAGGACCGGAGTAGAGGAATATATTGAGGGGCTTTTAAAGTCTCTTTTTGAAATAGATTCAAAAAATGAATATATTCTTTTTTTGAATTCTTGGAAAGAACCGGATGATGATTTTTCTTGGATAAAAAAATATTCCAATGTCAAGATAAAAAAACTTAAAATTCCAAATAAAATCTTGAATTTTTCTTTCTGGTATTTTAATTGGCCCAAGATTGATGTTATTTGTGGTGGAGCGGATATAGTTTTTTTGCCTAATATAATTTTTGCCGGAATAAGCTCGCGTGCTAAATTGATTTTGACTGTGCATGATCTTTCTTATGAAAGATACCCCCAATATTTTTCGTGGAAAAGACGTCTTTGGCATAGTTTTGTTAACGCTAAAAAAATTTGTCAAAAAGCTCAAAAGATAATTGCGATTTCTGATTCCACTCAAAAAGATATTATTGAATTATACCAAATTCCTGAGCGAAAAATTGAAAAGATTTATAGCGCAACGGGAGAAAAATTTAGGATGATTGATAGAAATGATCCAAAGCTTGTTAAAACAAAAGAAAAATATTATTTGCCTTACAAATTTATTTTGTTTTTAGGAACAATTGAACCAAGAAAAAATGTTATTGGTTTAATTGAGGCGTTTGAAGAATTTCAAGAAAAAGCCGAAATTGAAAAAAACAATCAATTGAAAAAATATAGTTTGGTTATTGCTGGATCAAGAGGTTGGCTAAATGAAAAAATTTTTTTCAAAATTAAAAATTCAAAGTTTTCCTCCAAAATAAAGTTGATTAATTTTGTGGATGAAGAAGACAAGGAATATATTTACAATTTGGCGTCTATTTTTGTTTTTCCTTCTTTTTTTGAAGGCTTTGGTTTTCCTCCTCTGGAAGCTATGAAATGCGGAGTCCCAGTGATTGTTTCTAGCAATTCTTCTTTGCCGGAAGTTGTCGGTGAAGGAGCTGTTCTGGTTGATTCAGAAAGAATAAGTGATATCGCGGTAGCAATGAAAGAGATATTGACAGACAAAAAATTCAGAGAATGCTTAATAAAAAAAGGTTTAATAAGAGCGAATTATTTCAATTGGGAAAAAACAGCCAGACAAACTCTTGCTTTTTTCTATAAAAGAATTTTTTAGTTATTTTTTTTATTGATTTAGCGTGATATAATAACAAATATGAAAATTGGAATTGACGCGCGTTTTTTTGGTCACATAGGAAAAGGGTTAGGGCGTTATGTGCAAAAATTGATAGAAGGTTTGGAAAAAATTGATCAAAAAAATCAATACTTTATTTTTTTGCGAAAAGAAAATTTTGATGATTATCAACCTCAAAGCGATAATTTCAAAAAAATTTTGGCGGATTATAAGTGGTATTCTTTTCAAGAACAATTTTTTTTCACGTTTTTTTTGAAAAAATATCAGTTAGATCTGATGCATTTTGCTCATTTTAATGTTCCATTTTTATATTCGGGAAAATTTATTGTGACTATTCATGATTTGATTTTGATTCATTTTCCCACTATAAAAAATTCAACTTTGCATCCTATTTTTTATAAATTTAAATTTTGGGCTTATAAAAAAGTTATAAAAAGCGCTATTTTTAAAAGTCAGAAAGTAATTACTGTTTCTAATTTTACGCGACAAGATATTTTGAAAAATTATCCCAATATTCCTTTTTCTAAAATCTTAGTTACTTACGAGGCTTGTGACGATTTTTGTAGAATTAGTTTTGAAAAGGACGAGGATATTTTTTCAAAATATGGTATAATGAAACCGTATCTCCTTTATGTGGGAAACGTTTATCCCCATAAAAATTTAGAAAGATTAGTGCTGGCTTTTGAGAAAATTGGTCAAGATAAAAAAAATTTCCAATTGGTTTTGGTTGGGAAAATAGATTATTTTTATTTAAGACTGAAAAAAATTATTGAGAATAAAAAAATTTCCAATATAATTCTATCCGGTTATATTCCGGATAAAGAATTGGATAGAATTTTTTTGAATGCTTCGGTTTATGTTTCCGCTTCTCTTTATGAAGGATTTGGATTGCCTCTCTTGGAAGCTATGAGCAAAGGAACTCCGGTGGTTGTTTCTCAAAATGGTTGCGCTGAAGAAATTTTAGGCAATAGCGCGAGATATTTTGATGGGGAAAATATTGACGATATGGCGGAAAAAATAAAAGAAGTTATTTCAAACGATGGTTTGAGAGAAAAAATGATCAAAAGAGGCTATTTGCAAATGGCAAAATACAGTTGGAAAAAAATGGCTCAAAAAACCAAGAAGATCTATGAAAGTACATGAAAGGAGATTTATTTTTCATTGAAATATATTGAAATATGTTTATATCAAAAAAAAATAAGATTATTCCTCAAATGTTTGATATTCGTCCGGTGGATAAAAACGGTTTTTTGGATGTTTCAAAAATAGGAAAAAATAAAAAAATTATTGAGATAAAAAAGCGAGAACAAAAATGCGAGGTTGAAAATTATGTCGAAAAAAAAATAAAATCGGGAAAAGAAAAAAATTCAGGAGAAAATTATAGCCAAGAATATGAAAGATTGTTGATAAAGCAGGAAATCTTGGAAGCGGAGAGGGAAAGATTTTTGTGTTTTTTTGAAAAAAACAAAATTTGCGAAGAAATTTCGGAAGAAATTGATTCCAAGATTGATCCAAAGGCTAAGTTGTTGAGTTTCTTTCTTTCTAGAAAAAGAAAAAAAGAAGAAAAAAATGAAAGGCAGGGAAAACAAAAGATGCTGAATAAACGGTCGCGGACAGTTTTTTTTGGAAATACTTTTTTGAGAATAACCAAATTTTCAGCAGTGGCAATTTTTTGTTTTTTTATTTTCTTTTTGGCGGAGCGGGGATTAAAAATAAAAAATGAAGGAATGTCAAATGGGCGAGAAGCCATAGTCAATTTTGCGCAGGCACAAGAGAATGTGAAAAATCAAGATTTTGAAAAATCTAAAATATGTTTGGAAGACGCTTACCAAAAATTGAATGATATATCAAAAGAGATTGACGGGGTGGGAAGTTTTTTGGCGGATGCTACCAAATATATTCCTTATCTTTCCAAAATTTCTTCTGGGAATCATTTAATTGAGGGCGGGAAAGATATCTCACAAGCCGGGATTTTGTTGTCGGAATTAGCAAATGATTTTGAAAATATAAAAAAGGGGGAAAATGTGGGAGAAGATGTTTCTTATTTGGAGATTTTTCAAAAAAGTGAAAATAAAATAAAAGAAGCCACTTCTTTTTTGAAGAGCGCACAAAATCATTTGGAAGAAGTTAATATTGACGATATTCCTGAAAATTTGAAAGATAAATTTTCTTTTTTGAAAAGAGTTTTGCCCGAAGCAAATTTAATTTTGAGTGATTTTTTGAAAGAAGAAAAAATTTTTACTGATGTTTTAGGAGGGAATGGGGCGAGAAAATATCTTTTTCTTTTTCAGAATAATCAAGAAATGCGTTCGACGGGAGGGTTTATCGGATCTTACGCTATTTTGGATATCTCTAACGGAAGAGTGCGAAAATTTTTTATTGACGGGATATTCAATCCTGACGGTCAACTAAAAGAAAATATTGTTCCGCCTGTTCCAATCCAAAAAATTAGTGCCGGCTGGAGTTTGCATGACAGCAATTGGTTTCCTGATTTTCCTGTTTCGGCTGAGAAAGCGATAAGATTTTATGAAAAAACTGGCGGACCAACGGCGGATGGAGTGATCACTATGACTCCGACGGTTTTGAAAAAACTTTTAAAAGTAACCGGACCGATAGATCTCTCGGAATACGGAATTACGATAACTGGGGAAAATTTTTTGGAAAAAATTCAATATGAAACAGAAATAGGATATGACAAAGAATTGAATCAACCTAAAAAAATTTTGGCTGATTTAGCGCCAAAAATTTTGGATAAGATATTCAATCAAGGCAATCTTTCCAATGTAGCGGAAACTATGAATATAATTTTGGAAAGTTTAAATGAAAAACATATTTTAATTTATTCAAAAAATTGGGAAATTGAAAAAAATCTTTCTGACAATGGTTGGACGGGAGAAATTTTGGAAACAAAAAAAGATTATCTGAGTGTTATAAACACTAACATAAACGGTTTTAAAACTGATGGAGTGATAGAAGAAAAAATTTCTCATAGCGCGGAGATTCAAGAAGATGGTTCTGTTGTTGATACGGTAACTATTGTTAGAGAACATAAAGGAGGGAATACTCCTTACGATTGGTGGAACAAAGTCAATGTTGATTATATGCGAGTATATGTTCCAAAAGGCGCCAAATTACTTTCGGCGGAAGGTCAAACTCGAGAAATCAACACTCCTCCATTGGATTATGACGCTTTGAAATTTAAACATGATCCGCAAGTTGAAATGGAAGAAAATTCTATTGAAATTGACAAGGAAAGCGAGACTAGAATTTATGAAGATTCCGGGAAAACAGTTTTTGCCAATTGGGTGTATGTTAGCCCACAGGAAACTGTAAAGATAAAATACAGTTATCTTTTGCCGTTTAGAGTGGATTTAGATTCCTCTTGGAAACCAATTAATTCTTATTCGGTTTTGTTTCAAAAACAATCAGGAAGTCTAGGCAGTCAATTGGACTTTGAGTTGATTTTTCCGGAAAAATATAAAATAATTTGGAATTATCCGGAAACATTTAAAAATGAAAATTTTTCAAAACAAAAAAAGAAATTCAGCTTAGAAACTAATTTAGCAAAAGATAAATTTATGGCGATATCTTTTATGAATAATTGATTCCCTTTTAAGAAATAATTGGTAGGAGTTATTTATTTTCCGGAAAAATCGCTAAATAAAATAAAACTTTATTGAGTTGAAAAATATATTATGTTTAAAAAATTTTTTGATAAAGTTTTTCTCAATTCGCATGTTTCTTCTTCTGTTTCTAACGCCGCCTTTTTTATCACCTTTTTTGGGCTAGCCAGTCGGTTGTTGGGTCTTTTTAGGGACAGACTTTTGGCGGCAACATTTGGGGCGGGAGATATTTTGGATATCTATTACGCCGCTTTTCGTATTCCAGATCTGATCTATAATTTCTTGATTTTAGGAGCGCTTAGTGCTGCTTTTATTCCAGTTTTCACCGAATTGATAAGTGGCAAAAAAGAAAAGAAAGCTTGGAGATTATCGGCTGGGATTATGGATTTGGCAATTACCTTTATTGTTATATTTTCTTTGTTTCTTTGTTTCATGGCACCTTATTTGATGAAATTAATCACACCGGGATTTTCTCCCGAAAAAATTTCGCAGGTAGTTATTTTTACTCGGATAATGTTTTTTAGTCCTTTATTCTTGGGGATAGGCGGGATTTTTGGAGCGACACTTACTTCTTATAAACGTTTCGTGGTTTTTTCTTTGGCTCCGATTTTTTATAATTTAGGAATAATTTTTGGAATTTTAGTATTGGTAAAATTTTGCGGTCCGATAGGATTGGCATGGGGAGTGGTTTTGGGAGCATTTTTACATATGCTGGTTCAATATCCGGCGGTTAAAAGTTTAGGATTCAATTTTAAAAAAGATTTTTTTTCTCATATTAAAAATGTAGAAGTTATAAAGGTTTTGAAACTTATGATTCCGCGTGTTTTTGGAATAGCCGCCAATCAAATCAATCTTTTTGCAATTACTATCTTTGCTTCAATTTTAGCTTCAGGAAGTTTGGCGATTTTTAATTTTGCTCAAAATTTGCAAAGTGTCCCATTGGGAATTTTTGGAGTTTCTTTTTCTATCGCCGCTTTTCCAATGTTGTCGTCTTTTTTTGCCCAAAAAAACAATAGACAGTTTGTGAAAACATTTTCTCAAACTTTTCGCCAAATCCTTTTTTTTGTGATTCCTATCAGTGTTTTTATAATACTGCTTAGAGCTCAAATTGTGCGAGTTGTTTTAGGCACCGGAAAATTTGATTGGGAAGACACCACCTTAACTTTTCAATGCTTGGGAATTTTTTCTGTCAGTTTATTTGCGCAAAGTGTTATCCCTCTTCTAGCTAGATCTTTTTATGCGATGCAAAATACCAAGATTCCTTTTTATGTGGCGCTTGCGGGAGAAATTACCAATATTTCAACGATTTTAATTTTATTGATTTTAATTGGAAAACAAGAAATTCTCAGTTTAGCCATTGCTTTCTCTTTGTCCAGTATTGTTCAAATGTTTCTGTTGCTTTTTCTTTTGCGGTTGCGTTTTGAAAATTTGGATGATAAGAAGATATTAGAATCAATTACTAAAATTTCTTTGGCGGCTTTTTTAGGCGGATTAATTATCCAATTTTTCAAATATCTAACCGCTATACTGGTTAACATGGACACTTTTTTTGGTGTTTTTATTCAATTGGGAGTGGCTTCTTTTTTTGGTGGAATAACATTTTTGTTTATGTGTTATCTTTTAAAAACTGATGAATTTTTCAGCTTTAAAAAATCTTTTACTAAAAGAATTTTTCCAAACAAGGAGATGGTTTTGCCGGAAGACATTAACAATGATTTAAGCGGGTTTTAATTTTTTCAAAACAAAATTTTTACCAAATAAAAGAAGAATTTATAATTGCAATCTCTTTTAAATTTCCAACAAAAAACTCTCGGTTATTGAGAGTTTTTTGTTGTTTTTTTACTTTTTAAACAAAGAAGGAAGATTTGAGTTTCTTTGCGGATTTGTTTTTAATCCTTGTATTTTTCCAAAATAGTCAGGAGTTTTTTGGAAAAATTGTTGAGAAAATGTATTGCTGGCTAGATTTGAATTTTTTGAAAAGACTTCTCTTAATTGATTTTGAGCGGATAAAATTTGAGCCTGATCTTGACTTTGATTGGCTAAAAATAATTGTTTTCTGGCGGAAAGCAATTGCTGGTTGGCTTCCAAAGATTGATTGTAGGTGTTTATGGAAACTTGAGCTTCGCTTAAAATTTTTGCGGTTGTTG
>Ga0210044_10005868_pt1 | contig 16402 bp, 14 predicted proteins | sample CryGey13umfilter_2_FD_183959 | JGI IMG/M metagenome (GOLD analysis project Ga0210044, IMG submission 183959) | Groundwater microbial communities from aquifer in Utah, USA - Crystal Geyser 4/9/14 3 um filter (SPAdes) (version 2) | ecosystem: Environmental > Aquatic > Deep subsurface >...
CTTGCGGAGAGTCAAAAATTCAAATTTGAATTAGCGAATCCTTTAATAGAAAAACCTACTGAGCAAGATAAAACGAGAATCATTGTTTATGACTTTAATTCTGTAAACTGGCTCACTGTTCCGGCACTTATTTTATCAGAAGCTCTTCGTGAGGAGCTATATAAGCTTGGTCGTTTTAGGCTTGTCAACCGTGAAGATATTCAAAGGGTATTGAGCGAACTTAAGTTGCAGCAATCAGGTTTAGTAAATGAAACACAAGTTATGCAGATTGGCCAATGGCTTGCTGCGGAAAACGCTATCACAGGAAGGCTCTCGCCACTGGGGAATACTATTGTGCTGCAAACTAAACGAATCAATATGAAAACTATAGGCAGTGAGGGACACTTCCCGTATTTTTAATGAATGAAGGTGCTCTGATTGTCGCTTTAAAATAAAGTACGAATTTGCGGCATAATTCACGTCGTCTTGTCCTGCGTTTCTTCCCGCTCCTGAAAAAATATCTCCGGTGACTGTATGCTCTGTATGAACATAGGCAAAAGGAACAAAGAGATTACCCTTGCATTTTTTACAAATCCCCCCACCCCCCCTTTACTAAAGGGGGGCAAGGGGGGATTACTTTTCTTATGATTTCTGTAATTCTCCGCCAGATAATCTTTGAGCTTCGGGAAGCATTTCAGCGTAAGCCCCATGGTTTCAAAAAAATCACCCACAGGCATGCCTGTCTTTTCAAAGGGACTGAGAATCTTCCTGAGAGTTTCCACCATAGCATCAAGAGGCGTTGTTGCTGTAAGTATCTTTGCTCCTGCGACCATAAAAAATATCCGCAGCGTCCTTACTGCGGCAAGACGAATGCCTTCCTCTGTGATTATTATTGAACCAATGCTGTATAAAATCTTCCCATGACTGAAAAAGATATTACTCATAAAAGTAAAGGCAAGAAAAAGGCTTATGGGGAGCCATCCTCTTTTAAGAGACGCAATGGGGATTCTCAGCAGCAATAACGACAACGCAGTCAGTATAAGAATATATACAGATAAGTTCTGGATTAAGAAGAGAGAGACAATAAAAATAACATACAGAATAATTTTCAACCCGGGAGACAAGGTTATTTCCGCCCTGCTATTTTCTGCATCTGAGGCGCTCCGGATGCATAAGTATCAATACCGTCAGCAATAGCCCGCGCAATATGCTCTCTGTAAGATTCTTTTGAAAGCCGGCTCTCCTCCACAGGATTGCTTATAAATGAAATCTCCGCCAGAACAGAAGGCATTCTTGCGCCGAAAAGCACATAAAAAAGCGCATTCTTAACGCCGATGCCTTTTATGTCATTATAATTTTCGCCCAGCGTTGATACAATAGAACTCTGGACATAGTTTGCAAGTTTTATTGATTCGTCCCTCTTAAGGTCCCTCCTCAAATCACTCAGCATTATATCAACGTCGCTCTTGTACTTTTTCATCTGTTCTTTCATCTTCTTCAGGGATATTGCATTCTCCCTCGCCGCAACCCTTATGGCTTCCTCATCGTTTGTCCAGTTAAGAAGATATGTCTCAATGCCCTTTGCCGTCTTTTTAGCGCTTGCATTGGCGTGTATTGATACAAACATATCTGCATTCTTGCTGTTCGCAAAGGCAGTCCTCTCTACCAGAGGAATAAACACGTCCTTATCTCTCGTCAGCAATATTCTGAATCTCTTGTTTTTTGAAAGGATAGTCCTCAACTGCAAGGCAACGTCTAAAACAACGTCTTTTTCATAAAGCCCGTTGGGGCCTACTGCCCCGGGGTCATGCCCCCCGTGTCCCGGGTCAAGCACAATGATTTTTACAGCAGGAGCCGCATCCTGAGTTTTAGAGATTTTCTCTTGGCCATAGACGTCAATAACGAGCTGCGCAGGGTCGTCAAGGATAAATGCTTTAAAATCCTTTATCTCCTCTAAATCCAGAACCACCCTGACAGTATCCTGATTGAACTGCCCAGCCCTGACTGTCTTTAATATCCCATCTCCCACAGGAAGCGCAGTATTTATCTCTTTTGAGATTCTGCTGTTTTTCAAATCAAAATAAAGTCTGTCTGGATTTGAGATGCGATTTTTTAAAAATTCAACAGGAGCGGAAAGGTCAACAACAACTCTTGTGTATCCCTTAGACGTCCAGTGTCTCAGACCGAGAACCTCAATTTTATCTTGAGAGCCGGCAATGGAAGGCAGCAGTACTATAAGGGAAACCAAAAGGATGCGCAATACATAATGCAGCTGCCTAATCATACTGCCTGAACAGCGGTAATCTCAGGAATCTCCCGCTTGATATTTGTCTCCACCCAGTTCTTCATCGTAAGCGTGGACATCTGACAGGTTCCGCATGCGCCCTTCAGCCTTACATACATGACATTATCTTTTATATCCACAAACTCTATATCTCCGCCCTCAGACCTCAGGCCTGCCCTTACTTTTTCAAGAACAACTTCAATCTGTTCCTTTGCTACCATAAATCCCCTCCGTTATTATCTATAATTATAAGGGATAGGAGCCCTTTTATTCAAGCGATTTAGCAAGCAAACATTCATAACGCTCCCAAATCCCGATTTAGACTTGCTAACGGCGCGTCTTTGCTGTCATTGCGAGAACCCGAAGGGTTCGTGGCAATCTTTCTGCAAAGGCTTGAGATTGCTTCGCTTCGCTCGCAATGACAATTTCTATATCGGGATTCGGGACGCTAATATTCCATATCCCGTCAATCGCACTTTATGTTAAAATTTACTCATGAAGAGATGGAAGAGCATCTTGTTAGTCATAGCTCTGGGAGCAGCTACATGGATTGCAGACTCACTCATTGACGCCCTTCTTTTTCGTGAACGCACTATTACATCGCAGATATTTATTCCTGCCCCTCATGAAATATGGATGCGTTTCTTAATATGGGGCGGCATTTTATTACTTCTTCATATCAGATTCACGGTTGCGGCGCGCAGGGCTGCAGAACAGGCCATAACGGAGAGCGAGGAGCGCTACCGCATCCTGTTTGACAATGCCCATGACATGATTCAAAGCGTTGCCCCGGACGGCAGGTTTATATTTGTAAATCCCGCATGGTTGAAGATACTGGGCTACACGCCGGAAGACCTGAAGGCTGTTGCCATTTTTGATATTTTACATCCTGACAATAAACAGCACTGTATGGAAATCTTCAAGAGAGTGATGTCAGGAGAAAACGTAGATAACATAGAAACAACATTCATAGCAAAAGACGGGCGGTTTATAGATGTTGAGGGCAGTGTCAGCGCAAAAATGTCCGGTGAAACAGCAGTAGCTGCAGAGGGCATATTCCGTGACATTACCAGACGCAAGAAAGCAGAAGAGCAGCTCAAAAACCTTCTTAGAGATGTGACCAGGGCTAAAACCGAATGGGAAATGACCTTTGATAATTCCATGGAGATTATATTACTTCTTGACAAAGACCTCAACATCACAAGATACAATAAAAGATTTACAGACTTTGTGGGACTGCCGCCCCAGGAATTATTGGGGCGCAAGTGTTACGACTTCTTCACCTGCAATCCTGCGGAAACAGGCCATTGTCTGGGTAAAATACATGATGGAGAGCTAAGAGAGTGGACAGAGGTAAAAACAAACTCCGGTCACTGGTTTTATATCAGCCACTGCCCGATTATTGATGAAAAAGGTGAATTTCTTCACTCAATAGTGATAGCAGCAGACGTCACATCGCTAAAAAATACACAGCAAAGACTTCAGGCTTCGGAAGAAGAACTTGACTCTCTATTCATAAACTTCGTTAAGGTAATGGTCAATGCCCTTGACGCAAAAAGTCCGTGGACAAAAGGCCATTCAGAAAGGGTTGCAAACTACGCTGAACAGATAGCAGAAGAAATGGGACTTGCTGAGGATGATATAAAAGACATCCGGCTCTCCGGTTTACTGCACGATATCGGCAAGATAGGAACTTATGACTATCTTCTGGACAAGCCTTCAAAACTCACAGAAGAAGAATTTGACGCTGTAAAGAAGCATCCCGTTCAGGGGGCGGCAATTTTCAAAGAGATAAAGCAGTTAAAAAATATAATTCCTTTAATAAAGTATCACCATGAAAGGGTTGACGGCAAGGGATACCCTGAAGGGCTTAGAGGCGAGAGAATCCCGCTTTGCGCGCGAATTCTCCATGTAGCGGATTCCTTTGACTCAATGACTGCGGACAGGCCGTATCGCCCTTCGCCGGGCAAAGAATACGCCATATCAGAACTAAAACGGTGCAATGGCACGCGCTTTGACCCGCGGGTAGTTGAGGCATTCCTAAAGGTGATTTCAAGGTTATAGGAACAACTTCCAGCCCGGGAATAAAAAACCATCGTATCATGTTTCCTTGAAATCCGACAGCATTTAATTTTACTATAAGCTATGGTTAACGTATTACTTAAGAAACTATTCGGGACAAAAAACGAGAGGGAGATAAAACGCCTCCTGCCGCTTGTTGCACGGATAAACTCGCTTGAGCCGAAAATAAGCGGCCTCAGCGACAGCCAGCTAAAGGATAAAACTCCTGAATTCAAAAAACGGCTTGAGCTCGGTGAAACGCTTGATGATATACTGCCGGAGGCATTTGCAGTTGTCCGTGAGGTTTCAAAGAGGACCCTGAAGATGAGGCACTTTGACGTCCAGCTCCTCGGCGGCATAGCGCTTCATGAAGGGAAGATTGCGGAGATGAAAACAGGCGAGGGAAAGACGCTCGTTGCCACTCTTCCTGTTTATCTGAATGCCCTTGAAGGCAAAGGCGTCAATATAATCACAGTAAACGACTACCTTGCGACAAGGGACGCCCGATGGATGAGTCCTATTTATAATTTCCTCGGCATGAGTGTGGGCGTTATTGTCCACGGCCTCACAGACGAACAGAGACAGTCCGCTTATAACTCTGATATAACCTTCGGCACGAACAATGAGTTCGGCTTTGATTATCTCAGGGACAACATGAAATACAATATTTCCCAGTATGTCCAGCGGGAGCTTAACTATGCAATAGTTGACGAGGTGGACAGCATCCTTATTGACGAGGCAAGGACCCCTCTCATAATCTCCGGGCCGTCTGAGGAATCAACGGATAAATATTACAATATAAACAAAATCATCCCGAAACTCCAGAGAGACGCCGACTATACAATTGATGAAAAGGCAAAAACCGTTATCCTTACAGAGGAAGGAAATATAAAAGTTGAAAAGCTGCTCGGCACAGGCAATCTGTATGACCCTTCAAATATAGAACTGGTACATCATGTGCTTCAGGGGCTCAAGGCTCATACCCTCTTCAAAAGAGATATTGATTATATCGTCAAAGACGGAGAGGTAATTATAGTTGACGAATTTACAGGCAGGCTCATGCCGGGCAGACGCTGGAGCGACGGACTGCATCAGGCAATAGAAGCAAAGGAGGGGGTAAAGATAGAGAGCGAAAACCAGACGCTCGCCACAATTACCTTCCAGAATTACTTCAGAATGTATAAGAAGCTCGCAGGCATGACAGGAACTGCCGATACGGAAGCGGAAGAATTCGGGAAGATATACAACCTTGACGTTCTTGTAATCCCTACAAATCAACCTATGATAAGGGGAGATTTCCCTGATGTGATTTACAAGACCGAAAAAGGTAAATTTACCGCTGCGCTAAAAGAGATAGAGGAACTCCACAAGAGAGAACAGCCGGTCCTTGTCGGAACGATATCAATAGAAAAATCAGAAGTCCTCAGCCATATGCTTAAGAAGAAAGGCATAGCTCATTCCGTCCTGAATGCAAAATATCATGAAAAAGAGGCGGAGATAATAGAGCAGGCAGGCAGAAGCGGCGCTGTCACGATAGCAACAAATATGGCGGGAAGAGGCACCGACATAGTCCTGGGAGGCAATCCCGATGGACTTGCAAAGGAATTTTTAAGGGATAAAAAAGATTACACAGAGGAAGATTACAAACAGGCATTGTTAAAGGCGGACGAGATTTGCAAAAAAGACAGGGAAAAGGTAGTCAGTGTGGGGGGGCTGCACATACTCGGCACAGAAAGACACGAAGCCAGAAGGATTGATAACCAGTTGAGGGGGCGTTCCGGCAGGCAGGGAGACCCCGGCTTTTCAAGATTCTACCTGTCGCTTGAAGACGACCTTATGAGGATATTCGGCTCTGACAGAATTTCAGGCTTAATGAACAGACTCGGCATGGAAGAAGACATGCCGATAGAAAATAAGCTGGTGTCAAGGGCGATAGAGAACGCTCAGAAGAAAGTTGAAGCGCATAACTTTGACATAAGGAAACAACTCCTCGAATATGATGACGTCATGAACAAGCAGAGGATAGAAATCTATTCATTCAGGCGTGAAATTCTGCAGGAAGAAGGGTTAAAGGACAGAATATATTATATGGCGGAAGAGACCGCTGCTGAGATGCTAAACATATACTGCCCCGAAGAAAAACATCCTGAAGAATGGGATATGAAAGGGCTCCATGACGCTGCATACGGAACATTCTCCATAACATATTCTACCGCTTCAAAATCCCCGGAGGAGATAAGGGCGTCTCTCATATCTGCCATAAAAGAAAGTTACGAAAAGAAAGAGGCGGAGATTGGAAGCGAGATGATGAGATATATAGAAAAAACTATCATGCTTGAGGTGGTTGATGCTCAATGGAAGGACCACCTCCTCGCGATGGACCACCTCAAAGAAGGCATAGGACTCAGAGGCTACGGGCAAAGAGATCCTCTTACCGAATATAAGAAAGAGGCATTTGAGGTCTTTGTTGCAATGACAGACAGAGTTTCGACTGAGGTGCTTAACAGGATTTTCAAGATTCAGGTCAGAAAAGAGGAAGGCCTAAGAGAGATTCACAAAAAACAGCAATTGATTTACAATAAAAATGAGACTGCTGAAATGCAGCAGCCGGTCAGGAAAGGCAAAAAAACCGGAAGGAATGACCCGTGCCCATGCGGCAGCGGGAAAAAATATAAGAAATGCTGCGGCGCAAATGCCTAATGTATTTTTGATAGGTCCGGGTCTTCACAAAAGGGATATTGAGGATATCCTGTCTCAGAACAGGTTTGAGGTCTCAAGATTTGCCTCTATTGAAAATGCCCTCTCACATCTTAACCGGAAGGCAGACGTCCTGATAATTGAAAAAGAGCAGTACAGAAACAAGGCCTTTAAAAAGTTTCTAAAGGCGTCCGCCGGAACGCCAAAACTTATAGTATCTTTTGATTATTCTTTCCGCGGTTTTGCCGCCTGGCTGAAGGACTCCCTCGCCTGCCCTTGTTACAGCCCTTCAGAAAAGGAACTGCTGTATTTTATCAACCGAATCCTGAAAGAAAAAAACACAAGGGAGGAAAACAAGACACTCCGGCAGGAACTTGATACTGCCAGGAAGGAGATTAATTTTTTTGAAGATGTAGGAAAAACCCTTACATCATCTCTTAAGCTTAATGAAATACTGGCTGCTGTGATGAGAAAGACAAAGGAAATGACAGCAGCCGAGGCCTGGTCAGTGCTGCTCGTTGACGAAACAACAGGAGACATTATCTTTGAAAAAGCAAACACCAAAAAGGTGGAAAAGTACAGGCTGAAACCGGGTGAGGGCATCGCAGGCTGGGTTGCTCAGGAGGGAATCCCTGTAATTGTTCCTGATGTCTCGCTTGACAAGAGATTCTCTCCGAAGATGGACAAGCGGACCCACTTCAAGACCAGGTCATTAATGTGCGTCCCGATAAAAAGTCAGGGGCGTGTTATCGGAGTGCTTGAGGTTGTGAACAAAACAACAGGAGAACCGAAGACCTGGACCTCCTTATGAGACTTATTGACCAGACAGCGCTTACGATAGAGCGCACAACCCTCTATCAGAAAATGGCGGAACTTGTAGTAACAGACGACCTTACAAAATTATTTAATACAAGGTATCTGAACAGGACTATTGAAACAGAGATACAGCGCTCAAATAGATACCATTCATCCATATCATTGATATTCATAGATATTGACCATTTTAAAAACGTAAACGACCAATACGGGCACCTTATCGGCAGCAAGATTCTTGTTGAGATAGGGCAGTTAATTATAAAAAGCCTGCGCGGCATTGATATCGTTGCAAGATATGGAGGAGATGAATTTGTAGTCGTACTTCCACAGACGCCTCCTGACGCAGCAGTGCAGATAGCCGAAAGGATAAGAAAATCTGTTGAACACAATACGTTTCTTAAAAAGGAAGGCTATTCACTCAAATTAACCGCAAGTTTCGGAGTTGCATCCTATCCTGAAAGCGCAAAAACCAAGGAAGACCTCATTCGCCTCGCAGATGAAGCAATGTACAGAGTAAAATATACCACCAGAAACGGGGTTTATGCTATAACATGAAAATAATCAAAGTTAGAATTTAGAAATATGGCTCTCTTTAATTACGCTGCAAAAGAGCTTACGCTCAAAATCGTTTATTACGGCCCGGGGCTGAGCGGAAAGACAACCAATCTCCAGCATCTTCATTCAGCTCTTGCACAGGGGAAAACCGGCAAATTAATTTCATTGGCTACAGAAACCGACAGGACTCTGTTTTTTGATTTCCTCCCTGTTGAACTGGGGAAGATAAAGGATTTCACTGTCAGGTTTCAACTGTATACCGTACCCGGCCAGATTAAATACAATCTGACAAGAAAGGCGGTGCTCAAAGGCGCTGACGCCGTTGTGTTTGTTGCCGACTCACAGAAGGAGATGAGAGAAGCAAATATAGAAAGCTTCGCTAATATGAACAAAAATCTCCTTTCAAACAACATAAATCCTGATAACATTGTCCTTGTCCTGCAATACAACAAAAGGGACCTGCCGAATATATTTTCCATTGATGAGTTAAATAAAGACCTGAACAGCAGCGGGTATATATATCTTGAGGCAGAGGCCGTCAACGGCAAGGGCGTGCAGGAAACTTTTCAGACCGCTTCAAAGCTGCTTATCAACGACCTCTCTCAGAAACATCAACTTGAGATTCAACCGTTAGCGCCTCCTGAAGAGACGTCCCATGCTGTTTTAGAGGAAACGGCATTTTCTTCATTTCCTCATGAACCGTTAGAGCCTGCTGCTGTGGAAGAATCTGCACAAGCTGCTCTGTCTTCTCAGGAACAGGCATTCACAGAAGAATACAGTGAAGAATCTGAAAAACCAAAAACCGGCGAGCCGCTGACATATTCATCAGAACAGCTTGACAGGATAACAGAAAGCCTCAGAGAAAATACCCTGATGCTTGCCGGCATAAAGTCAGCAATTAATGAACTTCTTGATGAACTGAAAAAATCAAGAGAAGAGCAGAAAGAGGTTCTGGCTATACTCAGAGGGGTAAAAATAAATGAGACAATAGAAAGAATGAAAGAAAAAGAGAAAGTAAAAAAAGGCTGGTTCACAAAATAAATTTAGGCCCTCTCCAACGTCCTTATCAGCGCCTCGGCCTTTTTAAGGCTCTCATAGTATTCATTTTCGGGGTCAGAGTCTGCGACAATGCCTGCGCCTGCCTGAACATACGCAAATCCATCCTTTATGACAAATGTCCTGATAACAATATTCAGGTCCATACTGCCTGAGAACCCTATGTAACCAAAGGAGCCGGTGTAGGGGCCCCTTGAAACAGACTCAAGCTCGTCAATTATCTCCATGCACCGGACTTTAGGAACGCCTGTTATTGTCCCGCCCGGAAATGCCGCTTTTATCGCGTTAAAACACGTTTTCTCTGAAGCGAGCTTGCCCTTTACATTGGAGACGATATGTATTACATGGGAATAGTCCTCTGTTATCATAAGCTCATTCACATGAACGCTTCCGTAATCGGAAACCCTCCCGATATCATTCCTTTCAAGGTCAATGAGCATAATGTGTTCCGCCCTCTCCTTCTCATTCAGAAGAAGCTCCGTCCGCATGAGCTCATCTTCTTTTATATCCCCGCCTCTCGGTCTCGTGCCGGCTATCGGCCTGGTCTCAATTACACCGCCGCTTATCTTTAACAACCTTTCAGGGGAAGAACTAACTATCTGATAATCGCCGAAATCAATATAACCCGCAAACGGAGACGGATTGATTGAACGGAGTATTTTATAAAGACTCCATGGATTTGTCTTGCCGATTTCAGCCGAAACCCTGAGCGAAAGATTTATCTGAAAAATATCTCCGGCAGCGATATATTCTTTTGCTCTTTTTACCATGCCCATGTATTGTTCCTTGGATAAACCGTGCTTTAGTGAGGAGATACTACCCCTCCTATCCTCCCCTTGCACCTCCCCTTTGTCCCCTCCTTGCCAAGGAGGGGATGGGGGAGGTAGGTTTTCTTTTGAACTTTGACACTCTGACACTCTGACGCTTATTTTTTGAATTTCATCTTCCGCTTCATCATATTTTTCAGCCCAGTCAACATCCACATCTCCATAACCCAATTCCGTATCCCGGGTCCCGGGGCAGACAATTATCCATGCCTTTTTCTTTTTGTGGTCAAATGCAATCAGCTTATCAATCATAAAAAAATGAGCATCAGGAATTTTAAGGTCGTCTTTTGTTGTTTTTGGAAGCTTCTCAAGATACCGGACAAAGTCATAACTCAGCAAGCCAACCGCACCTCCCTGAAAAGGAGGAAGCGCTTTCAGGGGAGCCTGCCTGTACGCATCAACAAGCGATTTAAGTCTGGCAAGCGGATTAGCGGAAGATACAGCCCTTTTGTCTTTAGTGTTTATCTCTACAGCGCCATCCTTTACCTTGAATGTTAAGTATGGAGCAAAACCTATGAAAGAATAGCGGGCAATATTTTCAGGCCCTTTTACACTCTCAAGAAGAAAGCTGTTTGGAGATATGAAAGATTCATAAACCTGATGCGCAGGAGAATAAGGTATTTCCCAGTAAACCGGAGAGATGCTTCCGGCATTTGCAGATAACAGGAAATCTTTTTTAGCAGGCTTTATCATCCTGCTATTTTAACTTATTTTGAATGACTCATAAGCAAGACTTAAAACTTGGCTATGCCGTGAGCATCTCTAAAGAAACCAATTCTATCGCCCTGAGCGGGTCGCTGTAATTTAGGATTGACCTTCCCATGACTATATAGTCAGCGCCTTCTCTCAACGCCTGCTTCGGAGTCATGGTCCTGTGCTGGTCATCGGGAGGATGCCATGACGGCCTTATGCCCGGCGTAACAATAATAAATCCCTTGCCGCAGTGATTTTTTATCTTTGACGCCTCATGCCCTGATGCGACAACACCATCCAGTCCAGCCTTGAGCGCAAGCGCAGAAAGATGCCTCACATGTGTATTCAAGCTGTGCTGGATTCCGAGTTCGTCTTTTAAAGCCTGCTGCGCCATGCTTGTCAGAACAGTAACGCCGAGAATCTTGGGCTTTTGCAGATTCTCTTTAAGACAGAGTTCAACCACAGAGTCCCTGCACATCTTCATCATATCAAACCCGCCTGAGGCATGGACATTGAACATGTATACACCAAGCCTCGCGGCGGCAACAGCAGCCTTTGAAACAGTATTGGGAATGTCGTGAAATTTGAGGTCCAGGAAAACCCTTTTATTCCTCTTGTGAAGCTCTTTTATAATCCTTGGCCCGGCTGACGTAAAAAGCTCCAGCCCGACCTTGTATATCTCTATCTGCTCTCCGAATTTATCAACAAGTTCAAGAGCATATTCGGAATCAGGGACATCAAGAGCGATAATTAATTTTTCTCTCCAGTGCATAACTTAACTTTCCTCATTTTGCTGTTTTGTTGTTCTGTGTATGCGCACACCATCGGCAGTTATAATCACAAGATTCTTACTGATGTCTTTTTCCCCAATGCTCACATAATGCCTCTTAAATAACTCCAAAGTTTCCTCGACTGTGCGCTTGTAAATTTTAACCACAATAATACCGGCGCATTTATCGGGCGGGAATCGGAATATCCTTGAAAAATCCTTATCCATAGTAATAATCACCAACTTTTCTCTACATGCCCGTTTATAAACCTCATCGTCAGAAATACCAGAAAATCCTTCCCTGACGCTGAGCACATCGTGACCAGTTTTCCTCAGGTAATTAATAATAGGTTCAAAGAGATTTTCGTTGGCAAATAGTTTCACGCAGGAACCCCGGCCTCTTCATCTGCAAGAATAGAAGCGTAATTCAGACACGCCCTTATGTCTTCATCAGTAACATTCGGATATGCTTTTTTAATTCCCTTGAAACTTTCACCAGCCGCAAGAAGATCAAGTATTATATGAACAGGAATTCTTGTACCTCTTATGCAGGGTTTGCCGCTGCATATCTTTGGGTCACAAACTATTCTGTTAGTAAGCTCTTTCATATTCAACCCTCCTTTGAGCGCTTTTAATAAAAATGTATTATTGATATATCATAACAAACTTTGTTTGCTTCCTACCCTTTTACTTCTTCCCCTCCACAATCGCAATCTCCTCTAGTGTGAGATTATAAAGTTTATAAACAAGCTGGTCAATTTGTTTTTACAGACTTTGGAAATACGGGAAGCGTCCCTCTGTTCCCACCTTGGGTCAAATCCTTGCTCGTCGGCATTCCTGCGTCAACTGAAGCGCCAGCACCAAGCAAAAAAATGACCTCGGGTGATGAATAGACTTGAGAACTCATCCCTTCCCCTCCACAATCGCAATCTCTTCGTCTGTTAAACCATAGAGGGCATAGACCATCTCGTCGATCTGTTTTTCGAGGGCGGAAATGTCCGCATTGGGGTCTTTCTGCTTGGCGGTGAGGATTTGGTCGATGAGGGTGACGAAGGGCTGCTGAGTTTTCTCATGGATTTTAGGAATGGGAAGTTGTTTAAGTTGATTGTTCTTAATATGAAGTCCCGCGGGAAAGCTTCTTTTAAACCAAAAAGTTATGAAGTTCGAATTTAATATTGCTGTCAGATATTTAAGTGAGATACCTTTCTTTGGTTTATGTATAAAATTAATTGTGTCTAAAACTAAATAATTTTTATTATCGTATGCTGCGGTTATCTTATTTGCTACATCTCTTAAAAGAATTTTTTCATCCTGGAAATACTCAAGTTTTCTTGGGCCTGCTCCGTTTCGTTCCATCATTAAATCAGGCATATACCAAATCCATTTTTCAGCCCAATTTATTTTGTACCGATCGATATCTTTGCCTCTCAGGATTTTATAATAATCTTCCCCTTTTTTTGAATCTAAAACGAAACGATCATTGTCAGCAGTTTTTATGCCTAAACAAAAGCTGGCTAATTCACCTAACGGGGTAGTCTCAATATTAATTTGGATATTTGGTTCAAATGAAAATGATAAATTCTCAAGTTTTCTAATTGATGAATAAGTTAGGCTTAGTTCTTGCGGATAAAAATCTTGTTCTACAAGTTTAAATAAACTAATAGAGTTATTTCTTACGCAATCATTTGTTAATCCTATAACTACGGGAGTAACAGCGGCATCAAAAACGTTTGAATGACATTCCACCAAATATTTAACTTTTGTTTTTTCAATTAAAAACTTTCTAAGATTAATAAAACTCTCCGCGCCTAACCAGCTATTTGAAATGATGTATGTAAGAAATTTACCTTTCCCTAATAAATTTCCGCCCTTTTCAATAAAAAAAGCATATAAGTCGCTTTTATTTTTTGAAACCACATAGGTTGATTTTAAATAATTTCTGAAATTTTCATCTTTGATATTGAAAATATTTACATACGGAGGATTCCCTATCACCACATCAAAGCCCCCCTCACCCGCACCCTCTCCTGCAAATGGCGAGGGACTTTTCACCCCAAACATCCATTCCATGTCAAACCATGAGGATGCCGTATCTTCAAACGGGTTCCACTCGGAAAGTTTATAGGTCTGGCTTCCGGTCGCCTGCCAGTTCAGGGCATGCATAAACATCCTGTTTTGCGTCTCTTTGAATTCTTTCTCTATCTTTCTTTTCTCATCCCCGTAGGCTGTAAAATAAGCATCACGAAGCTCTCTCAGCTTTTCAATGTCCTTAGGCGACTCCGCAAGCCCGCCCTCTGCCTTTGGGAGCCCGAGAAGACTATTGGCGGCTACAAACTTAAACTCAAGGTTCGGCAATGGCACAATGCCCCTATTTGGCTTTTTGTCGTCAATTTTTTCATCAACTACTAATGACAAAAAGAATCTGAGTTTTGAAATCTCTACTGCAATGGACTGGATGTCAACGCCATAGATGGAGTTCTGAATAATGCCAAGCTTATGCACATAATCCCAGTTCTCTGATTTAAGCTTCGCTTCCAGCTCTTTTCTGAGCAGTTTATTGTCAATTCTTGCAAGCTTTCTCGTCAGCCACTTCTTGGACTCCGGATCTATCTTCTGAAGTATAAGAAGCATTTTGTGAAGTATCCCCATTGGGAAAGCTCCGCTGCCACAGGCAGGGTCAATTATTTTTACCCTGTCGAGGGCGTCTATGATGAGGTCTTTTTCTTCTTCGGATAAATCAATATCACTTTCGGCATAGGAGAGAAGACGAGAGATTTTGGTTTCCATTCCGTTGTCGTCATTCCTGCGGAGGCAGGAATCCAGTCCTTTTTCTTTCTGGATTCCCGTTTTCACGGGAATGACATCCTTACCTGCACTTACTTGTGTCAACAAATATTGCTTCAGGCTTTCGTCAACCATATACTCAACAATCGGTCTTGGCGTGTAATAACTGCCTGTAGATTTTCTTGCGGTCTCGCCGGTCTGGGGGTTTATCTCTGCAAGGAGATTTTCAAATATCCTGCCGAGCATTTCAGGGTCAACAGAGATATCCACATCTATTGTTGTGCTTTCGTCTATGGTGAAGTTGAACAATTCAAAGATTTCAAAAAGCTCTTTCAGCCATTCGTCGGAGACTATTAAAGTATTCAAATGCTTTGAATGGTTAAGGGCATCAATCTCATAATAATCATGGCGATGCGGTTCAAAAAGTCCGCCGTTTAAGAAAGGAACCTTGGGCCAGGGATCATGGCTTGCCTCCTTAATGCGTTTGTTATGTGGAGTATTTAATACCTGAAAGAACAAACGCTCCAGCATGTTGTGATAATAGCCGGTAACTTGTTGTACAGCTCGTGACGAAATGATTATATTATCCAATAGAGGAACACCCTTTTCAGACTTTTTCTTCTTCAGAAACCAGCAGAAAAGAAGCCTGCCTATGAGCCTCACAGCAAATTCCTTCTCGATGGTATCATCATCTGTAGAAGGAAGCCTGAGACATCCTTTTTCGACCATCTTCTTCGAGCCGATTTTCCTTTCACCGCCTACAAGCTCCGTAAACTTCTTTGCTATCTCTGTGTAAAACTCCTTTGTGACCTTCTCGATGCTGAACAACTTTTCAATCTCATCAATTGCAGGAATCTTCTTATCATCAAGGAGTGGCAAGAGCTGTTTTTGTGCCGTATGGCTCGGCTCCGTCTTGCCGACAAGGAATGAATATCTTTTTGGGGGTGTGCCTATCTCGGTTTTAACGCCTTTTTCATCAAGCCTGTAGTCCACCTTCACAAAGGAAAGCCGCCAGTCGGGATTATCCTTTGAATAGAACGCGACAAGGGCAGAGTCTTTGAGATTTGATTTCAGATACTTCCCGATGAGATTTCTCTGAAGGCTTCTTGCGCGTTCAACCTTGGTTCCGCCTTTTAGTTCAGCAATCAGGACATCAAGTTTTTTGTTTTGGGAATCCTCATAAGTACCGAGATAGGTAAAATCATTGAGAGCCCGTTTTTCAGCTTCTGTGAACTGATGCTTTAAGGTATGTCCTTTGGAAAAATCAAAGCGGTTGAAAAGATTGAGGATTACTTCTTTATAATGAGATTCGTTAAATTCGCTTTCAAATGTCCGTTTTAATAAATCTTTCATCTATTCAATCGCCTATTAGGTATTCTGAGAGAATAACTTCTCTTGGCCCTGAGGTCTCGGCTGCGGATTCAGAAATATGCTCTTTGAAAAACTCCTGCGGAATCCCACTTCTAAAAATGGACAATATTTTCAATGGGTCTTTAATGCCAGTAGAAGCATTTACAAGTTTCTTTGCTGTTTGCTTCGGGAGCGCCCCTTCTTCTACAATTTTTAATAGTTTATTAAGATATTCCTCATCGTCTTCTGTGAAGCCTTTATAGTCTTTAATTGCATTGATGATCTGGAGAAGTTTCGATTCATAACTTCTGCTGCCCGGGTGTGTTAAGCGCCTTACCTCATCTGCTGTTGCCAGCTCGAACTCTTTTTTATTCGCATCCAGAAATTCATAAAAGTCTTTTGGCAGCTTCTCTTTTGGCGTGTCTTTTTCTGCCTTTAATATCTCTGCTGCCCTGAAAAAATCTACTTCCCCGACATCATTCTTTGTTGAAAGAAACATCTTGCGAAGCTTTCCTTTGCGGAAGAATGTTA
>Ga0210044_10005869_pt1 | contig 16400 bp, 14 predicted proteins | sample CryGey13umfilter_2_FD_183959 | JGI IMG/M metagenome (GOLD analysis project Ga0210044, IMG submission 183959) | Groundwater microbial communities from aquifer in Utah, USA - Crystal Geyser 4/9/14 3 um filter (SPAdes) (version 2) | ecosystem: Environmental > Aquatic > Deep subsurface >...
GATGGTTGGGACATTCGGAGGGGTTGTATCACAACCTGGTTCGAGGGCTCGCTCCCAACCGTCGCGGATGCTGTACGGGAAGCTGTCCACCGCTGTCGCGTCGTTGCTGTCCACTCCCGCCACAAAGAGCGCATCAGGACATTCGTGCCCCCACCAGTTGCCGTGTCCCTCGCCATCCGAAAGCTCCGCGACACCATCTGAGTATACGCCAAGCTCGGCCTCGACGTTGTTCCACCAGAACCGATTCGAAGCACCGACGTTCTGCGTGAGCCCGACACCCTCGTTTGCATGGATGTCGTTTTGGAAGAGGTCGTTGTCGCCGGTTCGGCTGAACCACACACCCAAGGCCGCTTCGATTCGGTTGTCGTGGATCGACATCCCATGGATCGGGATGACGCCGGCTTCGCCCACCATTCCGTCGAGGTTGATACCGAGAGACTCGACGTTGGTGAGAGAGGGGACGATTATGGTGTTGGCGAAGATTTCGCCGTTTGCGATGTCCTCGGACAGCCCTATGGAGGTGCAACTCACGCAGGTGAACGCATTTCGCCCCACTTCGAAGCCCAACCCTGAAATCAGCATCAACTGTTGCTGGTTCTCTTCGAACTGCGAGTCGAGCAGCTTGATGTTGTCTCCGTCGAATACCCTCATCCCCTGGCTGAACTCGGCGTCTACACCGCCCACGACACAGTTTCGCACGGTCACATCACGAGGAGAGCCGCTTGCCCGCGTCTCCGCCACCACTATCCCGGTCCCCATGCCGCGGTCAGCGTAGGTCTGAGAGATGCGATGTCCGTCACAGTCGAGCTCGACGTCAGGTGCGTCAATACTCACCCCCCCGATCACGTCGCCCGTCAACCTGCAGCGAGGTCCTTCCCAGTATCCAACGCTTGTGCATGCGTCGAAGATGCCACCAATGTGTACCGTACCAGGGCTCGGCTGGAGCCAAAGATAATGGGCACGGGATCGATCGAGGGTGAGGCTTACCGAGCCCATGTCGGCCGGCGTGACCAACCTGTGGTCCTCCAACCCGTCCGCGTATAAGTGATGCTCGCCCTGCGTCGGCAAGCCGCTCAAGGTGAGGTTGACGGCCCCTGGAGTTCCCGACTCGGCGCTGACAAAGGCGGTGATGGACAGCGGTGAGACGCTCAGCCGCGCGAAATGCTCTGCGTTTGCCGTTAGGCTCACACCGTTGGCCTCCCAAATCAACCCACGTCCATCGACCTCCTTCGGGTCCGGCACCAGCCCATAGATGCTGAAGTGAGCTGTGGTTGCTCGGACAACTTTCTTGTCGAGGTCGTTCCTGCTGTCGGCGAGTGCCACCCAACGCTCTTCCACATAGACCGACAGCCTCAACGAGCTGGCGTCGACGCCAGGCGGCAGTTCGAAGTCTCCATACTCGGCTTCGAGAACCACGGGCTCAGCGAACTGTGTCCCATCGGGCCCAAGCTCCCAGGCTCGCACAGCCCCTCGTGGGACGAGCGCAAGTTCCACGACGGTAAGTTCCACGCTCGGGTCTGCCAGCGCCCCGTCTGGGATGGTCAACACAAGCCCCGGGCCGCCGTCGGACCCCCTCGAGAGGTCGCCGGGGCCAGGTTCAGAGCAGCTCACGACAAAAAGACACACGCTGAGGACAACCCCCCCCCCGCAAGAACGTAGCCATGCAGATCCTCCCCGCTTGAATCGGCGATCTTCTTCGATGAACTCTCAGCAATGAACCGCGGTTAGACAGGTTTTGCGGAGAACTCAAGCGCACTCCGCGGACAATCCCCAGCATCACCACGCGCCCAATCCACCTCGCTCATCGATCGCTCGCATTCGCGTGCGAAGCCTATGCGCCTTACCGAACACTCGAGTCCCCATTCTCCCGAAGCCCATACGCACCACTGAAGGGCGTTGGGCGGTCCCCACGTTTGACGGGCTCGTGGGCCAGGCGCTGGGCTACCCGGGCATCATCCAGGGCATCTCCGAAGGCAGCACGTTCATCAGTCGCTCCCCCTTCGGACCCCAAGTCGAACTGGAGGCGGAGGACGCCGACGGCTCGCGCTACCCGCTAGGAATCGCGCTGCCGGGACCGGGGACCTATACCGTCCACATTCGCGTCAGCCACGCACACCGCGGCTGGATGCAGCTCATCGCCTACGATGACACGATGGGGGCCATGCTTCGGCGCGCAACGTTGGGGCTGTCACGTCGGCTTTCTTTGTGCCGGCGCAGTGAGCGCAGGGGCAAGCGAGCGAATTGCCAACCCTCTTGGAATGCCCTATAGAGGCGCGAGTTCGTTGAATCCGCGCCCCGTCGCATGCCCGTAGAGGTCCCCGTGAAGCCGATTTACCGACGCATCTTGTTGAAGTTGAGCGGTGAGATGCTCGCCGGACCCCAAAAGCAGGGCATCGACCCCGCCACCATCGTGGGTATCGCGCGACAGATCAAAGAGGTGCACGCTCTGGGCGTGGAGATCGCCATCGTCATCGGCGGCGGCAACATCCTGCGCGGCGTCGCGGCCAGCTCCTCGGGCATGGACCGGGCCAGCGCCGACTACATGGGTATGCTCGGCACCTGCATCAACGCCTTGGCGCTGCAGGACGCCCTCGAGAAGCAGGACGTCTTCACCCGCGTGCAGAGCGCCATCGAGATGCGCCAGGTCGCCGAGCCCTACATTCGACGCCGCGCCACGCGCCACTTGGAGAAGGGACGCGTCGTGATCTTCGCGGCCGGGACGGGCAACCCGTACTTCACCACCGACACGGCGGCGAGCCTGCGCGCCATGGAGATCGAGGCCGAGGTCATCCTCAAGGGGACCAAGGTCGACGGCGTCTACACTGCCGATCCCAAGCTCGACTCCGAGGCCAAAATGTTCGAGCGCCTGACCTACCTCGAGGTCTTGCAGCAGAACCTCAAGGTCATGGACGCCACGGCCATCAGCCTGTGCATGGACCACAACCTGAACATCGTGGTCTTCAACCTGGGCGTCGAGGGGAACATCAAGCGCATCGTCCTGGGCGAGCGGGTTGGGACCCGGGTGATGGCGGCGGATTAGTCCTCGCGATTCTCGTTTGGGTTGGGTGTAGGGGCGCTTCGTGCTGCGCCCTCCCCGAGATTCTTGTCAGGCTGGGGTCCGGCGCGCGGGGGCTTGGCGTGTGCCGGTCTGTGCACGCGCGAGGGTCCGTCGGCCTTGGGTTTGTGGTCAGGTGGGGTTCGTTTTCCAACGCAAAGACGCAAAGACGCGAAGACGCAAAGGGCTTTGTTCTTGGCGCAGCCTTGGCTCTCGTCTATCGATTACGCTTCGCCGTCGCCTATCTCACTCGCGTGCGGCGCTTCGATGCTTTGGGGGTCTTGGCGGACACCCCCCGCTTGGTCTGCGAACGTGGGTCAGCGCAGCAGGACTTGTACTTCTTCCCGCTGCCACAAGAGCAAGGGTCGTTGCGTCCCGGTGTCGCGGCCCGCGTCAGAGGGCCAGGGACGTGGTTCGGGACGTCCTCTCGGAGCACGTTCAGCATCGTCTCCAGCGGGGTTATCTTCATCTCGGCGAGCATCTCGTCGTTCACACTCGGAAGGAAGAAGTCGCTCCCGTCGAAGTTGGCGACGAGGGGAAGGTAGGCGCGCGCCTGCTCGGTAGCAAAAGCGTCAAAAGGCCTTTCGTGCGTGACGAGCGTCCACCGCAGTAACTTGTCGGTGACCTCACCCTCCATGCCTTGCGACGCCAGTTGCTCTTCCATCATGCGCCGTAAGCCCTGCATCATCCCCTCCAGATCGAGGTTCTTGTCGAGCGAACGGAGGCAAGCTCCCAGTACCTCCTCACGATAGATTCGCCAGAGTTCCCCCTCAACCGGTGTTCTGCGCGCACGCTCGAGCAGACGCACCGCCTCGTCGCGCAGCTTGCTGTGGCGGCAGCCGGCGGCGGCCATGGCAAAGGTGGCGCAGTCGAGCGGGTCTGGGGACACGGCCTCCTCGAGGATATGCCGCTGGAGCTTGAAGCAGAGAGGCGCAAACCGCGAAGCCGCCCAGAGAGCCCGGTAGACGATCGGGGTGCTCCGCAGCCGTATCCCCATCCAGACGGGGTAGAAGTTCTCCAGCACTTGCTCAGGGCAATTCTTGTAGAGCTGTGGGTCACTCGCGACGACGACCAGGGTGTGGCCGACGCCCCAGAGGACTTTGTAGAGCTTGTGCAACAGCTCGATGTCCACACTGCGTGTGATTTTTCTCAGCTTCACGAGCCGTCGAGCCGCCGCGTAGGCCTCTTGGAGGGACTGATACAGCTCGGCTAAGGAGATCAGCAATTCCAAAGGATTGAGGGCGAGGAACGCGGTCGCGAGCTCATAGTCCGCGACGGTCCCAGCGGGCCCCACATGGAAGAGACGACCCGAGATGGGCCGGCCCTCGCGCGTCTTGGTGTCGACGAAACTCTCCGCCAGATAGAGCGCCGCCCGCACCCGCTCGGCCCGCACCCGCATCCCCTCGAGCTGATGACGGGTGAGGATCGGCACCAACCCCGTGCTCATCCCAGGACCGAGACAGGTGACGAACCCCCCATCGCGGGCGACGACGACGTGCGGTCCCTCGGGGTCTTCCTGCAAAGCCAGCGCGACGCGCTCGGCGCCGTCCGGGAGCTGGGCGAGGCTCAGGATGGTCCTCACCAGCTCAGGGTCTTGGTAGAGCGAGAGCGCCAGCGACTCGTCCTCGGCCTCGACGCGGCTCAGTCGTTCTAAGAAGTGGACATCGTGACCCATAGAGACTCCCCGTTGTTTGCCATGGCACGTTCATGGCCCCGATGCGGCCGACGATAACCCATGAGGGTGGAGCTTACGAGTGACGGCTCGGACGGTTCCTGGGGTGGGGTTTATGGTCGTTGGGTCTTCGGGGCTGTGGTCGAGTGGGGTTCGATTTCAACGCAAGGTCGCAGAGTCGGCAGAGGCGCAAGGAGTGTTGTTTGTGTGCTGCGGTGCCTTGCCCCGATTCTGTGTTGGTTTTGGCATAGGGGTGCGGCGTGCCGAGCGAGCGCCTGTCGGTTCATGTTGTGGGGTGAGGTGCACCTTACTTCGCTCTTGAGCGGCGGCGCTTCGGCTTCCGGGGGCCGAGGCTCTGCTCCGTGCTGCTCCGCGACTCGTTTGCGGCGCAGCAGGCCTTGTATTTCTGCCCGCTGCCGCAGTGGCAAGGTGCGTTGCGGCTCGGCCTCGCACCTCGGGTGACCGGGCGAATGGCGCGGTAGAGGCGGTCCTCCCGCACCAAGTCCAGCACCACATCCAGCGGGACTGTCTTGGGGGCGCGGAACACGGTCTCGTACTCACGCGGAACGAAGAAGTCGCTCCCGTCAAATTCGGCGATGAGGGGAAAGAAGGAGCGCACCAATTGGACTCCGAAACGGTCGAAGGGCCCCTCGCATGTGACCAACGACCAGCGCAGCAACTCATCCGAGACCGTGTCGATGTGATCCGCCCAGCCGCTCGACACTAAAGCCTTTCCCACCAATTCCCTCGAGGCCTGCTTCAGCACCTCCAGATCGAGGTCCTTGTCGAGTTGATGGATGCAGGAGGTCAGCGTCTTGTTGCGATAGAGTTCCCATTCCACCCCCTCGACCGGCACTCTCCGCGCACGCTCGAGCAGACGCACGGCCTCGTCACGCAGCTTGCTGTGACGACAGCCAGCGATGGCCATCGATAGGGCGGCACAGTCCAGGGAGTCTGGCTCCAGGGCCTCCTCGAGGCGATGTCTCTGAAGCTTGAAACAGAGGGGGGCAAAACGTGAGGTCGCCCAGAGTGTCCGGAAGATGATCGGGAGGCTACGCAGGCTCATGCCCATCGCGAGGGGGTTGAAGTTCGCCAGCAGCCGCTCAGAGGCAGGTTTGAAAAGTTGTGGGTCGCTCGCGATGACGACCAAGTAGTGGCCGATGGCCCAGGTGCCGAAGTAGATGTTGCGTAACAGCTCGATATCGGCGCTCCGTGTGACCTTCCTTTGCTTCAAAAGCGGTCGAGCTTTCGCGTAAGCCTCGAGGAGTGTCTCGAACAGACCGAAAACACCGCTGAGCAGGTCCGCGCAATTGAGGGGGAGGAACGTGGTCACGAGCTTATAGTCTGCCCGTGTCGCCGCGGGCCCGACGCGAGTCAGGCGGCCCGAGATCGGCCGCCCCCCGGGGGACTTGTCCCCGAGCACGCTCTCTGAAAAAGAGAACGCCGCCCGCACCCGCTCGGCCCGCACCCGCATCCCTTCGAGCTGATGACGCGTGAGGATCGGCACTGGTCCCGTGCTCATCCCAGAACCGAGACAGGTCACGAACCCCCCATCGCGGGCCACGACGACGTGCGGCCCCTCGGGGTCTTCCTGCAAGGCGAGCGCGACGCGCTCGGCGCCGTCCGGGAGCTGGGCGAGGCTCAGGATGGTCCTCACCAGCTCAGGGTCTTGGTAGAGCGAGAGCGCCAGCGACTCGTCCTCGGCCTCGACGCGGCTCAGTCTTTCCAAGAAGTGGACATCGTGACCCATTGGTCTCCTCCCTGTTGTTTGCCACGGCACGTTGTTGCGCGCCTCCTGCGCGCAACCCTTCGGGTTCGCACGACTCTCCGCCATCCCTGGCTGCGAGTTCATGGCTCCAATGCGGCCGACGATAACCGATCGCGCGGTGGCACGTCAGCAGTCTCGCTTCGAGACTGCTCGGCGCGGAGCGCCGACACAGCATTAGCCCCCGGCGGCTTGCTGCCAGGGGTACGGTAGCCCCTCGCTCGCGGCGCGGAGCGCCGACACCGCATTAGCCCCCGATGAGGGTGGACCTGACGAGTGATGGCTCTGACGGTTCCTGGGGTGGGGTTTGTGGTCGTTGGCTCTTGGGCTTTGTGGTCGAGTGGGGTTCGATCTCAACGCAAGGTCGCAGAGTCGGCAGAGGCGCAAGGAGTGTTGTTTTTGTGCTGCGGTGCCCTGCCCAGATTCTGCGTTGGGTTTGGCGTAGGGGCGCGTGCTGTGCCCTCCCGAGAGCTGCCGAGGTCCGCCGGAATTCATGAGGATTCCATAAGCTATTTTCGGATGGATAGAAGGTGTCCGTGGCGTGTGTTAGGGTCCATCGCAGATCCCAACCGATGCGGAACCCATGCACGCCTTCGACCCGACACAAGACGACTTCGTCGCCCTCGACTTCGAGACCGCCAACAACTCGCCGAGCTCGGCCTGCGCCATCGGGTTGGTGCGCTTTCGTCGCGGCGAAGTCGTGGCCGAGCTCAAGAGCCTCATCCGGCCACGCAATCGCTTTTTCCTCTACACTGACGTCCACGGGATTCGCAGTCGCGACGTGGCCACCGCGCCCACCTTCGCCCAGCTCTGGCCCCGCTGTGTGGCCTTCCTCGACGGCGCCCAGGTCTTTGTCGCCCACAACATGAGCTTCGACCGTCGCGTGCTGGAGGCCTGTTGTGCGCAGGCCGGGCTGCAAGCCCCCCTGGGCCAGTATTTGTGCACCCTCGGCCTCGCGCGCCGCACCCTGGGTTCACCAGCGGGGCTGGCGGTGGTGTGCGAGAAGCTGGCGATCCCGCTCGACCACCACGAGCCGCTCTCAGACGCGCGCGCTTGTGGACACGTGATGCTCGCGCTGCATGGGCGAATGTGCAAACAGGAACAAGGAGCAAGCAGTTGAACCAAGCCACATTTCACGACCTTGGCGTCCAGGCCAAGGCTCTTTGGGCCAAGACGAGTCGAGAGCATTCCGACCAGTGGCATCCGCTGTGGTGCCACTTGGTGGACGTGATGGCGGTGGCGCAAGAGCTTGCCGAACACACCCTGCCGCCCAGCGCGCTGCAGGTAGTCGCACAGGGATTGGGAGTGGAGCTGGCGAGTGTGCCCCGCTGGCTGGCCTTCTTCGCGTCTGTGCACGACATCGGCAAAGCCTCGGTCTCCTTCCAAATGAAGTGGCCTCTAGGCGAGAAGCGCGCACGAGAAGCCGGGTTCCCGTTCTCGAACCGGGCTGACACGAGCCTCTCGCACGGTTTGGCCAGCACGGTGATCCTCACCGAATGGTTGAGCCAGAGCGCAAACCTCGACCATTCGAAAGATCGTGCGGCGTGCCAGCACTTCCGTACCCTCGCCAGGGTGTTGGGCGGCCACCACGGCCGACTGCAGACGGATCGGGCCGTTGGCGACGCCGAAGGGAAGCGTCGGCACCTCGGGCGCGAGGCCGAATGGGTGGCGGCGCGCGAGCAGATCTTGGCGCTGTTGCTAGGCGTGCTTGGTTTGGACCTGAAGCAATTGAAGCCACCAGCGCAAAGGCCGCACGCTGCGTTCGCCATCATCGGTGGACACACGGTGATCTCGGATTGGCTGGGCTCCGACGAGGTGATCTTCGCGTGTTCACCCGACGCCAACGAGACCTATCTCGAGGTGTCGAGAGCCCGAGCCAAGGAGGTCTTACACCGAGCAGGCTTTCGCCCCCTGGCCCAGCGCGAGACGGCGGGGTTTGATGCGCTGTTCCCAGGCTTCGTCGCTCGACCCCTGCAGGCGAAGACCGAAGCGCTGGCAAAGTCAGCCCAGGGTCCAGTGTTCGCCATCGTCGAGGCGCCCATGGGGGCGGGGAAGACCGAGGCCGCGTTGTACGCCGCTCATGCCCTCGCCGGGTCGCCCGGCAATCGGGGCCTGTACATCGGCCTCCCCACCCAGGCCACTGGGAACCAGATGTTCAAGCGAGTGACCGAGTTCTTGAGTCAGACTTACCCGCTTGACGCCTCTCACTTGGTGCTTGCCCACGGCAACGCCATGCTGAATCCAGACTTCGAAGCCGTTCGCGTCGGGAAGGTGTACGACGAAGAGACAGACGCCGGAGTGTTTGCCGCGCAATGGTTCGTGCGCAGCAAACGCTCGCTGCTCAGTCCTTATGGAGTCGGGACGGTCGACCAGGCGCTGCTCGGCGTGATGAGCGTCAAGCACAGCCTGGTTCGACTCTTCGCGCTGGCTGGCAAGGTCGTGGTGCTCGACGAGGTGCACGCTTACGACACCTACACCTCCACCCTCATCGAGCGGCTCATCAGTTGGTTGCAGGCGATGGGCACCTCGGTGCTGTTGCTCTCCGCCACGCTGCCAGCCGCACGGCGAAGGGCTCTAGTCAAAGCGTGGGGCCAAGAGCTCCCCATCGTCGAGGCGCCTTACCCGCGCATCACTTGGGTGGCGAATGGGGCCGTCGAGAGCGTGGGCTTCGAGAACGACGGCGCGCAGCTAGAGGTTGAGCTCGTGCGCCTCGCCGACGACGGGACCGTGGTCGGAGAGCTGCTCGCTCGCATCGAAAGTGGCGGCTGTGCGGTCTACATTGCGAACACGGTCGGTCGCGCCCAAGAGGCCTACCGAAGGGCCGCGGCGCAGAACGACGCCCTGCCGGAAGCCCAGAGAGCCGAGCTGCTCCTCTTGCACTCGCGCATGACGCTCGAGCAGAGAGATCGGGTCGAGGCGCAGGCGGCCAAGGCTTTTGGGAAGAAAGGAAAGCGACCCCAGCGCGCCCTGCTCATTGGGACGCAGGTGCTCGAGCAGAGCCTCGACTTCGACTTCGACGTCATGGCCTCGGACATGGCGCCACTCGATCTCGTCTTGCAACGGGTCGGAAGGCTTCATCGACACGAGCGGCCAATCCGCCCAGAAGGAGTCCGCCAACCCCGGCTGCTCCTCGTCGGGGCACCTGCGCAAGCCGTCGTGCTCCCCGACTTCAACGAGGTCGCGATCGTCTATGAAACCTCGGTGGTCGCGCGGTCGTGGGCGAGGCTGGAGGGCAAGACGGCGTTGAACCTGCCGGAGGAGCTCGAGGCGCTGGTCGAGGATGCCTACACCCTCGAGCCGGTCTGCGCGGCGAGGTGGTTGGCCGAGCTGAAACAGCTCGACGAGAAGACCCAGCAGAAGGCTCAGGAAGACGAGCTCAACGCCAAAGGCCGCCTGCTCAAGACGCCCGACAAGCCCGACGACATCTTCGGTGAGTTCGAGGTGATGCTCGAAGAAGAAGACGAGTCGGTGCACAAGAGCCTGCGGGCCATGACTCGGCTGGGAGAGCGGACGATTCGCCTCATTTGCCTGACCCGCGACGCAGAGGGGCAACCCGTCGTCCGCGGCAAGGGGGTAGACATCCGTGTCGACCTGGACAAAGCTCCGTCTCCCCAACTCCAGGCAGCGCTCCTAGGGCAGAGCATCCGCGTGGCCTCGCGGAAGGCCGGGCTCGTCTTCTCACTCCTCGAGCAACCAAGCCCACCAGGTTGGGAGAAGTGCGGGGCGCTACGAGACGCAAGGCCGGTGGTCTTCGATGGGGGGAAGGCGGTCGTCGGCGACGCCCGTCTCGAGCTGCACCCGATTCTCGGATTACTCATTCAAAGCGATGACGAGTAGTCAGCAGACCTCAATCGCTTTCGTTGCTTTGATTTCGAACCTCAACAAGGAGAAGTGCCGATGACCGAGCTCAGTTTCAACTTGCTCCGCGAGCCGTGGATCCCGGTCTCGCGAGCTGGGATGGGCAGAACGGAGGTCTCGCTGCTCGACGCGTTGGTCCAAGCGCGAGACCTCGACGCCGTCGTGCACGAGTCGCCGCTGGTCGTGGCGAGCATCCAACGCTTGCTGTTGGCGATTCTGCACCGCTGTTTGGGACCGCCGAGCTACGACGCCTGGTCGGAGATTTGGAAGGACGGGGAGGGGACCTTCGATCGACCAGAGGTGCGGGAGTACCTCGCGAAGTGGGAGCACCGCTTCGACCTCTTCGACTCGCAGCGTCCATTCTACCAATCGACCGACCTTGATGGAGCCACGTCTGACACCATCGCTTTGTTGGACCTCGCCGCGACCGCGGGGAACAACACGACGTTGTTCGACCACGCGGTGGACGCCGCCCCGCGCGCCATGCGACCCGCCGAGGCGGCGTTGCACGTCATCGCCTACCAAAACTATACGGCAGGGGGGCGCATCAAGAACGAGAAGGACTCGTTCACCGGGGGGCTACTCCGAAACGGCGTGGTCATGCTCGCCCTTGGCCGAACTCTCTTTGAGTCGCTGACCCTGAGTTTGATTCGCTACGATGCGGCTGAGTACCCAATTCCCTGTAGCCCTTCGGACCAGCCCGCCTGGGAGGCTCTGGTGCCACAACATGGTGCTGTCCAGCCGATCTCGGGCTGGTTGAACCTGATGACGAGGCAACCGCGTCGGATTCGCCTAAGGCCCGAGCGCGAGGCAGGTTCTCAAGCAGTTGTGGTGAAGTTCGCCACGATCGCAGGCGGCGCTGAGCCCGCCGATGAGAGTCGTCGCCCACCGGAGCCGCACAACACCCATCGGGCCGACAAGAAGCGCGGAGTTGTTCCGATCAAGGCCTCCGAGAGAGCAGAATGGCGAGAGGCGGATGTGTTGCTCGAGTGGCGAGCGAACACAGGAATACCCTCGAAATTGCTCATGCACACCAAGACCCTGATCGCGGACTATCGTGTCTCGAAGGACCTCCCGCTGCGGGTGCAGCTGCTCGGCGCCGTGACTGACAAAGCCAAGCTGCTCTCATGGAGCTCGGCCGACCTGCCGCTCCCACGGTCTGTTTTGACGAGCGCCGACGCCCTGCAAGAGGTCAAGGAGGCTCTCGACTCCGCTCGGGTGCATGAAGAGGCGCTCAGGATGGCGCTTCGAGCGGGGGTCAAACGGCTGCTGTCGTTGTCTGACTCGAGAGACCCCGACAAGGACGACGTCTCGAAGCGGTATCAGGCCATCTCCACGGAAGCGGGCTACTGGGCGGCGCTCGAGCCGGCGTTCTACGGGTTCATGAACCAGCTCGACGCGAACCCCGACGAAGCCGCAGAGGTGTGGCGGCAGACAGTACTGCGCGCTGCCCGGGACTCTCTGAACATTGGCGTGAGCCACTTTGGCGACGACGCACGCGGCTTGAAGGCGCGAGTGCGCGCCAATGACGCATTCAACAAACAGATTAGCAAACTCAACATTCAACCCTGAGGAGTGTCATGACCGACGCCTTTTTCAAGCAGCTCGAGCGCATTCACCGGGAGGACGACCGGGCCGCGCGCGCGACGATGCGAAAAGCCTTCCAGCAAAAGGGGTTCGAGGACCCTGGGATCTACCCCTATGTGTTCCCCTATCTCGGAGCCACAAGGAGCAAGGAGGACGAGGACGCCTACCTCATGGTCGCCGCGCTCTTCGCCATGCACCCGAGCGTCCCGACCGCCGGAGTGAGCTTGGGCAAGGCCATGCGCCGCGTGGCGGGGGCCCGCGAGAGCGAGAGCATCGAAGGCCGATTCGTGGCGCTGCTCAGAGCCCGCTTCGAGGACCTGCCTTACCACCTGCGAAACGCCGTCTCACTCATCCGGGCCACCGACGACTCGGTCCAGCTCAACTACGAAGCACTGCTCAAGCACCTGCGGCACTGGTCGAATCCCTCTGGCTGGGTCCAACGTGAGTGGGCTCGCGACTTCTGGGGATACGAAAAGCACACGACCGACGCCACGGCCTGAGCCTCCACTCCATGACCAATCGACCATGACAAGGAACAGAGCATGAAAATCGAACTGCACATGATTCAGAACTTCGCCCCCTCTTGCCTCAACCGCGATGACACGGGCAGCCCCAAAGACTGTGATTTCGGCGGACACCGACGCGCACGGGTGTCGAGCCAGTGTTTCAAGCGGTCCATTCGCAGCGAATTCGAAAGCAACGCCTCGTTCATTAATGAGGAGGAGCTCTCCACGCGCACGCTGCGACTGCGAGGGGCGACGACAGCGAGCCTAGTTGGCCTGGGACGCGGCCTCGAAGAGGCCGAGAAGGTGTTCGACCTCTGTCTCGCCGGCACGCTCAAGCTCAAGGGGGACGACGAAAAAGGGCTCACTCAATACCTGCTGTTCGTCCCTCGCCGGACCGTCGAGAAGCTCGCAGCCTTCATGAACGAGCGATGGGATGACCTGCTCGTGATGGCCCTCGCGGCGGACGACAAGAAGAAAGACAAGAAAGAGAAGAAGGACAAGGAGGAGAAGAAGAAGGACAAGAAGGCGCTCAGTAAAGAAGACGACAAGCGGTTCCAGGCGATCCTCTTCGATTCGAGCCGAACGCCGGGAATCGCACTCTTCGGCCGCATGATCGCGGACGACCCCGAGCAGAACGTCGAGGCCGCCTCGCAGGTTGCCCACGCCATCTCCACGCACTCGGTCGCCCCAGAGTTCGACTTCTTTACCGCCGTCGATGACCTTCAGCCCCGTGACAGTGCGGGGGCTGGGATGATGGGGACCGTTGCTTTCAATTCGGCCTGCCTCTATCGCTACGCCGTGCTCGACGTCGACCAGCTGATGCTCAACCTCGCCGGGAACGAGAAGAAACAGACCCCGGACGACACCCTCAAAGACCTCATACGGCGCAGCGTCGAGGCCTTCATCCAGGCCGCGGTGCGGGCCATCCCGACGGGCAAGCAGAACAGCATGGCGGCCCACAATCTGCCGTCGTTCGTGATGGCCGTCGTCCGGTCGTCCGGCGCCCCCGTGTCCCTTGCCAATGCCTTCGTAAAGCCCGTACGGCCAGGACAGCAAGGCTTGGTCGCCCAATCCATCGACGCATTGTCCAAGCACTTCAACGACACGGTGCGGTTCTTGGGCGTCGACGGGATCGAGCAGGTGGTGTGGGCGAGCATGGACGAGTCGACGACGCTCGAGAACACCACGCTCGCAGCGAGCGCGCTCATTCAGACTCAGGGGGTCAACGAGCTCGTCGCGAAAGTCACCCAAACCCTGTAAGGAGGCCGAGATGAAGACCGTAATATTGCGGCTCGAGGCCCCCATGCAGTCGTGGGGGGCTTCCAGTCGTTTCGAGGAGCGGGAGACACTCTCGACTCCGACCAAGAGCGGGGTGGTGGGTTTGGTCGCAGCGGCGCTCGGAGTCCCTCGCGACGATGAGGAGAGGCTCGCCGAGCTGGGCCGGCTCGAGATGGCCGTTCGGGTCGACAGAGCCGGGACCCGCGGCAGGGACTATCAGACCGCTGGCGGCGGGAGTTGGCCAGGGCGCAAGTCCTACGGAGTGTATCGGGCGAGTGGAAAATCAGGGGGCACTGCGTTGTCGAACCGATACTATTTGGCGGACGCGAGCTTCTTGGTCGCGTTGGGCGGCGAAGATGCGCTGGCCGATGTAATCGCGCAGGCCCTGCTTTCCCCAAAGTGGGCGTTGTTCCTGGGGCGGAGGTCCTATGTGCCCAGCGCCCCTATCGCGCTGTCGAAGGAAGCAATGGAATGCGAGCCTCTGGAGGCGCTTCGTCGAGTGCCACTGGCAAGAAGGCACGACTACGGCGACCCACCGCGAGCCCTTCGAGTGATCGTCGAGTGTGAGTCCGGCGACGGGGTGTCGCGTTACGACCAGCCCGTCTCCTTTCGGTCTGACCATCGGCAGTATTCGCGACGGTTCGTCCGAGAGCTCGCCATCGAGCTGGCCGAGGAGGCACTATGTGGTTGACACGACTGCCGTTGAACTTGCGCTCGCGTGAGGTGATGCGGGATTTGGGGGATGTCCAGTCGATGCACTCGCGGTTGATGTCCCTGTTTCCGCAGAGTGATGGGGAAGGCGCCCGTCGCTCATTTCAAGTGCTCTACCGAGTCGAGGACGCTGGGGACCAACCCCTGCAGGTCCTGCTCCAGTGTGCCCTGGAGCCCAGCGTGGTCGGGCTGCCCTCCGATTATCTCAGGGAGGCGGGCGGTGGCTACGGCTGTACGAGCCTGCTGCCGTTGTTCGAGCGGATGACTGCGGGCGCGCCGTTCATCTTCAGGCTCAGAGCCAACACCACGAAGAAGATCCATTCGTTCGACAGCGACGGCACGCGCCGGAAGAACGGCACACGGGTCCCCATCAAGGACCTGGAGTTGGAGGCCTGGGCGCTGCGAAAGCTGGAGCAAGCCGGGCTGGAGGTCATCGACAGCCAAGGGGGCCGACAGCTGAAAGCGGTCGGTGAGCCCAATCGTTTCGGCTTCAAACCAGGGGGCACGAAGCTGACGTTGGCCTCGACGTTGTTCGAGGGTCTGGTCGCGGTCCGCGACGCCGACCTAGTCAGGCTGACCCTCGAGCAGGGTGTGGGGGCCGCGAAAGCCTACGGGTTTGGGCTGCTCTCGCTGGCGCCCGCTGGTGACAGGGGGGAACCATGAGCCTCTACCAGACCTTGCACGAGCTGCCTCGATATGCCGACGGGTGGTCGTTTCTCTACATCGAAAAGAGCCGAGTGGAGCGGGACAACAACGCGGTCACGTTCACTCACCCCGCGGGTGAGATCTCCGTTCCCTCGGCCATGCTCGCCAGTCTGCTGTTGGGGCCAGGGACCACGATCAGCCACGCCGCGGTGACCCTGCTCGGCGACAGCGGCACGACCATTACTTGGGTAGGGCAGGGGGTGACAAAGGTTTATGCAGCAGGAACCCCCTCTGACCGCAGCACTCGTAATTTGCTTCACCACGTCGCCGTTTGGGCGTCGGAAGAGAGCCGGATGGAGATCGTCAGGCGAATGTACCTCATGAGGTTCGACGAACCGCTCGATCCCAGCCTCGTTTGCAACAGATCCGCGGCAAGGAGGGGGTTCGCGTGCGGGACACTTACGCACGGATGAGCAGAGAGACCGGCGTCGCTTGGGCCGGCCGCCAATACAGCCAAAACGATTGGGACTCGAGCGATCCGATCAACAAGGCGTTGTCCACAGCCAACGCTTGCCTCCACGCCATCGTCCATGCGGCGGTGGTGGCGACCGGCTTTTCCCCCGGACTTGGGTTTGTGCACACCGGGAAGTCACGGTCGTTTGTGTACGACATCGCGGACCTCTACAAGTGTGAGCTCACCGTGCCAGCGGCCTTCAAGGCTGTCGCCGAAGGCACGGACAAGCTGGAGACGAGGGTGCGGCGGACCTGTCGCGAGATGTTCTTTGACAACCGAATCATTCAAAGGATCGTGCCCGACATCCAACGAGTGCTCGGCCTCAAGCCAGAGCAAGTGCATTTCATCTCCGCCCGTGCTGAGGACAACGTGGAGCTCGAGCTCTGGGATCCTGAAAAGGGCGTCGTCCACGGTGGACTCAACTACGCATCGGAGAGCTGATGGTCGTCCTTGTCCTCGAGAACGTCACACCGGGCCTGCGCGGGGAGGTTCGGCGCTGGTTACAGGAGCTTCACGCTGGTATCTTCGTGGGAACACTCTCCTTACGGGTCAGAGAGGAGCTGTGGTCCCATGTGCTCGACAAACGAAGGGAGGGCGCTGCGCTGATGGTGTACTCGGCACGCAGTGAGCAAGGGTATATGTTTCGAAGTGCAGGTGAGGTGTCACGCACGGCGGTGGATCTAGAGGGCTTGATCCTCACGGCGAGACCGGCGAAAGAGCAGCGTGAGACTTCGGGGGGTGAATAGGGATGTTTACCCAATGATAACGAAGAGTCGTCCCCACACGCGTGGGGGTGAACCGTACCCAGA
>Ga0210044_10005873_pt1 | contig 16393 bp, 20 predicted proteins | sample CryGey13umfilter_2_FD_183959 | JGI IMG/M metagenome (GOLD analysis project Ga0210044, IMG submission 183959) | Groundwater microbial communities from aquifer in Utah, USA - Crystal Geyser 4/9/14 3 um filter (SPAdes) (version 2) | ecosystem: Environmental > Aquatic > Deep subsurface >...
CACCTCGCGGCGTGCGGGAATTACCCGCTACCATTCTCCCCGCCCTATGCGGGGCCGTGTTCGGACTTTCCTCCCCATGATTTCTACCATAGAGCGATCGCCTAGCCCGGTCCATATGTAGTATACTCTATTTCTTGTAAAACTCATTCAGGGTACGATAATCCTTGACATACCAGATAAGATGCTTGCGTTTCGACATGAAGTCGTAGTGGAAATGGGTGGAAATGGGGACGGTGGAAATGGGGAAATGGGGGGAAATGGGGACAGCCACAATTATCTCGTAAGTTATATGTGGGGGGAAATGGGGACAGCCACAATTATCTCGTAAGTTATATGGCATAATAGCCACATTGATGTTGTCAAACATGTCAAACACCGAGTGTTTGACAGTGGATATGGACACGACGTGTCAGTAAATGCATATGTAACGTTGACGAAGTATATACATACGTATATACTTTACCTATGAATACAACAACAATACAGAAGTGGGGGAACAGTTACGCAGTGCGTCTTCCTAGGGAGATGATACGCAAACTTAATTTGCAAGCAAGCTGTTCTGTAGAGATCCGCGAAGCAACCAATGGCAAGGCGATTTCTATTATTCCAACACGGCGACACAACACTTCTCTCAAGGAGATGATTGCTTGTATTACGAATGAAAACAAACATAGTATAGCTGATTGGGGTAACTCTGTCGGGGAAGAAGTATGGTAGCGAAACACGCATACGTTCCTGATCGAGGCGATGTAGTGTGGCTTGATTTCAATCCGGTTCGTGGACATGAACAAAATGGAAGGCGTCCGGCAGTCATCGTCTCTTCGAAGAAGTACAATGCGAAATCTGGACTTGCACTCGTGTGCCCGATTACTTCTCATGCAAAAGGATACCCTTTTGAGGTCGAGTTTAAGATAAAAGTTGTGCAAGGGGTAATACTTTCTGATCAGATTCGTGGGATAGATTGGATGCAGCGTGGTGTAGAAAAGGTTGGTGCTGTTTCCAAATCAGTAGTGACCGAAGTGCAGGATCATGTGAAAAAAATCACATCTGAATAATACAGGGCGTGGGAGAAATGGGAGAAATTGGGACAGCCACAAAAACATGTCAAACACCGAGTGTTTGACACAGCCCACATTCCCCCATCATCGCTCCTTCAGCACAGACAGGTAATTTTTGAGCAAAAAATGCGGTCTCTTTTCTTAAATCGGTCTTTACCCACATTTTTTCTTTTTCACTCAAGAGTTCTCCAAGCCCCTGCAAAATCTGGTTGTCTTTTACATTTTCTATAATTGCGATGCAATCAGCGAGATGCTCCTGGATAGTTTTATCAGCCATGATTTTTAGAATTTCAGTACTGATATCCCAATTATTTTTAGCAAAATACCAGACGTCATATATGTCACGCATGGCGGTTTCATTGCGCGAAGTAAGCGCGGTAAGCCTGCCCGCAAACAAGTACTCCTTTTTCCCGACTAACATAGAGATGCCGAGATATTCCTTCAGCTCGTACTGCTCTTGAATATCCGGTACGTGCGTTCTGGTGCTTATTTCTACTTTAATATTGTGGTCAGAGTCCCCGTAGGAGAGGAGAAAGAAAATAGTATTTAACTTAATGTGGTTATCTTTAATTTTGCCATATTTCTACAAAATTTTTCTTATCGTGTCAAACAGTAATGTTTGCTTAATTTCATCTGGCGAGAATAAATCAAAATCCAAATCAACAGAAAATCTCGGCAGACCGTAAAAAAAGTACGCGCACGTACCACCCTTGAAACCGAGGAGCGGAGCAATTGAGACATCGGTATATACGTCTTTCAAAATCCGCCCCATAATCAATTGATGTTTTTCTTTATTGAGCATAATTTTTATGATACGCATATAATCGCTTCATCATTTGCTTATTTTTATACATAGGCGCCAGTTCAAAACACTTTTCCCAATCGAGAGAAGACACATTATCAAAGTGATAGTTGGGGAATAAATAAATTGTGTCCAAAAATGCCCTTTCCAGACTGGCGATACTATAGTTATCCTTGAACACAGTCCCAATCGGATTAAATAGAATTTCATCTTTCAAACGTCTAAAAGTAAATGTGCATGTATCGACTTTCAGTGTTTCCGGCCAAGGACCAGCCATAAAGATGATGGTATAGTGCTGAAAGATAATTCCGGCGTCTCGAAGCACGGTTTCAAAGCTGATATAGGTAGAAATGGGGACAGTGAACCGCACCCCATTCTTTCAACCACGAACGAGTACATGGTACGATAGGGATGACCCCAATCGAGAAACTGGCGCAGTTTATTCAGGGAGATGCAGAGGAGCCATCCTTGTAACTGGGGACAACGCGATTGATTATTACATATACTCTATTTCATTACTATTGATAAACCGATACTATTCATTATGTACCCATATCGCTCGCTTGAGACCATAAGTATCTGGGCACTTTTCGCGACACTCATCGTGGGTATATTCGTTTTTATTCCGTTCACTGCGGTTCCGTTAGCAATTACGAAGACCTTCCTGCTCGCAGCGGGTACGCTTATTACGCTCGCACTCTATATTCTCGCGCGTCTCTCGCGGGGTAATATTATTTTTCCTCCGTTCATACTCGTAGCCGCACTCTGGTTGCCAGTCATCGCTTATGCACTCTCGGCTGCATTCTCGGGTGTATCGTTCACCAATGCGTTCTGGGGGTCGGCGTTTGAACCAGACACGCTCGGTTTCGTGCTTTTCGCGACGGTTCTTGGCACGTTGACCGCGCTTATATTACGACGTCCTGAACATTACAGCTCATTTTTCCGCACCGGCGTCGTTGTATTCGGCATTATCGCCTTTCTTGAGATGTGCATCGTCATTGTTGGACAATTCGTGCCAAATACGATTTCACCGTTGTTCTCGGTTGTCGGTTCCTTCACTGATCTTGCATTTCTGTTCGGGCTTGGCGTGGTCGGCATTCTCATTACATTTCGGTTTATCGAATTTTCACAACGCACCCATCGCGCGCTCGTCATAAGTGGCGTGATTGCTCTCGTCCTACTCGCTCTCGCGAATTCTTCAATTGTTTGGGTGCTTCTTGCACTCGTATCACTCGGTCTCTTTGTCGAGGCAGTGATGCAGCGCGGGCCGAAAACAGCAGATGCCGATCTCGATCTCGATGAGGTTGCCTCGATAGGTGACTCGCAGACCGAAACAAACGGTAGTACGCATTCGATTATTCCACCGCTCTCAGTGCTCGCAATTTCACTCTTTTTCCTTATCGGTGGAACGCTCGGCGGCGCACTCGCAAATGCATTTCATGTAAACGTACTCGACGTGCGCCCTTCGTGGCAATCGACGTTTTCGGTGGCGCGCGCGTCATATGCCACTGCACCAGTCTTCGGCACCGGCCCGGGCACTTTCGGCGTCGAATGGCTTAAGTATCGCGATGCTTCTCTTAATTCAACCATGTTTTGGAATATCGACTTTTCTTCCGGCATCGGCTTTATTCCGACCTCGTTCGTAACGACCGGCATCGTAGGAATTATCGCGTGGATTGTGTTCCTGGGATTTTTTATCGTGCTCGGTCTTCGAATGCTTATTCTGCGCGCGCCACAAGATACATATGTTCGTTCTGTTGCAATACTTTCATTCGTCAGTTCGATCTACCTCTTTGCCATTACTTTCTTCGATCTACCAAACGTGGTTATTCTCTCTCTAGCATTTGTCTTCGCGGGTTTCTTCATCTCGACAACGAGATTCGCGGCGCGCGGAGGGCAATGGGGCGTTATATTCTCGCGCTCTCCGCGTATTGGTTTCGTTATTGTGTTCTCACTCACCATTCTCCTGTTCGCGTCGGTTATTGCCGCCTATGCACTCATTGGGCGCTCTGTCGCTCTGGCAGAGCTTGCGAGCGCGAGTACTGCATTTTCCGCAGGCGATCTCGATAAAGCCGATCGGGCCGCGCAGAGTTCCGTTTCTTTTGCACCGAGTGCGGCCGCTTATCGACTCGAAGCGAGTGTTTCAATTGCGAGAATTGGTCAGATAGCGGCTTCTTCGACTTTGCCGGCTGCTCTCGCACAACAGGCATTCCAGTCGGCACTCTCCGAGGGAATTAATGCCGCATTAACTGCGACACGCCTCGATCCTTCTGATTATCAGAATTGGCTCGCGCTCGGTAATCTCTACGCCCAGGTTGTTCCGCTCGGCGTTACAAGTGCGTATGAGAGCGCCAAAGCTTCGTACGATAAAGCGCAATCATTGAACCCGACGAATCCGCAAATTCAGTATATCCTCGCGCAACTCGATATCGCACACAAGGATATCAAATCGGCCCAGAATGACTTGAAAGCCGCCATTGCGCTCAAACAGGACTACACGGCTGCCATCTTCCTCCTTTCCCAGCTCGAAGTGGAAGACGGCAATGTGAAGGATGCGCTCGCCTCTGCGCTCGCGGCTGCCTATTTCACTCCGAACGATCCGAATATCCTTTTCCAAGTCGGCATCCTCTATGCGGCGCAGAACGATCTCGCGAATGCCGGAATGGCGCTCTCGAAGGCGGTCGCAGTCAATCCGCAGTTCGCGAATGCGCGTTACTTCCTCTCGGCGGTCTATGCGAAACAGAGCGACTTCAAGAATGCGTTCGCGCAGATGCAAGCGATCGCAGATATGTCGAGCGACAATGCGACAGCAGTCGCCTCACAGCTCTCCGCACTTCGGGCGAATAAGAACCCATTCCCCACGAATCTTCTCTTGATATCTCCGACACCCGAAGCGAGTAACACGAAGTAATGTCATATGCCGCTATCCACATCCGTCGCGTTCCGCCTCCCCAGTCTTAAATTGGGTGGTACAATGAACAAATGATAGATATGAATAACCGCATACGATCTTTCTACGAGGGAAATGAGATGCAGTGGATAGCAGTTCTTATCGTCGCCGTAGTGGCGGTATGGTTGTGGATAAGCTGGTTCTACGGCTGGTTCCCGTTCGTCGCATCACCTTCTGTTCCATCGGCTAACACTGCACAAACGCAGGAAGACATATTGCGCTCGCTCGCGCCGACGGTATCCACGACCAGCGATCCGAGTCGTACTGCCGCTATACTAAAGACCCTCACGCCGTCGAAGACGGCGACGAAAGAATCCGCCGCCGATACCGCCGCAATACTCGACTCGCTTACTCCAAAAAAATAATATGTCGTCCACACCCCCTTCTCGCTTGTTCCACTGGTCGCTGTTTGTCGCCGTGCTCGTTGTCGCAGGGAATATCTTATTGTTACCGCACCTAACTGCTACCGCTGCTTCTGGTCCGAATCCTCTTACCGGCTTTGCATGGTCTGCGGTTACTGATACAACAAGCAACACAAATACTCCAACCATGGGCTGGATTAGTTTCAATGACCCTACTGGTGGTTCTCTCTACGGCGTGTATGAAGACAATAATGGTAATCTTTCCGGCTATGCATGGTCTTCAAATCTCGGTTGGGTTGATTTCAACGGGTCAACTGCGGATGGGGCACATCCAGCGCCGAGGGTCATTCCTGGCACTGGACATGTTACCGGCTGGGCGCGTGCCTGCGCAGCGTTTTCAGGTAATGCTTGTAGCGGGAATATGAACCTCGACCCTAATAGCGGTGGCTGGGACGGATGGATTGACCTTTCGTGGATTATTCAAGACAAGACCACCTGCAACTGGAGCGGCTACGCGTGGGGCTCTGATGGTATCGGCTGGATTAGTATGAGTGATCCTTCTGGTTCTCTCTATGGCATCACTGGCGGTTCGGCCGTATGTACCGCCCTCTACACGCCTCCAACTGTTGATTTTTATGCCAGTCCGAATCCGATCGACAGCGGCCAGTCCTCGACACTCTATTGGACTTCGGATGCAGCTTCTTGCATCGGTTTCGGTTTTAGTACTGGTATTGGCGATCCTGCAAACGGTTTCGTATCAACCGGTCCGCTCACTGCAGACTCTCCTTATACCATAACATGTACAGGCACAAATGGTCTCCAAACGACAAAAGGTGTAACAGTAAAGGTTAATACTCCAGTTGTTTCAATCAGCGCTAATCCGACGCGTGTCCGGGTCAATACCCCTTCGTCTATATCCTGGAGTGCGAGCGGTGTGAAGCACTGTAAAGTTTCCGGTCCTTCTGGTCCGCCACTCGCGAATGGTTCTGACGGAGTACCACCTGACAGCAGTGGCGACTTCACCACCGGTTCCCCACAATCCATCACAATAACCCGTCAATCCAAGTTCACAATCGATTGTCAAGGTACTCACGGTTCCAGAGTTACCAAATCGGTCATCGTAAATGTCCTACCCATCTTCCAAAACTTTTAGGGATGTGCTATCATCTCGAAGATGAAAGAAAATATCCATCCGGAGGACTACCGCCCAGTTGTGTTCGAGGATCTCGCCTCGGGCGCGCGTTTTCTTATCGGCTCCACGGTCCACACGACCGAATCTACTAAGTGGGAAGATGGCAAGAAATATCCAAAGTGCACTGTAGAAATCTCCTCGAAGTCGCACCCATTCTACACAGGCGAAGATCGCATGCTCGATAAGGCAGGCCGAGTGGAACGCTTCAAACAGCGTGCCGCGAAGAAGAAATAATCGGATGGATTACACAGAGTATTTACGCAAACAAAAAGAACAGAAGGAAAACCCGAGTGTAGCACCAAGTTCGATCGTGGTAGAGTTGCGCGCCGCCGCCGGCGGCGACGAGGCGTCTCTCTTCGCTCATGAATTGAAAGATATGTACCAAAAGTATGCCGAACAGCATAAATGGAAAGCGCGTTCTCTCGACGATCTCACGCTAGAGATAACTGGCGAAGGCGCGTATGACGCCCTGCGCTATGAAACCGGCGTGCATCGTGTCCAGAGAGTGCCACTCACCGAGAAGTCGGGACGTATTCATACCTCGACAGCTTCAGTTGCTGTCCTGCCTATCCGCTCGAAATCAAAGATAGATATACTTCCAGTGGACATCAAGATGGAATTCTCGAGAAGTGGCGGCGCCGGCGGGCAGAATGTGAATAAAGTCGAAACTGCGGTACGGCTCATCCATAAACCAACAGGCATTGATGTACGTTCCTCTTCCGAGCGCAGTCAACTGGCGAACCGCGAGAAGGCGATGCAGATCCTCTCGGCAAAAATTGACCAATTGCGCGAAGAAGAAGAAGCAGAAAAGCATGCAGCAACCCGTAAGGCGCAGATAGGCACTGGCGATCGTTCAGAGAAGATACGCACCTATAACTATCTACAAGATCGCGTCACCGACCATCGGCTCAAAGAATCATGGCATAATCTGCCGAAGATTCTCGCTGGTGGCATCGACGACATAGTTGAGACGCTCCGCAAAGCAGAGGCGAGTAATTCCTAACGCCTTGCGTAGTGGGCGTTGTTCGGGTAGAGTGTTGGTAAATGATAGATACAAATAATACGGCAGAACTGAAGCGCCTCTTTGATACGGGGGCGCATTTCGCGCAAGTGAAGAGTCGTCGGCATCCTTCGATGAAGCCCTTTCTGGTAGGCACAAAAGGGCGGCAAGAGATTATCGATCTTGTACAAACAACCGAACAGCTCGAAGCCGCTAAGGTCGTCATGGCGACGCTCGCGAAAGAAGGGAAGACAATCCTCTTTGTCGGCGGGAAAGTCGAGATCGCCGCGCTTGTGAAGAAGGCGGCAGAAGACATACAAATGCCGTATGTGGCGGCGCGGTGGCTCGGCGGCACTATTTCTAATTGGAATGAAATCAAAAAGCGCGTCGATCGACTTACAGAATTGAGAGATATGGCGGCAACGAGCACAGTAACAAAACAGCATACGAAACTTGAACTTATAAAGATCGAGCGCGAGAAAAAGCGGCTTGAAGAACGGCTCAATGGCATCGATACGCTCGCCAAGCGTCCGGATGCGCTCCTCGTCGTCGATACGAAACACGAAAAGCATGCGGTGAAAGAAGCAAACGATGCCGGTATTCCAATCATCGCCATTATGAGTTCGGACTGCAATCTTTCTGATGCGGCATATCCGATAGTTGCGAATGATACTTCCCGGAAGACGGTGGAACTCATTCTCACTGAACTCGTTACATCTTTTCAGAAAGGGCAGGCGGCATAACCGGAGAATCGTGTTGCGCAAATACGGAGTGTGGTATCATTTCTAGACTACTATGGGAATCACCACTGATCGTATAAGAGAATTGCGCGAGATGACCGGGGTGTCCGTTATGCAGTGTAAAAAGGCGCTTGAAGAAGCGAACGGCGACCTCGCAAAGGCAGGCGTCATTCTTAAGAAGCATTCGACAGCGTCCGCTCTTAAAAAAGCCGATCGCTCGCTCGCTGCCGGCGCGATAGGGAGCTATATGCACGACGGCGTCATCGGATCCATGGCACTCCTCTCCTGCGAAACTGATTTCGTCGCCAAGAATCCTGAGTTTGCGGCGCTTGCCCGCGAGATCGCGATGCAGGTCGCGGCGATGAATCCCGAGAATACAGAGGACCTACTCGGACAGCCGTCCATTAAGGATGAAAGCAAGACAATACGCAACATGCTTGACGAAGCGGTGCAGAAGTTCGGCGAGCGCATAGAGGTGAGCCATTTCGCGCGCCTCTCCACTCGTTGACTGCCGTGGCGTATCTTGTCTTTGTTCTTATAACGCTCGCGCTTCTTGGCGGGTTTTTTATGCTTACCATTTTTGAGGCGCGCCGCGGCTCGCACTTCTTCGCGCGAGGACGCGCTCGTCTCGATCGACAGGTCGAACGCATCGAATTCATTCTGCATCACGTCGATCTCGGGGCCTTTCTGCGCGATGAGATACGCCGCGATGTCGGCCGCTTAAGCCACGTCATCGCGTACCTCTCGCTCCAGGCGGTGCGTGCGGTCGAACGTCTCCTTACACGTCTTGTACGGTATCTGCGTTCGCGGAATGCGGTCGATGCCGCACCGCGCGGAGATGCAAGAGATTTTGTGAAAAAACTTTCCGACTTCAAAGATCGGTTGAAGGCGACGCATCCGAAGATATCTGATATACAATAAAAAAACGCCGCCTTAGCTCAGTCGGTAGAGCAACGCTTTTGTAAAGCGAAGGTCCCCAGTTCGAGTCTGGGAGGCGGCTCAAGGTTTCGTGCTGGTCGCTCCTGCAAGAGCGCCATTCGGGAATTGCTTCTCGAGATCAGTGAGCGAGGCGAAGCCGTAGGATTTTTTGCCGTTGATGACGAATGCCGGCAATGTTGCATCAACCTTGTGTATCGTGATGAACGTCTTCAGAGCGCCTAGGTCGAGATTGTAATCAAAGGAGTAGACGCGAAGCATCGGATAGGTATCGTGCAGATAAGAGAGCGCGTAGCCGGCTTTATCGCAGTCGGCGCAGTCGCCGGCATTGCTGTAGAAATAGAGCACTGTTACTGGTTTTGTCCCACAGGCGGCGGCGAGCTGTTTGGTGATGAGATAGTCGCGGATTTCAAGCAGTGAATACTGCTGTTTCAGCCGCAGCACCTGCGCATTGTTGGTCCCCAGCTGGTTCTCGGCGTATGAGAGCCGAGTACCTAAGTCCGCGAGCGTGCTGATAAGCGTGGTAGAAGATGCAGCGATATCGCAGGGCGCCGCTTCGAGGAGGGAGAATTGCGTATCGAGAGAGAGGGTGTCGATCGACAGCTGGTCTTCTATTGCCGAGAGTTCAGTTATGCGAGCATTGTTCAGATAATGAATGGCGTACGCGATTGTCCAGATAATGGCGACTGTTATCAGGAGAGCCAGAAGCACGTTTCGAGTAACGAGCGACATACGTTTAGTAACGCCAATTGCGGCATTTCCCAGACACGACGTCGCCCGTCGCGCGTATGAGCCAGAGCGGCGCGACGAGGCCATAGAGAAGCGAATATGAAAAAAGCTCAAGTGTGAGACTCCCCGATGTTTTTGAAATACGCTTGCCGACGACAATCAAAGAGAAAGAAGCGAGTAGAGCCGAAGCGCCCAACAGCAAATAAGAATTCACAGGAAGATAAAACCAGTCGAACGAACCATGTGGTACGAGTGTATATGAGAGTGGGATGCCAATGCGGATTTCGAATGCAACCAAGATATTTCGGACAAGTCTCGAGAGGACAATCAAGAAGAGAAGGATACTACCGCCGATAGTGATAATTGCAATTGGAAGTACCAGCATGCCGAGCACTCCGTGGCGGCGGCTGAAGAGAAGACCGCGATACTCACCGAGAATATTGCGGAGAAACCCAGTGATCCAGCGCGTACGTTGCTTCACAAGCTTTGCAAGAGTTGCAGGAGCCCCCGTGTACACGCGCGCACGTGGCGAGTTCTCTATGCCGTATCCAGCATGCTGGATACGAAGTGCCATTTCCATGTCCTCGGTCTGATGACCGTAACGGAATCCACCGAGTTTCTCTACGATCTCACGCCGATAGAAGGAAAAAGGCCCCGGAATAACGTATAAGCCATTCACTGATGCAAATGCGTGGCGGAGAGTGATGCCGAACGTATATTCAGCATTTTGCATATGTTGCAGAATACTTTTCGGTTTATGAATAGACATCGCAGAAGTCGCTGCAACAATCTCAGGCTTATTAAAGCACGGCAGTATCTCACGAAGCGCATCAGGTTCTACGAATGAATCTGCATCGAGACAGCCGATAAGTTCCGCGCGCGTGGCGGCTATGCCAGCGTTTAATGCCGTGTATTTCCCGCCATTTCCTTTGGTAATAATGCGCACCTGCGGGTGATTCGCGAAACGCGCCATAGACTGTTGAGTCGCATCGGTCGAACCGTCGTCGACGAGAATAATTTCTAACTTTTCTTTCGGATATTCGAGGGCGAGAAGCGAATCGCACGTCGCGCCGACTGTCGCCGCTTCGTTCCAACAGGGAACTATAACAGCGACCGAGGGAGTCATTGCATCTGGCATACGCGCTCGCGCCGCGCGCGCGGGCTTCGAAAGCAGAGTTATAAGCACAAATGACTCGAAGAATATCGCTATGAAGAGAAATGGATAGGCGAACATTTCGGGACTCATATATAGCGTCATTGTAGCACAGAGCCCATTTTATTAACGAATTACTGCATCAAAGTTCTTGGCCGTGGCGGTTTCGAGATTCGTATGAAGCACACCCACTTCTTCATTCGTAAGTGTTTTGTCAATGCTACGGTATGTGATTCGGTATGCATAACTCACCTTGCCGGCACCAAATTTTTTCTCATTCTCATAAGTATCGAGGAGCTCAACCTGTTCTACCAAATCTCCCGCAACTTCGCGCACAAGGTCAAAATAGTTATTCGGAACGAAACCTTTTGCAACGATGAAAGAGATATCGCGTACAATCGGGGGATATTTGCTCACCTCTTTGAATTTCGCACCGAGCGTGAGCTGTTTCTTCACCCGTTCATCGCTTGACCACAGAAGCCGGATATCCGGCAATTCCATCGAGATGATCGCAAGACGTTCAAGCCCGAAACCGAATGCCCAACCATTCCACACCGACGAATCAACGCCGAGATTGTCAAGTACGCTTCCTTTCACCACTCCCGCGCCCAGCACTTCAACCCAGGTATTGTTTCCGTCCTTGTCGATCTCCATCTCAAGAGAAGGGTCGGTATACGGGAAGATGTCCGGATTAAAACGATACTTCACCTTCGGACCGAATGCGGCTATTGCGATATCAGAAAGAACCTTTTTCAGATCATCGATAGTAATGCTCTTTTCTTTTTTGGGCGCAAGATACCAGCCGTCGATCTGATGGAACACGTTCATGTGCCGGCGGTCTATCTCGTCTTTGCGGTATACCTTGCCGAAAGAAATGGCGCCGACTGCCGTACCAGCCGCGATCTTCTCACGAACACTCTTTTCTTTCAACCAGTAGTACCACATCACGGTCGTGTGCGTACGCAGGACGTGCACATCGTCGATGAAATACGAATCGGACCTTGAACGAGCCGGGTGATCTTTTGGAAAGTCAAATAAATCGAATACTATGTCTGTACTCATTATCTCCGGCACATTTATCACGTCGTATTCTTTAAAACCAGGGATGGCTCGTATACGTTCAGTCAGCTCGTGAATCGGACTGCCGACAGTCCGCGACAGGTCCGGCATCGCGAGGTAGCGGCGGATGCGGAGCGCCTCAAAATCGTTTCGATTCTCCACATCGGCTCGTAGCTGTCTCTCCCCATCTCTTGAAACAGTGATCTCCATAATCTCCTAGCGTAGCACAAAATAAGCCATAAAAAAGAAGCCACAACTGGGTTGATTTGTGCTATACTATATCTACCGAAAATTGGTTATTTATATGGCTAAAAACGCTGAAAAACAGGAAAAGAAACGCGGCGCCGGAGGCGCCGCGAAAGCATACGACGCTTCGTCCATTACCGTCCTCGAAGGGCTCGAGCCGGTCCGGAAGCGTCCGGGTATGTATATCGGGACCACCGGCCCCGACGGCCTCCACCATCTCATCTGGGAAATATTCGACAATGCGCGCGATGAAGCGATGGTTGGCCGTTGCGACGACATTGAAATAGCACTTCTGCCCGATAAGTACATACGCGTTGCGGACAACGGAAACGGCATCCCGGTCGGCATCCATCCGAAAACGAAAGTTTCCGCGCTCGAGACTATTATGACCACGCTCCACGCGGGCGGGAAATTCGACAATGAAGCCTACAAGGTCTCTGGCGGTTTGCACGGCGTCGGCGCATCGGTGGTAAATGCGCTCTCCGAACATACGAAAGTCGTCGTGCATCAGGACGGCGGCATGCATCTGCAGGAATATAAAATCGGCAAGCCGATTGCGAATGTAAAAAAAATCGGCACGAGCAAAGAGCACGGCACCATCGTCCTCTTCAAACCCGACGCCTCTATTTTTAAAGAAGGTATTGAATGGAACATGGAAAAGATTGTTGCGCATATGCGACAACAAGCGTATCTGGTCAAGGGCATGCGTATTTCAGTCATAGACGCGCGTCAGAGCGAAGTGAAGATCCTGAACGCAATCGAAGGACTATTCTTACATAATCAAAAACTTGGTGTCCCCTCGATGACATTCTATTTCGAGGGAGGCCTGAAATCGCTCGTCGCCTTTTATAACAAACACCAGACGCTGGTGCACAAGACTATTTTTTATGTTGACCGCGAACAGGACAAAGTGGCGGTCGAAGTCGCACTTCAATATGTTGATGACATCACCTCGCGCATCACCGCATTTGCGAACGACACATATAACAGCGAAGGAGGAACGCATGTGACCGGCTTCAAGATGGCGCTCACCCGCGTGCTTAATACGTATGGCAGAAATGCGAACATTCTGAAAGAAAAAGATGAGAATTTCACCGGCGATGATGTGCTTGAGGGTATCACGGCAGTTGTTTCAGTAAAACTTTCTGAGGTTCAATTCGAAGGGCAGACAAAGGGGAAACTCGGTTCGGTCGAAGCGCAGGGCGCTGTCGCGACGGTCTTTGGCGAAGCATTCGGGACTTTCCTTGAGGAGAATCCGGACGACGCGCGCGCAATCATCAATAAAGTGCTCCTTGCGTTGAAGGCACGGAAAGCTGCAAAAGCTGCGAAGGACTCGGTATTGCGCAAGGGCGCGCTCGAGGGTATGACGCTCCCGGGAAAGCTCGCGGACTGCCAGACCAAGAGCGCCGAGGAGGGCGAACTTTTCATCGTGGAAGGAGATTCAGCAGGCGGTTCGAGCAAGCAGGGCAGAGATCGACGTACGCAAGCCATTCTGCCTCTGCGCGGGAAAATTCTGAACGTCGAACGCGCTCGCATCGACCGCATGCTCGCCTCGGTCGAGATTCGCGCTCTCATCATCGCCATGGGCACCGCCATCGGCGATGTATTCGATCTTTCGAAACTGCGCTATCACAAAATTATCATCGCGACCGATGCCGACGTCGATGGCGCGCACATTCGCACGCTCTTGCTCACGCTCCTCTATCGTCATTTCAAACCAATCATTGATGGCGGATTCGTCTATATCGCCCAGCCGCCGTTGTACAAAATCTCAAAAGGGAAGGCGGTCGCGTATGCATACTCGGATAAGGAAAAGGGGAACGCGCTGAAGGAAATGAGCGACGCAAACATCCAACGCTATAAAGGTCTGGGAGAAATGAATCCGGGCGAGCTCTGGGAGACAACGATGGATCCGACACGGCGAGTGCTAAAGCGAGTCAGCATTGGAGATGCCGAGGCAGCCGATCGCATCTTCGACATCCTCATGGGCACCGATGTCGCGAGTCGTAAATCATTCATCCAGTCGAATGCAAAGTCGGCAAACCTAGATATTTAATTCCCGAGGATAGTTACTTTTGCAGAAGCGCTGTTATTGTTGGTGTTCGATTCGCCTACGGTATGATCGAAGTTTGCGGTAATTGAGATCATTTTATCGACTCCTTTATTAGCGGAAAGATAGTCAAAGCCAAACCAATACTCAATACTATTAGTAGGATTAAGCGATTGCTGGGGCTGTGATTCCTGAATAGAGTCGCTTTGTGTCGGAATAGATGCGCTCCAACGCCATACTCCAGTCGCATTTGTGCCTATATTCTTTATAGTGAAATGAACTGCCGGGCGGAAGCCAGTTGGAACTGTTGAACTTGCGACGAACGATTCTCTCAACGCGGATGACTTCATAGAAGAAGTCGCGAAATAGCCAACTGCGTCAATATTCGTGATGAGGTCAGGGAGACCAGAAAATGTTGGTGTCGAACCAGTGCCGTTCATCGGATAAATACGGGAAGTTTCGGGGCCGACAGTCGTGGGAACTCGCTTCGGCGGAGTTGTAGCTGGCGTTTTCGCCGGAACAGTCGAACTCGCGTCACCGAATGAAATTGTCGTTGATGCGACGGGTGTCGGGACAACCGAAAGGTTGGGCGTCTCGGATGGACTGAAGACCGAGCCAAGATATACCGCTGCTGTGCCGATACGACTTATTACCGCTGGGACAAAGCGCGTCGAGTACACCGCGAGCCATATGCCTGCGCCGACAAGAGCAATGAAACCGACCACCGCAAGAGCTTGTGAGGCTCTCTGGCGGATATGAAGATTAGCAGTTGAGGTATCCATGTGTTGGTATACATACCATAGCGTACTTTTTATGTCAAGCTTGACAGCAAGTATACAATACTGTATGTCTTAGTAAGACGATATGAAGAAACTTGTTGATTCTACCGTACGGCTTATTCGAGTCGGCACACAGATTTATGCGAAGAAGTTGAGCTTCTTCGGTGTCTTCGTTTTTGTCTTTTTCTGCCTCGTTATGATTCTGGGAACATTCGATCTTTTACCGGAAACGCCGCCAATACCCGTGTCCAGTGGTACGGCGATCGCGCTCGCGACAGGGGTGAGCACCAAAATTGTTACCGGCGAACTTCCGGTGAAGATACGCATCCCCACAATCAACCTAATGGCGATCATTGCGAATCCGACGACGACCGATACGGAAGTTCTCGATCGGGAGTTACTCTCGGGCGCGGTACGCTATCCGACGTCTGCAAAGCTTGGCGAGACTGGCAATGTTGTTCTCTTCGGCCATTCGAGTTATCTGCCAATTGTCGGCAACCAAGCATATAAGACGTTCAATGGTATTCAAAAACTTGTTATTGGAGACGTGATTACGGTGTACTCATCGAATATGACATATACGTATCAAGTGCGAAACGTCACAAAAGAAAGTGCGAATGATGCGTTTGTTTCACTGCAAATCTCTGGTCGCGCACTCACGCTTGCAACATGCGACTCTTTCGGCGCGAAAACTGATCGTTTTGTTGTTATAGCTGACTTTGTTGAAAGTCACGCGATTTCCAGCTAACGCTGGGAATCGCGTGACTCTCCGCAATGGAGAGTAGAGAGCTGTTCTTTCCATAAATCGCCGCTCCACCAGTCGGAGGACGCGGCACAACAAAAAGGAGGAAAGGGATGAAAAGAGCCATTATCTCAATTCTCGTGCTGGCGTTCGCGATTACGACGCTGGCGAGCTCGGTATATGGTACCGAGTTCAAATGGCGGCATTTCGGTGCCAATCCGTATGCCGCTTCACGGGAGGAAGCGATACGAACGCGCGGAAATGCGTTTCGCATTCTTGGCTTCCCGGAACCGGTCATCGCGCTATGTATGCGCGCGACCGAAACGCCAGGAGAAAAAGTTCGGCTCATCGTAGGAGATCATCTCTCCGCGATGATCTCTAAGGACGGCATCGTCCACCGTGATGTCGTCGTCGCGTTCGACAAGCCGCCGGTGAGTGGCGACATCGAATATTCAGCGCCAGCTGAAAGGTGGCAGGTTTTTTGGCAAGGGAATGTCTATATGATATTCTTGCCAGGAATTTGTTACAACTGGTCGGTAGTTTTACCGACTGGTCGATGTTATATCATCCAATTCAACTACCAGAACACGCAAGG